>Ga0209573_1001616_pt1 | contig 33576 bp, 19 predicted proteins | sample TNRBio252014_DNA_FD_185870 | JGI IMG/M metagenome (GOLD analysis project Ga0209573, IMG submission 185870) | Wastewater treatment Type I Accumulibacter community from EBPR Bioreactor in Madison, WI, USA - TNR Reactor_6/25/2014_ DNA (SPAdes)... | ecosystem: Engineered > Bioreactor > EBPR >...
GTAAAATACTTCGTGAAAATAGACTATCTCGGAAAATTACTAAGAAATTGTCAATTCGTCAACCAATCTTTGGCCTCTAAAACCCATTCTCAACTTATTTACCAAAAAGTGTTCTGCAACAGCCTGCGAGCGGGGCAATATGTGTTTTGGGGGGATTCCTATCCATACGTTGCCCCGAGCGGGGCAATATGTGTTTTGGGGGGATTTCTATCCATACGTTGCCCCTAACGGGGCAGAGGCTTTTGGCTGTATCTCTGTTTCTATCCATACGTTGCCCCTAACGGGGCAGAGGCTTTTGGCTGTATCTCTGTTTCTATCCATAAATTGCCCCTAACGGGGCAATATGTGTTTTGGGGGGATTCCTATCCATACGTTGCCCCTAACGGGGCAGAGGCTTTTGGGTGTGTCTCTGTTTCTATCCATACGTTGCCCCTAACGGGGCAGAGGCTTTTGGGTGTGTCTCTGTTTCTATCCATACGTTGCCCCGAGCGGGGCAATATGTGTTTTGGGGGGATTTCTATCCATACGTTGTCCCTAACGGGGCAGAGGCTTTTGGGTGTGTCTCTGTTTCTACCCATACATTACCCCTGACGGGGCAATATGTGTTTTGGGTGGGATACCTTTTTTCTATCTATTACATCCTGCCCCGCCAGGGGCTTCGTAGGGATAGGAAATGATATCCACAAAAAATGCCTCTGCCCCGCCAGGGGCTTCGTAGGGATAGGAAATCAGGAAGATTTATTTAAGCTTACATATCTTATGCAAGCTCTCGGATAATAACCTCAAATTTCTCTTCTCTTAATTTTTTATCGGCAGAGTACAATGAAACCGCAAATATCTGTTTTCCAATTTGGGTGGATTCCGGGATGTGAATTTTGTTAAAATAATCCTGACCAAAATGTGAATTGGAATTACAACCAATTTCAAAGTTTTCGATATTTACAAGTTTTTTATCGCCCAGCAACACTTCTATTCTGCAATCTTTGTAATCCTCATACTTGTCATTAATTACCCATATCTCAAAATTTAACATACTTCCGCTATAATATTTTTCCTGTCGTAAAAATACTGAAAGCAAAAGTGGATCAAATCCTGATTTAACAGATTCATAACCTTTTTTGGGTACACCAAAATAGTCAACCACTGACCATGTAATCGATTGCCAACAGTCCATAAAAAAGAACTGAAAAGCTCCCGTGATTCCTTTTCCTTTTCTTCTCCTGTACTGATGAATTGCAAATTTAAGCAGTTTTGCCTGGTAATTTTGTGAATTTTCAACAAATTCTGCGAGACTTTTCCCGGGTTCCACACCCGCAATATTAAAAGTCTGATCAGGTTGAAAATTGTGGTAACGCCACTCGGCATAATCATAGGGGGGTTCCACAGACTTCAGGAACTTTGAAAGTGACTCAACACTTGGCAGACCCTGTGCTCCAAATTCAGTTACAAGTGGGCCCATCGGTGCCCCGGCATAATGCTCCATGGTTCCCCAATACCAGCCATCGTAAGGATGCTCTTCATAGTTTGATGCTCTACGAATGATTCTTAATGAATCTTCCTCTTTAACGGCTTTTTCAAGATGAATATCAAGGGTTTCCACCTGTTCACCGGGTTCATTTTGACAACACCAAAAAACTATAGATGGATGGTTATAAAAAGAATTTACCATCTCTTTTATCTGTTTAATCGCATTTGATGTAAATTCGGGAGATTCATCATAAGTCCATTGCAAAGGGAAATCCTGCCAAATCAATATACCGGCTTTGTCGCAGGCTTCATAAAATTCTTTGCGGGTGATATGTGCGTGAACCCTGACAATATTCACATTGGCATTTTTAAGCAGAGCCACCATTCCTTCAATTCTCTCTACCGAAAGAGATGAAAGCAGTTGTTCGGGAATTACATTTGTACCCCTTAAAAACAGTTCCTTGCCATTAATAAAAAACCTTTTGTTTTGATCCAGTTCCACTCTTCTGATACCAAAATGTTCCTGGTAGATCTCTTCCCCGCCATAATAGAGCACCACCTTATGTAATTTTTGTTCACCCAAATCCCAAGGGTACCAAAGTTGTGGATTGGAAATCTTTGTAATCAGAGAAATTTTATTCACTCCATGCGAAAAAACGGGATTCCGTTTGATGACAATCTCTTCACCATCGGGCGAAACTATTACAGCTTTTAGTTCCTCTTTTTTTGCGTCACCATCAGCAGCAAGAAGTTTTAGTTTTATGTTAAGTCCACATTCAGTTTCATTGTAAAATTCATAACTGACCTTCACTCTCGCCGGCACAACCCCGTTGGTAATAATCAGCATAACAGAATTCCATATCCCCCCTGTGTTGGCATTTTGTCCCAATTTCATATCCCAACCGCCGGGTCGGCAATCATGGTGATTAAGAACTCCTTTAATCAACTTCTTTTTTAGGGGCCAAACTTCTCCCGGTTCCTCCAGTGGTGAAGTCACTTTTACAAGCAGTTTGTTCTCTCCGATATGGATATTACTACCCGGCAACTCTATAAAAAAGCCGCCAAAATATCCTTCATGTCTGCCGCAAAACTTTCCATTTAAATAAACTTCACAAAAATAATCCACCCCTTCAAATCTTAAAAATGCGGAAGTTGATGGAGAGATTTCATCAATTTCGATGTCACGGCTATACCATACGGTTCCATTAAAGTTTTTTAGTCCATGCAGTTCCCAGTTTGAAGGAAGTTCAACTTCAGAAATGTTGGTACCCGAGAAAAACCCGGAAGAAGCCTGCGCAATATCCATTTTTGAATTTGGATCGGGCAGATAACACCATTTGCCATTTAAATCAATTTTTTGCATTAAAATCTTTTCCTTATTTGTCGAATCCAAGTCGTTGAAGTCCGTTTATGATCAGTTTATCTTTCATAAAATATTTCCAGACAAAATTATTTTTGTAGTTTTCAATCATTAAAACGATTGGTCCCTGATCGATCCCAATTCTGTCGCTTGCTGTCCAGCCCGCAGTAGGATTAAATGAATCCTGGAACCCATATTTTGTCCAGAGCCCTGTTTCGCCATATTTATATTTTAAATTCATAAGGGTTGGAATGGCTATTTCCGGGGCAAAAGGAATTGATCCACCGGCAGCAGTTGGCGCAATTGTTCCGTCCTCGTTCCAATTATCCCCTTTTTTTGCAAACCCTCTTGCAGAATAGTCAAGAAATTTATAACCATCTTTGTTAAATTTTTCACCGGGACCGTCGCATGCTGAAAAACCCCAGGTAAATTCATCATAACCGACCCATTTTTTTGGATTTTCTATTGCATAAAACTGCTGTGTATAAGTTGCTCTGCGGGTATTTTCCCAATAGTCGATTCCTTTTTCGCGAAGTTTTATATCATAAATACCTCTAAAATCGACAAACATGTGGGAATAATGATGCCCAAACAATGGAGGAAAAATATAATGATCAAGTCCCGGATAGGGGGCGTGCCATTCATAGTCCCTCAACCAGCGATCATAAATTTTAACATGATCTTTGGAGTTCGCTCCTGCTGCCATAAGAAAGATCACAATAGCTTCATTATATCCCCACCAGCAATGATCTATCTGTCCCGTTTCGGGATGCCACCCCATGCTTAGTCCATTGTAATATTTGCTTTCCGGATTGTTAATGGTAAAAAAGTCCCAGTCAGCCCTGTCCAATATCTTTGTGATCCCGTCCCTGATTGCAGAATGTGTTGGATTATTGTCTGTGTAATAGTTTCGTGCAAATATGAGACCTGCAAACAACAGTCCGGAATCAATGGTGGAAAGTTCAGATTTCCACTCCCTTTTACCCGTTTTCATATCAAGGAAATGGTAGTAAAAACCTTTGTATCCCGTTGCATCAGCCGCTGCACTCTGTTCACTGTTAAGGAGGAAATTAACAAGATTTAAAGTGGTTTTTTCTGCAAACTCTTTTGTGATCCAACCTTTTTCTGCACCCAATGCCCAAACAGGGACAGCAAATCCCGTGGATGCCATGCTCGCAGGCGCCCAATCGGCTGATCTGTCCTTTACCAATCCATTTTCCGGATTCAACTCTTCAATAAAGAATAGAAAAGTTTGTTTTTGCAAAGAATCGAGAAAATCTTTCTGCTGAACGGGTATATCAGTGTATTTTACATATTTATCCGACTGGTACATTTGTGCCACAGAACAGCCCGAAAACAGAAGCAGAACTGATAAAAGAAAAAGTTGTTTCATGTATATCTCGTATATGTTTAACTGTATTAATTCGACGCCGGGGTTGCATTAATTGAAAAAAAACCGCCGGTGTTAAGTCCGGCGGTTCAGGAATATTAACCAATCAGTATCAGAATCCGATACCAAAAGTGAAACGGTGTGCCTGATCAAGTCTGCCATAGTCAGCCCAGGCATAATCGAACCGGATAACATAACCACCTGAGATGGAGGCTTTAACACCACCACCAAGAACGGCACCCCCCTCGAGGTCTTCGAGGAAAAGGTTTCTGTATCCACCTCTCACATAAAAAATATCCAGGAGTTGAAACTCACCACCCAGACTTATACTCTCTTTGTTGTCATTAGGATGGAACGCATCCGCTGTAAGAATGAGTTTATAATCCTTCGAAAATCTCACAGGATACGACATTCCCACTCTGAATGCTGTTGGGAGACCCCATTCATCCATTCTTAGTTGTGCCGGAAGCTGATCGTTGTCACCATATTTTTTTGGATCAAAATCAAAGTTAACATAAGCATCTCTTCCCTCATATTTCGCCCGAGGACCAAAGTTCATGAGAGCTGCGCCTATTGTTAACCCATCCACTTCAACCTGATATTGAACACCAATATTCAGAGCAAAACCCGTAAGGCTTGAATGCCAAATCGATTCCTGGAAATAAGTCATCTGTAATCCAACAGAAACTCTGTCGGTGAGCATCATGCCATAACCGAGACCAAGAGCAAAATTAGTTACACTAAATCGCTCTCCCGTTCCGAGGGGTTGTTCAACTGTCCTTACATCCATTTCTCCGGAGTTGAGAGAGGTTATCTGAAGGGCCAGAGTCCCAATTCCCTGAAGTGGAACACCCACAACAGCATAATTGTAGTTGATATCAGCCAGCCACTTGTTATAAGTAAACTGGGCATCTATCTTATCAAGTCTGCCGAGTGATGCAGGATTATAATAGAGAGAAGCGGCTTCACCATAAAGTGAAGTTCCCGCATTTCCCAACGCTGCCGCTCTTGCACTTGGTTCAATTTTTAGAAACTGTGCAATTGTTGTCCCCGCTTTGCTTTGAGCAAAGAGGATCGAAACAGGAGCCAACAGAACAAAAACTATCATAAAAAATATTGATCTTTTCATTTTTTTTTCTCCTACTTCACAATTGCGAATTTACCAATATGAACACCTGCCGCACCGGCATCTACATGGAAGATATACAAACCGGGAGCAGCCTCAAGATTATCCTTGGTTCTGAGGTCCCATGGCACATATCCTTCAAGAATATTTCCGTCATGTTGAAGGGTCTGCACAAGTTCTCCGGTTATCGTATATATTCTGATCGAACAATTTGGAGGAAGATTCCTGAATTCTAATCGTCTCTCACCTCTTCCCTGAACACCAAATCGCTGAGGTTCAAAAGAAGCCGCTCCAACATAAGGATTGGGCACTACGAACGGTTTTTTATCAAATTCACTGTTTGCCAGATTTTGATCATATTTTTGTGCAATCGATCTGAAAGTGAATTCATCATCCCGGTTGAACGGCTTGTTGAGTATAAACATGTACTCGTCTCCAAGGGTTGGAACTATAAGTGGTCCCCGCTGCCACTGACCTGTTGTATCAAGTTTGATATTCCAGGTTGGAATTGCAACCGTTGGCGCTTTTGTCTGATATGTTTCGATCTCGATATAATCATCGGGTTCATCAAGCGTTTTTGAGTTGTTTTTATCGTAGAACTTAAAGTCATACTCAAGAACGGTTCCGTCAGCCTTAATCCCGGTAACCTTAAACATTGCTTGCTTTGCCTGGAATCCGGGGAATGCTTTTGATGTATCAAGTACCTGGTTACTAAAAACAATTCTTAGGTCTTCAGGATAACCGGGTCTTTTAAGATTAACAGGTTTAACAACACTGTATCTTATTCCCAGCTCTGCATTGGTTGAACTGCCATCTATAAATCCCGTTTTTGCAGAATCAACAACAAATGTATCGATAGTGGAGACAACAGGAAGAAGACCCATGGCCGTTGGTCCTGAACCCAATCCCTTAAAATCAGACCCAAGTCTGAAAAGGGTATCCCCGGTTGTCTCATCCACGAGTCTGTAGAGATCAGCTTTTACACTGTCATCCTGACTTACAAACGAAACTATAAAGAGGTGATTTTCAGGCACTTCAGCGGGATTAACCACAATAACTTTTACTTCACCAAAGCCATTTCCTTTACTGTGTACAAGATTCTCGGTTGTTGCAGGTACATATCCCATTGCGTTGGGATTTGGGACAACTTCAACAACATTCTTTGGAAGAACCGTGCCACCACGAAGGGTCTGCGTAACAGAATATGCATTCTCCGAAGGGAAAAGTTCAAGACTGTCAGATCCTTTATCGTATGCAACAACAGCATAATAATATTTTTGTCCATTTACAACAGTGGTATCTTTGTAGGTATGTTTGATTCCTGTGTCATCACCAAGATAATAGGCAACACCTTTAACGGTGGTAGCGGAATATCCCAGAACACCATTCTTAAGATCAAACTGTGCAAGTGCTTTACCAAACGGCATCGGTTCAGTACCGGTTCCACTATAAATGGTTTTAATGTCATTAAAGTTGGGGTCAGTGCTTCTGTATATCTTGTAACCTTCAAAATCGTTTTCGCTGGTTACAGGATCAAAAGCTCTTTCAGCAGCTTCATCCCATGACAAAGTAACATATCCATCTCCTGCAAAAGCAGTTGTGGTCGGGGTTGGAGGTGGAACCGCAAACTGATAGTTGGCTTTATAAATTTTCCCAACTATCTTAACATTGTTTTTAAGTTCACGAAGGTCTCTACCAAATGCGAGCGCAAGGCTGAATCTTTCGGTTTTTCCGGCAGGGAGTTTAAAAGGTCCCGAAGCAAAAAGGAAACCGATATTCAAGTTAGTCCTTGTGATGGCAGCATCAAATGAAGAGTCGGGACTTGAGAAATTTTTATATAACCTTTCAGGCCATCCTCTTCCATCATCGTAGAAAACGATGTTATCAGTCTGTCCACCACCGGCAGGATCATTAATACGGTTAAACTTAAAGCCGGTTAATCCAACCTGATCTGATTCATCAACATCCACTTTGTCAAATCCGGGTTCACCATTCGATGGTACACCGTCATTTTCGCCAGCATCGTTGGTGCCAAAAACTCCATCTTCGCCGGTATCGTTAAAATCAGCAACCCAATCCATATCCTCATCACCTGTCCACCAGATACCTCTTTTATAAGCGGGTCTGCTTTCGAGGACACCGTATGTGGTCTGGAAATCGGCGATATTGTAATTGGCTGTTGCATAATTACGGATGTTATCCTGTCCAATAATCTGTGTGCCGGGACCACTGTCTCTTTTTTCATCCCTGATGCCGTCTTTGTCGTTATCAAGTCCGTCATACTGGTTACCGGGGGTTTCAAGATAAGAATACCCAAGATATCCTGTTGGACCCTTAACACCATTTCCGTAGAAATCCCAGGTATATACGAGGTTTATTCCTTCTTCTTTGGTAAAGTAGGCATTGTCATCATCAGATTCCGGATAGGGATCTTTTCCTTTCCCTGAACCACCCACACCTGAATCCATATAAAGTCCAAAGATTATATTGTCATTATAATCGGTGGTTCCTTCATTTGTGATATCATAGTGGAAAAAGAGAACATCTGATGCTTGTGGATTATTCCATTGGAAACCTCTCTGTTCAATCCTGAGACCAAGTCCTCTACGGGTACGGTCACGACTGTCGGGATAAAAATCCCATGCATCATAAAAGTTATCGTCGAGAACAACAAAACTTTCCTGCATTTCGAGTTTTGGAACCTTGCCAAAATAGCCGTTCCATGATCCTGACCATCCGGGATCATTAATATCATCCAATTTATTTTGCCACTTATCGGGCCAGGTTCTTGGATCATTTGAAAGAGCTACCGACCTGCCCACATTTATTGTAGGATCATCCTGATGATAACCGGGACGGGGTTCATAACGCATCGTTTTTCCGGTCAAGGGGCTTTGTGTCTGCCTCTCCCTGTAGCCCGATTGCATCATATAAGCCACTTTTCCGTTTTCCTGCATAATTTTTGCAAGAACAAAAGGAGTGATACCATCTGTATAATTTTCGCCCGATCCTTTTGGAATCTCAACCGAATGAAAAACGGTTAAATCGACTTTCAACGGATCCGGGGGATAATCACCCACCATACCGTAGTTGTAAAACCGGGTACGAATGTTGTTAAAATCGTGCTCACCCATTCTTTCAGCATCTATTCTGCCTCTGAGTTCGGGGGGCACCTGTGCGTAAATCAGACCGGGAAGGATGGTGAATAATATCAGCAGCATCACGGTTTTAATTCTGATATCAGGTTTTTTGAAATTCATTTTAAGACCTCCACATTTCGGCATGGTTATTTACTCCTGAAAGAAATACCAATTTCAATTTTTCTTGGTTCATAATATCTGCCCGGGTTCTGAAGTGAAGCCCTGTCGGCAAAAGCATTAACTGAATAGTCGGGACTTCCCGTATTTGCAAATACAAATCCATTAACAAAATTAGTGTTAAGAACATTCGTCGCTCTGGCAAAGATTGCAAGATTTATAAAAGAGAGTTCAAAATATTTCTCTGCTCTTAAATCAAGCAACACAAAACCATCTTTTTGTCCCGAATTGGTTTCGAGATCGGCGTTAAATCCCGTTCCAATCGAAGGAGTATAAGGCATTCCACTTCCAAATCGCAAAATTGCAGATACTGTAAAATCGGAAGGCTGGATATAGATTGCGGTGAAATTGAGTGTATGCCTCTGATCCCATCCAAAAGGAACATCGCGTGGTCTGGGGTCTTTTCCCGCAGCAGCCCGGTTTGCTGTCTCATATGGATCACTTGCATTACCTCTCGCCCACTGCATTGTGTAATCCACTGATGCTGTTATTGGTCCAAGTTTTCTCATTTCAAATGCAAGCGTAAAACCATACACAGATCCAAAATCGATATTTGTCATTCTTGGGTAGTCTGCTGCTGCATAAGTTGAAATGAATTCAGCACCGAGAAGGTCTCTGATATCTTTGTAGAAAACAGTAACTTCACCACCAAAAACTTCGCTAAATGCCTGTTTTAATCCACCTTCATACTGAACGGTAAGCTGTGGTTTAAGATCAGGATTACCCATCGTTCCGTATGAAATTCCACCATCCTGAAGGTCTTTCAAAATAGTGTAATTGGAATTTGAATAGAGGTCTGATAACCCCGGCATCTGATAAAAATGCCCGTAAGCAAAATAAACAGAAGACATTGCAGTAAGAGGAAAGCTAAAACCAAGGCGTGGAGCAATTGCAAATTTTGCAGTGGTTGGTTTTAAAACCGACTGTGGGGCACCCGTAATGGAATTTGCGGGATTTGCAGGATCGCTTGGCACCTCTGCATTTGCATCGTAATATTCAAGCCTTAAACCACCTCTAACAACAAGGTCGCCAAGTTCAAGTCTGTCCTGAACATAAAATGCGTATTGTTTGGGGAAATATCTGTCAATTCTTGGATCATTGATCAGGGTTGGTTTATCCTTCGCAACAAGTGTTGCAACACCATCAACAATGGTAGTCTGCAAAAACCCGGGTGAACCAAACTGAATATCTGATATCTGTCCCTCAAATCCTGCTTCAATCATGTTGGTTCTGTTAAGTTGCCAGGTAAAATCGCCTTTAGCAATTATACTGTTGGTCTTTTGAATGTATCTTCCGAGATCAACACCTTGAACAGTAGCTCCAAGTTCATAGTTGTTATCACTTTTGAACTCACCGGCGGCAATATAACGGGGGTCAAAAACTGATTCATATTTGTAAGATTTATAATCAAAATAGTTCTGACGAACACTCAATTTATAAAACATCGATGAGGAGAGGGTATGAGTAAAATCAAGACCATGAGAAATTGATGAGGTGTTGTTTGGTTTGTTGCCGTCAGGATTGAGGCGTAAACCATAATTATAATAGTAACTCTCGATCGAATTCATTATCGCTTGATAACTGATATTAATATTATTAAGAGAAGTGTTTGTGAGTTTAAATTGTCCACTCCACTCCCTTGTTGTATTCATCGGTACAAGCTCATTGTCACCTGTCGGGTTGAATACTTTTCCTTCAAGATCGTTCCTGTCGGTGGGTAAAAATCTTCTGGTTCCATAGAGATATCCATCACCGGCATATCTTCTGCCCGAAATGAGGAATGTGGTCTGTGGAAGATAAGTTGGTCCTGAAAGGGTTAACTGGTAATTCTGTATTCCAAGAGGCCGAAGTTTGTCAACATTTGGATAACGATCAGTATCAGTTGTATAATAACTCCCGCCGTAAAACTCGCCTGAATACTCAAACTTGTCGCTTCCCGTTCTAAGAACCGCGTTTACAACACCGGACATCGCCTGACCATATTTTGCATCAAAAGTACCTGAGATAACCTGCACTTCCTGCAAAACCGACTTATCAAGCAACAGAGTTGAAGAGTTGTTAAACGGATTGTTTATTGAAACACCATCAACCTGATATTGCACTTCACCAAGCCTGCCGCCTCTAAAGTGGCCATCAACAACACCTGCCTGCAGGTTTACGATCTGTCCAAGATCCTGCACGGGCAAAAGGTCGATTTCCTCCTTCGAAACATTTACCACCGATGAGGTTTGATTAAACTCGACCAATGGTTTATCGGCAGTTACAACAACTGTTTCGGTTATGAATGAAGTACTCTGTAGAACTACATCAATTTTAGTTGTCTGGTCGGTGGAAATTGAAATTGATTCAATTTTTTTCGACTGAAAACCGGTATATCTAAACTCTGCTGAATATGACCCGGCTCTCATATTTAAGACAGCATAATATCCGTCATAATCGGTGACCGCCCCTTTATTGGTACCCTCAATAATGACTGTTGCACCAATCAAAGGCTGACCATTCTCATCTGTAACCCTGCCTGCCATTTTTCCGGCAGTCTGTGACAATACCTGTGACGAGAGCAGAACCATAAAGAAAAATAAAAAGATCATAACCGGAATCTTTTGAAAATTGTAACCGGTTTTTTTCATGCTTACTCCAGTATGTATGTTGTTTGGAGAATTTAAATTGCGACAAATGGAATTTTTTGCTGAGCTTTTTCAAGCCCGGCGAAACATTCGAATAAACCAACGACGAGTGACCTTTAATTGTCACCCGTCATCGGAAAATCGCCACTAAAAAATTATTTCATCAAAATCATTTTGCCGGTGGCTGAAGAAACAGCACCATCAAAGGCATTTTTTAATGAAATTTTATAGAGATAAATGCCCGAAGTTAATCCTGAAGCATCAAAATTTACCTCTTGCGCACCGGCAACAGCATAAACAACTTTTGTTGTAACAAGCTGACCCAATGTATTGTAAACTGCTACTTCAACCTGACCTGTTTGTGGTGTGGCAAATTTGATCTTTGTTGAAGGATTAAATGGATTTGGGAAGTTTCCATAAAGCTCAATTGAAGAAGGAAGAGTTGAGAGTTCATCTTCAACACCTGTAACTCCATCATTGCTCAAATGAACCCAGGCAAGCGCAGGACCGCCGCCATGCTCTCTCATAAACCATGTTCTGGTTCCGTAATTGAGAGCAGGATCGGTGAATGAGTCGCCGTCATATTGAACTGTTCCAAAGAAAAGATTCCTGTCACCAAGATCAGCGGGATATCCGAGGATAGTGGTCAACTGGATTTTTCCTTCAATTACATATCCTTCATCAACATCGTTATTGTTGTTGATTGTTGAGGCACCTTTTAATGTAAAGGCGTAAGCTGACTGTGATGAGTCGAGCAAAGTCTGCATATAATCACCGGGTTTTAATGCTCCGGTTGAATCAAATGAAAGTCTTAACATCCTTGCTTCAAGAGCGTTGTCTGAGGCACGCGAATCACGATCCATCAGGATTATAGCCATACCATCAACCGCATCAAAAAGGGATGTCCCCTGGATCAACTGATCGTTAAAATCAGCACCAAAATAAAGGAATCCGTCTCTGTGGAAGTATTTTACTTTTACATATCCGGGATCAACAACAGGGGGTCTTACGCCGGGTGTTATGTCAGGCTGATATTGACCACTCTGATAAGGTCCAATTCCTGGGTAGGCTGCTCTGCCGACAGTATCATCCCATGCGATAACAAGATCCTGAGCGCCTGTCCAAACTTCTTCATCCAATACACCATCTATTACAGGAGCAGGTTTGTTTGCGCCGTTATAAAAAGTGAATTCAACCGGAGCAAGTGGTGGATTGGTTGTGTTAACCGTTACATCTGGTCTGGCATAAATTCTTGCAGCATTAGCACCATTTGCATTACCCCAAGGGTATTGAAAATATGCTCTTGCAGTGCTGATTCTTGCAGGAGTGGTTCCATGAACCCAGTCACAATCCCAAATTGAGAAATTTAACTGTACAACATCACCTGATGCCTGGGTTATGTTATATCCCAATTGAGAAACATCAATTCTCATTTCAACTTCCCAAGCCTGATCAGGACTTGAGTCGTCGCAGGATACGCCACCAACAGTTCTGTAACCTGCATCCCATGCTGCTCTCTGTTCGGGGGTTCTGGTGGTGTCGTTAAAATTACCATATCTGCCGATAAAACGGGGAGGTGTTCCCGGCTGAATATATTGTGGCACATTAAGGTACCACCAGGTATAGAAAAATTCAACTGCCGGTAATGGTCTGTTTGGACTTGCCTTATCTCTGATGTTCATCAGGATTCCATCCCATCTTGCCCAGTCAGCGATGCCGCCCACTGAAGAATCCGGCATCCTGAAACCAAGATAGAGGTAGTTGTCTTTTACAAGGAACTTTACTGTTGCCCGGATTGGATCAAAAATGGAATTTTCGTTAAATTCAGGTCCCCATCCACTTGTTGGGAGAGCACCCGGTTGACCATATATTACTTGAATGGAATCGGCTAAAGCCCAGTCGGCTTCACTCATATTACCATCGAGGGTAATAGTGCCTAAAGCGTTTTTTGCCCATATTGCATCCTCGCGGACAACATTCTGAGCGAATGATAAGTTAACTGCAAAAAGAAGAATGAACAAGGTTGATAACACTCGTTTCATCTTTTCCTCCCGTGGATTAATGATTGATTTATTGATTTATTGATTTATAAAACTGTTCTAAAACAATGGTGAAGGATTCTGTACAAAACAACCACACGATCCTCCAATTATCAATCCGGTTGATAATTTTTCATGATAAGCATCAAGTGGATTAACTTCACCACTGATAACTTTTAACAAATATCTTACAGCTTTGCCTCCAAGTTCCTCTATTGGTGCATGAACCGTGGTTAGTCTTGGCGATAAAAGTCTGCTTAAATAGATATCATCAAATCCCGTAACAGCTATGTCATCAGGAATTTTTACTCTCATAACCTTCGCTGCTTCATAAATACCCAGAGCCATCATATCGTTGGCTGCAAATACTGCCCGTGGCTTGTCTGCAAGAGTCATTAACCGTAAAAAGCCGTAATACCCTGAACGGACACTAAAATCGCCATTAACTTCCCAACCCGGGTTTCTTTCAAGTCCGTGGTTGGCTAAAGAATCACAATAGCCGAGATACCTCTCCTCTGCGTCACAGTTATCTTTGGGTCCCTTCAGTATCGCAATTTTGGTGTAGCCATGTTCTATCAAATGATCAACATTTGCAACCGTCCCCTGATAATTATCGATGCTGATGCTTATCGCTTTGTCGATGTCATTAAGTGCATTAATGAGTACAACCGGTCTTTTGCTTTTGGCAATAATCTCGGGCACTTCTTTGTGAATCTGTGGCGCCATCATTATTACTCCGTCAACTCTTCCACTCGACATAAAGTCGATAAGAGTTTCAACAGCATTTCTCTGACTGTGTGAACTCGCCACAATTATAAATTTATTCCACCTGTGGGCTTCTTCATCAATTCCGTGAATTATGTCAGTGAAAAATTCACCACTCAAATCAGGAATTATCACCCCGATAGTGTCAGTCATACTTGTTGAAAGTCCTCTTGCAAGGGGACTCGGTTTGTAATCTATCTCGTTGGCGATCCGTAAAATTCTACTTTTCGTTTCAGTTTTGATCGATTTACTGTCGTTAAATGCACGCGACACTGTCGCAATAGAAACCCCGGCAAGTTTCGCCAGTTCGTGAATGTTTTTTCGTGTCATTTCTGTATGTTCTATAATCTTTAAAATGGAATAAAAACTGTGTATTTATTCCGCTGAATTTCAATCTTAAAAATAAAAAGCCCCTACTCCTTCACACTCCCCATCATTATTCCTTTTATGTAATACTTTTGCAGAACAAGGAAAAGCATCATAACGGGAAGGATTGTAATTACACTCCCCGCCATCATCAGTTCGGGGTCTTTTGTGTGTTCCCCCATCAGATTGGCAAGTGCAACAGGCAGAGTGTACATGCTGCTGTCATTTAGAACTATGAGGGGCCAAAGAAAATCGTTCCATGTCCCCATAAAAGTAAAAATTGCAAGCGTAACCATCACCGGCATCGCCAGGGGTACAATTATCTTATAATATATCTGAAAATCGGTTGCACCATCAATTCTGGCTGACTCTATCAGACTGTCGGGAATTGCCATAACATACTGCCTGATTAGAAATATACCAAAAACATTGGCGAGCCCCGGCACCAAAATCGCCATGTATGTGTTTAAAAACCCAAATTCTTTTAACATCAAAAACAACGGCAACATCGTAACCTGCGAGGGAATTACCATCGAACTTAAAAGCATTTTAAATATTGTATCTTTGCCCCTGAACCTGTACTTTGCAAAAGCAAATCCCGCCATTGAATTAAACACCAACGATACAACAGTTACCATGCTTGAAATCAGCACACTATTAAGAAGATTTCTTGAGACATCCAGCCTTGAAAAAAGTGTTTCATACTGTATAAATGTAAACTCATCAGGAAAAAACCTCGGAGGAAAAACCGAGGCATGCCCGTCAAACATAAACGAAGCCGACAACATCCAGATGAAAGGCGCCAGAGTTAAAAATCCTGTGATAATGAGAAATCCATATAATAAATATTTCCTCATTTATGCCTCCCGCCTCTTCTGAACCCACATCTGAATAAGTGTTCCTGCAAGAATGATCACAAACAACACAAAAGCAATCGCTGACGAATAACCCATATTCCACCATCGAAATCCCTCTTGATACATGTAAAGAACGATACTGAGTGTACTGTCCAAAGGACCACCCTGGGTCATAATGTAAGGCTCTGCAAACAACTGAAAATAACCAATCATAGTGATGATTGTTATAAATACCGTTGTTGGTGCCAACATTGGAAGAGTAATTTTTGTAAATCTCTGCCAGCCATTTGCCCCTTCAATTTGTGCAGCTTCATACAGTTCTTCAGGAATGTTCTGGAGACCGGCAATAAATATTATCATATTGTAGCCAAAATTCTTCCAGATAGATAAAATTATTATCGATGGCATCGACCAAAATGGATCACCAAGCCAGTCAATTTTTTCAATTCCCACAAAACTTAAACCATAATTCAACAAACCAAATTCGGGATGATAAATAAACCGCCAAACAATCGAAACTGCAACCAGAGTTGTAACAACAGGCATAAAATATACCAGTCGGAAAATCCCTTTAAATTTTACTAATTTTGAATTAAGAATCATCGCTGCACCAAGTGAAACAGCAATTGAAAGTGGTCCCGATATGATCACAAAATAGAAGGTATTTGACAGCGCCTTCCAAAACAACTGGTTATCAAAAAGCTTAAAATAATTATCCAGTCCTGTAAATCTGAATTTGCTGTAATCCCCAATGGCATAGATATCAAAATCAGTAAAACTGATTATGAATGCACTAATTACGGGGATAAAGAAAAAAACAAATATCGCCGTAAGTGCCGGTGCCAAAAAGAAATATACAGGTTTAAACTTCATCTTTTATCTGTTAATTGAAAAACTCTTTTACTGCAAAACTCCAACAAATAATACTTAATAATTAATAAATAATATCTATCTCGCCAACATCCACCTTCTCTTCTCAAGAATAATATCCACTCCTTTATCCATCTCCTTCATTGCCTCTTCAGCAGTCAGGGTTCCACGGGCAGCATACTCAGCATACTGCTGAAGTTTTGAAAATACAATCTGTTCCCATTCAGCAATTTTTGGAGTTGGCATCACGAACTGAAACTGTTCATAAAATGATTTAATAAATGGATCATCCTTAAAAATTGGTTCATCCCAGGCAGAACGGAGTGCCGGAAGATTGTTGGTCACTTTATAAAATTCAAGTTGCGTCTTCTTTGTTGATAAAAATTCGATAAATTTCCAAACTTCAGGTTTATACTTCGAACTTTTAAACATTACAAGACTTGATCCTCCCGCCAGACTGACTCCGGGTGAACTGTGTTTCCCGGGAATTGGCATCGTCCCCCACTTTTCCCCCGTTGAATCCTTCATCCATTTTTTAAATTCAGGGATGTTCCAGGGACCCGAGATATACATCGCAAAAAATTCCTGCTCAAATGCCTGATAAACATTAGTGACCTGCGAAACTCCCATCGGGGTCAACCGCTCCTTGTGGAACTGTATCAAATATTTAAATGCTTCCACAAACTCAGGGGCAGAGAAATTTCCGTAAGTCCAGTTATCCCTCAAAATATCTGACCCGTTTTGTAAACCAAAAATTACAAATGGAGCCCACTCATTGGTTGGAAGATAGATGGCATATTTATTGGGATCGTTTTGATATTTTACAATCTTTCGTGAGATATCAAGCAGTTCTTCCCAGTTTTTTGGCGGTTCTTCGTAACCAACTTTTTTAAAGATATCTTTTCTGTAATAAATCAGTCTTGTGTCGATATACCACGGAATCCCGTAAATTTTTCCCGTCACTTCATTTGTCTGCCAGATACCCGTAAAATAGTTTTCAGGTTTAATGGTTTTGCTTTTTGATATAAAACCATCAAGTGGTTCAAGAGCTTCAAGCATCACAAACTGTGGCACCCAGGTATTTCCCAACTGACAAAGATCGGGCATGTTGTCTGCAGCAAAAGAAGAGATTAACTTTTCCTGAGCCGCAGTCCAGGGAATCATTTGAACTTTAACTTTGATACCCGGATTTTGTTTTTCAAATTCCGGAATCAAAATTTTAATTTTTTCTCCCTCTGATCCCATTCCCCAAAATGAGATTTCCTTTACACTGCTTTCTTCTTTTTTACATCCTGAAAACAGCAAAATAAGTGGAAGCAAGACGAGTCCTCCCGTCAAAACCAATCGAATTATAAGGCCACCTTGCTTCCCGGAACTGATCATTTTAACAAAACCATTTTACCGCCAAGCACCTTTTCTCCGGAAGTGATCCTGTAGATATACACTCCCGAAGGTACCTGTCTGCCCGAAGTTGTTATTCCACTCCAGATAAATTCATTTCTGCCTGTTTGATAAATTTCTTCCACATCAAAAACCCTGTTTGCAAGAGCATCATAAATTTCGATCCCCACTTTTCCACTCTCAGGAAGATCAAATACCAATTTTGTTGAAGGATTAAACGGGTTTGGATAATTTCCGTGAAGTTTAAACTCTGTCGGAATTTCAATGACTTCATCCTCAATTGAGGTGGTTGTGTCAGCAGTAAAACCCACCGCCGTTAACATCGGAGCAATTTCAGGATTTTTCATAAAATTATTCCAGAGCAATCCTGTTCTGTGATTTTCAATCATCGCAAGGATAGGCCCCTGATCAATCGCAAGATAACTTGAAGCAAACCAGTTTTGTTGCGGATTAAATGCATCCTTAAAACCGTAAACTCCCCAAAGATTCTCACCGTAGGTTCTGTACATATTTTTTAATGCAGCCATCGATTCAGCAGGAGTATAAGGCATCGAAGAAAGAGCCGCAGTTGGTGCAATTGTTCCGTTGTCACCCCAACTTGTTGGTTCATGTGCTGAATAACCCCACGGATTGTCTGAGGCGGTTAAGCCCCAAGTGTTTGCATTGTAACCTGCATATCCTTTTGGGTTGGCGATGCAATAAGCTCTGTTTACAAGTGTTTGATTTTTGTTATGTTCAAAATAGTTGGCATACATATCTCTTTTGTGCCTTGGGTCGAATCCCAAATATGAGTAGTGAGCAAAGAAAAGAGGTCCGCCTGTGTTTTGACCAACCCATAAACGGTGACCATAATAAGTTCCTGTATTCTGGTATCCCGAGTTAACGGTCCATCCAAGCCAATAAGCCTGCGCCGGCATCGGATAAGTAGGAGAGGCAACTGCCAGCAAATACATGATCATGGCTTCCATATAACCCGTAACAGGCATATTCATTTGCCATCCATAATTGGGTGACCAGTGCCAGTAAAGTTTGTAGGTGTTGGTGTATCTTCGGTACCAGTTCCACTCAACCGATTCCCAGGCTTCAGTAAGTTTTGTTCTGAGTTCTGTTTCAAGAGGTGAAGCTGCATCAAAATATTGTCTTAATGTAAGAAGTCCTTGCACCATAAATGCAGTTTCAACCAGATCACCGCCATTATCGTAGGTGCTGAACGGGATTACATCTCCTGTGGTGCCATTAAGCCAATGAGACCATGCACCATGAAACCTGTCAGCCTTTGTGAGAAGGAAATTTACAATTTTTAATGCTCTCTCGGCACCTTCTTCACGGGTGATGTAACCTCTCTCAATCCCAACAGGGATTCCCATTACTCCAAAACCGGAGCCACCGATTGTTACAGTTTCACCGCTGTTAAGTCTTTCACGGGCAAGTCCTGAGACTGGGTGGGCATAGTGCCAGAAATAGCGGAAAGTGGCGGCTTGCACCATATCAAGAAAATCTTCATCGGTCATCTGAGAGGTTATAACAGGAAGGTCAACTGTTCTTTCCGATTCATTATACGATGAATCAAATGCCGTAATTGCAAATACACGGGAATTCCCCATCGCACCTGTCCACTCGTAATAATAGTTTTCATTTGCGGTTGTATTTCCAATTCTTACATAGTTAATTCCCTCTTTTTTGTAGATGTTATATCCCATTACATCATTTTCGGGACTTTTCATCCATCTAAGATCAAAGTGTTTTTCATACCCTTTTGCAACAGGAAGCCCGGGAACTGATGGCGGAACCGGATCGATACTCCCTTTCAAAACCATCCTCACTTCATCAATAAAAATGATTCTTTGGGTAGTATCTGCCGCATCCTTTGCAAAAAAAACATATTTAATTTTTGTGAGATCGGTTGATCCTGCATTATTTCTGAAAAGTGATAACGGAACCAGCACCCTCTTCCAGGAAAAAGCCGGAAGCTCACTTAAATAGTTGGACATCGAAACACTTCCCGTCTGCTGTCCAACATTATCCTGAAGATAAAGTTTAGGCAGAAAGTTTCCGCTGATAGCAGTTTCGGAATAGATGTAAAAACTGAGAGTATCCTTATTATTCACATTAAATAATGGATTTCCGGATCCCGCAACTCCCAGACGCCAATCACCGGCTTCCATCGATTTCCAACGAAGTTTTAGTGCGTTGGTTCCCGAAAAAACATGGAGATTGGAAACCGGGAATTTGCTGTCAAAAATAAGTTCAACAAATGCGGGTGAACTGTATGAGCCAAGACTTGGATCCCAGTAAGTGGTTACTGCACTGTTCGTGAAGAATACAAAATCCTGTCCCGATACAATTCCTAAAAATGCAACAATAAATATTGTCAGATATTTCATCCGGCTATGGTTCCTGAATCGAACACTGTGATCGATTTATTTTAATTTTTGTTTCCAAGTACAACTTTAACCGCAACCCGGCTTTTTGTCACTGGTTTTATTACATTACCATCCTGTTTTTTACCATCCACTTCAACCGAGGCTACTCCACTCGAAACATGATCGGGGTTAACCACTTCGATTTCAAAACTGCAACCTCTGTAAAGCCTTTTGAGCTTAAATCCATCCCATTCGGCAGGAATCGCAGGATCAATTACTAATCCTCCATCCACTGCACGAACTCCAAGAATCCAATCAACTATCACTTTTTGATACCATGAAGCTGAACCTGTGTACCATGTCCAGCCCGCTCTACCATAGTTTGGTGAGTCAGGTCCGTCAATGTTACCCGGGGTAACATAAGGTTCTGCCGTCCAAAGATCAGGGTCCATTCCGTTAAGTATTGGAGAAATGCCTACAAATACTTTGTATGCTGTTTCGCTCTGTTTTAACTTGGCAAATGCCCAAATTGACCAGGTGGCAGCGTGCATATATACACCACCATTTTCTCTTTTACCAGGCGCATAACGGGAGAGATAACCGATATATTTATCGGGTACACTGTATGCCGGTTGAAGCAACAATGTTCCGTTTTTCTTTAAAAGATATTTTTCAACTGCCCGAAGTGCCATTTCCTGTTTGTTAAGCGGAGCAATATCACTCATTACCGACCAGGTTTGTGGATTCAGGAAAATTCTGCCCTGAGTATTTTCAGCAGAGCCAAATTTTTCACCGGTGTCTTTTGTCCCGCGGTAATAATATTCACCATCCCAGGCATGTTTGTTGAACGCATCCTTAATTTTATCGGCACCCGAAAGAAGTCGGGCTTCTGTTGATTTGTCTCCCTTTTGGTTGGCAATTTCCGCAAATTCTGTTAAAACAAAGTAGAAAAATTCAGCCATCCATACCGATTCCCCCTTCATTTCGAGCCCAACGGCACTCAGTCCATCGTTCCAGTCACCGGCTCCAATTAAAGGAATTCCTCGACTGCTTAATCTCGAAAAAACTACATTTATGGCTCTGAGTGAATGATCGTAAAGCGATTCTTTAAGGTCTTTATTGTCGTAATACTCAATTTTTGTCTCAACAAAATCGAGATTACCTGTTTCTTTTATATACATCGAGAGAATAAACGGGAGCCATAACAGATCGTCAACCATTTTGGTAGGAAGCCCGGTCTCGGAGATGGGATGCCACCAGTGAAGAACTGTTCCCTCTTCAAACTGATGAGCAGCATGAAGTTTTAACTGGTTTTCGGTCCTTTTTGGGTCAATTGGCAGCCAGACCAAAGAGTCCTGTAACTGATCTCTGAACCCAAATGCACCACTCTGCTGGTAGTATGCTGTTCTTCCCCAAAGTCTTCCTGAAATTGCCTGGTATCTCAACCATTTGTTCACCAGAAGGTTCATTGAAGCGTCGGGAGTCTCAATTTCAAGAGTGGATAGCATTCCATTCCACATCTGCTTCACAGCCGTGAGAGCTGAATCAACATCGGAGGGGGTATTGTATTTTTTCATCTTGCCTTCAATTTCTGAAAGCTCTTTAACCAAACCAAGATGGTAAATTACTGTATCTTCCTGCCCGGCATCAATTACCAGTTCATTTTTTAAACAGGCAACTGGATCGTTCCACGATCCTGTCTGTTGTTTTAATTCTGCTCCATGCAAAGCTGCAGGATGGATCAGATCGCCATAGTTCCCGATGAAATTCTCTTTTTCAGATTCATAAGAGACAACTTTTTTGTTAACTCCAAAAAATCCGTGGTATTGATAATCTATGTTCCAATGCCCCCGGTCACCAAGTGGAATTTCCCACAATCTTTTAGTTCCATGCATGAAATTGCCTTCAGGATTAAAGGCGGTTTCAATAAAAGTTTTGTGGAATTCACGGTGAAAATCAGCTGATGAACCCAAACACCATTCAAAATAAGTAAAAAGGGATAAAGAAACTTTTTTGCCTGAATTATTGATGAACCTTACATTCCAAACTTCGAGTGTATCGTTTAATGGAACAAAAACAGTCATCTCTATTCTGATTCCCTTGTATTCCGAAGTGAAGACAGTGTAACCAAAACCGTATCTGCACTCATAATAATCCAGGGGAGTTTTAACCGGCATAAATGTGGGACTCCACACTTCACCTGTCTCGTTATTTTTCACATAAAGATATTTGCCCCAGTTATCCTGAATCAGGTCCTGGTGCCAGCGATTTACCCGGTTAAACTCTGAATGAGTCAGCCAGCTAAATCCTCCTCCGGTCTGCGAAATTACAAGCCCGTAATCACCATTCGATATTACATTTACCCATGGTTTGGGGGTGTCATATCGTTTTATTACATATTCGTTGCCGTCGGCTGAAAAATATCCATATTTTGTTTCAAATAATCGTTCCAAGGTCTCTTTCCATGTTTGTTCTGTGTTGAAAAAAAACCGCGAGGGCCGCAAAGATCGCAAAGTTTAAATTTCTTTGCTTTCTCTGCGTCCTTTGCGGTTAAAAATATTACTTCATCAGGATCATTTTTTTTGTAGCATTAAAATTACCTGCGCTGATGGTATAATAGTAGATACCACTTGCAAGATTTGATGCGTTGAAATCCAATATGTATTTACCCGATTCAAATTCACTGTTTGCGAGTGTTGCAACTTCTTTTCCAAGAACATTGAATACTCTTACTGTAACAAACGATTTGGTTGGTACAGCAAATGAAATGGTGGTTGATGGGTTAAATGGATTTGGATAGTTCTGATCGAGAGCATAGTCTGAAACTACATTACTTACTTCAACTACGCTTGAGTAAGCAAATTCACCATTAAGATCAATTTGTTTTAATCTGTAATAGAGGCTGCCTGATACTTCTTTGTCAATGTAGCTGTAGTTTGTTCTGTCAGTTGTTGTTCCTTTACCTTCAACAAATGCAATTGCATTGAAAGTAACGCCGTCGTTGCTTCTTTCAACCTGGAATCCTGAGTTGTTACTTTCGGATGCGGTTGTCCATGCAAGTTTAACATCGCCACCAGCAGCTTCTGCTGTGAATGATGTTAACTCAACAGGAGTAGAGATGTTGGTCAGGTTCAGGGTTCTCATGTTTGGACCCCACTCACTGCCCCAGAAGGTTTTGTGGAATGTTCCTTTTACACCCCATGGCAACATACCATTGTGGTAGCCGTCAGGATCAAAAAGAACAAACATAACCTGAACAGTTGCAGGAACGGTTGTATATCCAAGAGCTGCAAGATCGATCATCAATTCTGCACTGTACCCATTGTCAACTTGTGTGGTATCATTTACCACCGTTCCAACGGCTTTAACACCAACACCGGAACCAAAACCTGCTCCGGGACCTTCATAAACCATGTTAGGATCAGCGCCACCGGCGTTGAAATAGAGTTTGTACTCTTTATCAACATTGGTTGCATCTTTGATCTTCATGAACAATCCATCACCTTCCCAACTATCACCAAAACGGCATACAGATTTGTCAGTCGAGTTAAATCCGATATAAAGTTTGCTTCCAATTCTGAGAACTTTGAGGGGGGTTAAGGTTGTGTCGGTATAAGGTCCTTTAACAAGAACTGTGGATGTAACTGATTTTGCCATTGGAGGCGGCATCGAAGTTGGTCCAAACATTAAATAATCAGTTGGATATTGCCAATCAGCTTCGTTAAGCAAGCCATCAACAACAATTGGAGCTGATGCAAGTTTAACATCAAGAGCCGGAGGATCCATGAAGAATACGAGTTCTCTCATTACAGGACCCCATTCACTGCCCCACCATGTTTTGTAAAAGGTTCCGGGGGCAACCCATGGAATCATACCATGATGATACATGTCAGGATCAAAAATGTTGATCATTACGGGAACAGATGATACATTGGGCCCATATCCAAGGGAATCGAGATATATGAGCAGTTCTGCACTGTACCCGTTATCGATCTGTGTGGTATCGTTAACGATAGTGTTGGTGCCCTTCAATCCTGCACCCATACCGGGAGCCTGATTTTCGAATACCATATCAGAATTGATGCCCGGGGCATTAAAATAGAGTTTATACTCTTTGTCTTGTCCGGCAGAATTTTTGATTTTCATGAAAAGGCCATCGCCTTCCCAACTGTCACCAAATCTGCATACATACTTGTCGTCACTCCAGAAACCGATATAAAGTTTATTGCCAACTTTAAGGAATTTCATTTTTGTGAAGGTGGTGTCAACATATGGTACCTGGTTTGTAACATGAACTCCACCGGTAACACCCTGCATCTGCATGGTGGAAGGTGCGTTTGGTCCAAAAACCAAATATTCCTGGACACTGTTCCAGGCTGCTTCATTCATATTTCCATCAACTGTGATGGGTCCGGCGCTGAGATAAGCCTCACGAGCCTTGGGATCGACATATTGCTGAGCGAATAGTGTCTGAGCTGTTGCGAGCACAAAAACTACAGCCATAAGCTTGTAAAAATTGCTTTTCACGGCTTCTCCTGTTTGTTTGTTAATTAAAAAAAATGTAAACGGTTACACACCGTTAAATTAAACTATTTTTATTTAATAGTCAAGGAAAATTTTTATATTTTTTCAAGTTTTTTTACTTTTTTTTACATGTTATGACATCATTGTCGCTTTTTTCACTCTTTTTTATATTTTGCAGGATGATTTTTAAGAAAATTTGAAGACTCAGTCCGGTTTAACTACTTACTGAATTTTAACAAGGAAAATTTTATTAATGTAAATTTTACATGAATTTACATTCATTTACATAAACCATTGGATTTTTTTTCACTCGCCAATTATCGACAGGTTCAATAATGAAAAACAGACTGATCATTTTTGTTTTTTCACTTTTTTTGTTAACTGATTTTTCGCTGTATTCACAGTCGTTCTTCAGTGAAAATTTTGATAACCCTGATTCATGGAAAATCAATTCCTCCGAAGGGGTTGAGGTTACATCTAAAAGTGATGTTGGAGTTTCAGGAAAGTGTATCAGCTTCGATGTCAACTTCACTCTCGGCAGTGGTTATGGCGGAGTGTATGAGCTTGTTGATGTTGAACTTCCTCAAAATTATCAGTTGACTTTTTGGGTAAAAGCAAATGATATTCCATCAAATAATTTTGAGATTAAACTGGTTGATCCCTCAGGCGACAATGTCTGGTGGATGAATAAAAAAGGATTTGATTTTCCGGGAGAGTGGACAAAAATTACTCTCCATAAACGAAACTTAAACTTTGCCTGGGGTCCCCAGGGAGGTGGTGAAATAACAAAGATCGGAAGAATTGAATTTATTGTTGCCTCTGTGAATGGAGGAAAAGGCACAATTTATCTGGATGATCTTAAAATTGAAAAACTTGATCCCCCGTCTGTTCCAACTTCTGATCCTGTTGTCTCTTTTTCGGATAACAAATTAACAATAGCGGAAAATCAATTATTTGATAATAATCCACAAACTTTCTGGAGTGGTGGAGAAGGGATAAATCACTTTGAACTTAACATCGATTTTACTGTCCAAAAAGAATTTGGCGGAATTGTAACCGACTGGGCTAACAACGGGTTCCCCGCTAAATATATATTCGAAGGTTCAAACGATAAAAATAACTGGACAAAACTTTCTGAATCAAAAGGTAAATCAGGTAAGTCTTATATCGTAACCCCCGAAGCCCGTTACAGATATTTAAGATTGAAAATCCAAAACGATAAAGCGAATGAGCTAAGACTTAATGACATCGTTTTAAAAAATCTTTCTTTCGGCGACAATTACAACAACCTCTATTATGAAATAGCTGCTGAAAGTCCAAAAGGAAGATTCCCCCGCTATACACTTAAACAACAAAATTATTTTACCGTGGTTGGCGTTTCTGGTGATGTAAAAGAGGGGCTGCTTAATGAAGACGGACTGCTTGAGACCGATAAACAATCTTTTTCTGTTGAACCTTTTCTTCATTTGAACGGGAAGTTTGTCACCTGGCATGATGTTGAAATATCCCACTCTTTGTTGGATAATTATCTTCCCCTTCCCTCTGTAATCTGGAAAGGAGATGGTTTTGATCTAAAAGTTTTGTCTTTCGCTTCGGGTGAACCGGGAAGTTCGATTCTTTATTCAGGATATGAAATCACCAATACCGGTGACAAAGATTTATCAGGTAATTTTTTCCTCGCTATAAGACCATTTCAGGTTAATCCACCCTGGCAGGACCTTAACTTCTATGGTGGAACCGCAAAGGTTGAAACTATTGAATTTAAAAACGATTTTGTAGTTGTTAACAATAAAACCTCTGTAATCCCTCTATTAAAATCGGATGACTTTGGTGCTCTCCCTTTTGTTGATGGGGATATAACATCACTTCTTGCACAAAATAAACTCCCTGAATCAAAATCAATAACTGATAATCAGGCACTTGGGTCGGGAGCATTTTCATTTAATCTTTATCTGAAACCGGGCGAAAAGAAATTTATTCCCTTTGCCATTCCCCAATATCAGGATATCAAACCTGAAAGTGTTATAAAGAAAAACTCAAAATTTAATCTTTACGATATGGAATTCGCCAAAACAAAAGATTTCTGGGTGAAAAAGCTGGATCATGTAAAATGGACAGTCCCCTCTGAATTGTTGCCGGTATTTAACACTGTTAAAAGTAACATGGCGTATGTCCTTATCAATCGGGATAATGTTGGAATCCAACCGGGCTCCCGCTCCTATGAAAGATCATGGATCAGGGATGGTGCTTTAACCTCTGCTGCTCTTCTTAAAATGGGACTTAAAACGGAAGTTAAAGAGTTTGCAGAGTGGTACGCCAAATATCTCTACAACAACGGAAAAGTGCCGTGTGTTGTCGATAAAAGAGGTCCCGATCCTGTCCCCGAGAATGACAGTAACGGTGAGTTTATCTATCTGATCTATCAATATTACAGATATACCGGTGACAAAGAATTTATCAAAAACCTCTTCCCTAAAGTGGAGCAAGCGGTTGGTTTTATCCGCCACATGATATCGGAAAGAAGTACCCCTCACTACAGAGATAATAAAAATGATTCAATCCGGTCACTTTACGGACTGGTTCCCGAATCTATAAGTCATGAAGGTTACTCCGACAAAGCAATGCACTCATACTGGGATAATTTTTTCACACTTCTTGGATTGAAAGATGCCGTAACCATGGCAAAACTGCTTGGGAAAGATGAGCTTGCAAAATCTTATATGGCGACTCGTGATTCATTTGAAACAAATCTCTATAACTCAATTCGCCTCGCAATTAAAAGAACAGGAATTGACTATATCCCCGGATGTGCCGAAAAAGGTGACTTTGACGCCACTTCTACAACCATAGCAGTTTATCCGGGTGGAGAAATCCATAATCTGCCCCAGCCATATCTCGATAATACCTTTAAAAAATATTATCAGTTCTTTAAAGATCGCAGAGATGGAAAACTTAAATGGAATGAATATACTCCCTATGAGGTGAGAACCATTGGAACATTTAACTTCAGCGGACAAACTGATATTGCATGGGAACTGATACAGTTTTTTATGAAAGATCAAAGACCACAAGGGTGGAATCACTGGGCAGAGGTTGTAACCCGCGATTACAGATTCGCACGGTTTGTTGGAGATATGCCCCACACATGGTGTGGATCCGATTTTATAAATGCAATTAGAGCCATGGTAATCCACGAAAGAGAATCCGATAATTCACTTTTGATAGCGCCCGGCTTCCCCGATGCCTGGTATGAATTTGAAGAGGGATTTTTATTCACTAACCTGCCAACTTATTATGGTGAAGTCAGTTATGAGATTAAAAAGAAGGGAATCGAGGCTAATATCTACATTTCGGGCGATGTAAAAATTCCGGAGGGTGGAATAAGATTTGTGGTTCCAAAAAAATTCCGAAAAGAACGCATTGAACTTAACGATAAACACATCGAACCCGGATTATCAGGCGAAGTGATTATCAATTCCCTCCCGGCAAAGGTTGAACTAATTTATTGGAAATAACCCAAAATGAAGAAGTAATCGATAAATTCCGTACCCGATAGCGGCGTAGATTGCTATCTTCAAAAGCAGTTTAAAAATTCCGGCCGCACTTTTGAGTAAGAGCAGACCTATAAGAACTATTGCAATTAGTACTATTATGTCCATTGTAAAAAAATCTTTATTGTTTGTCTTTGTTTGAAATTTAATTGTCAGGAAAATTTCAGTATTAATATGTAAATCTACTCATATTAATTACCAACTTCGTAATTTGAATTTGAAATTTCTCAAATTTGAGGTGCAAAATGCTCCGCTCTATTTCATTTTTTCTATTCCTGGTTTTGCTTTTGGCACTTCCAACAAATGCACAATCCCCTCATCCAAATGCCCTGAATGTCCCAACGGGAATTGATTCAAAATTCAGATCCGATCCTGAAAAGAATTTGACCGAATTTGTTAATAGTATTCTCAAAGGAATCACTTCAGACGAAGAGAAAATCAGAATTCTTCACGACTGGACTGCCGTCAACATCCGCTATGATGTTGAAGGATATTTTGGAAACAGCAAAATCGTTTATAACACTTTTGATGTAATCAAGACCGGAAAATCTGTCTGTGAAGGGTATTGTAATGTGCTTGAGTTGTTGCTCACCACCGCAGGAATCGAAAATAAAAAAGTCCCCGGCTATGCCCGTGGGTATGGTTTTGATATCTTTGCCGGAAATGAAAAATTTGAATCAAATCATGCGTGGACTGCAGTAAAACTGAACGGGGAATGGGAGTTGATTGATGTAACCTGGAACTCAGGCTTCATCGATGGCATCAGATTTGTACCCAACTACTCCCTTGGTTATTTTCTCATTTCCCCGGAAAAATTTGTTTATACCCATTTCCCTGAAAACTCCGAATGGCAGTTGATATCCCCTCCCCACTCTTTTGAAGAGTTTAGTAACATGCCCTACCTTTCAGATCGGTTTTTTGCCCTGGGTCTTGATCTGACCAATAAACCTGCAAGAATTCTTGACGCAGGAGCAGAATTTAAACTTGATATCACGATCCCCAAAGATATTCTAATAATGGCTAAACTTGAGGATTTGGATGGGAACAGTTATGACAAAGCCACCATTACACAAAGAGTTGGCGAAAAAGGAACCGTTTATATAGTTTTTCCAAAAAAAGGTAATTTTATCCTTACACTCTTTGCAAAACATAAAGACGAAACGGGTAGTTATTCAGGAGTTGCGGATTTTGGACTGAAAGCCTCAGCGGGAAGTGATGCAAAATTTCCCATGCTTTTCAAAAAATTTATGGAATTTGGATGCCGACTTATCTCACCCCTAACAAAACCATTTAAAATGGGACCGGATCAAATGGTTGATTTTGAGTTTTACGCTCCCGTTGAAGAAGTGGGTGTTGAGTGTGATGAGCTGATAACCATGCTCACAAAAAATGCCGCAGGTAACTTCGCAGGTAAAGTAAAAATTACAAGTTACCCGGTCAGAGTTTTTATGAAAATTGGAGACAGGTTGCAGTTCTTCTGTAGCTGGGAGTAACGGTAATTCTTATTGCGATTTTTTTCGTTGCGATTTTTTTCGCAATCAAATTTTAATCAAAAAAATCTGTTTTAGTTTGGTTTGTAACCTCTCTTCATTCAGTTTCAACTCATTTTTATTAATTTCACACTTCAAAATTCTGAATTGAGATAATGGAAAAATTTGTAAGATTTAATGATAAACTGCAAGAATTAGCCGGAACAACAGCATCGGTGCTTTCGTTGATTTTGGTGTTGCTCGTCTCGGCGGATGTTGCCGGAAGATACCTTTTTAATACGGGAAGTGTTGCCGCCCAGGAGCTTGAATGGCATATTTTTGCTGTGATATTCCTCCTTGCAGCCGGCTACACAATGAAACACGATGAACATGTGAAGGTGGATGTGCTCTACACAAAGTTTTCACCCAAAAGGAAACTTTTGACCAACATCTTTGGCACCATTGTTATGCTTTTCCCGTTTTGTCTTTTTATCATCTATTATTCAATCGATTTTTTTCTCGCCTCTGTAAGTATGCACGAGACCTCTCCCGATCCGGGGGGTCTGCCTGCCCGTTATCTCCTTAAGTTGATGATTCCAATTGGATTTACCCTCTTGCTTTTACAAGGAGTTTCCTTCCTTTATAACACGATTCAAGAATACAAAAAATTGAAAGAGAGTGTTTAGTGGAAGAATTTGTACCGCTGATATTTTTTGCAGTAATAATCATTTCTCTCCTGATGGGTTATCCGGTGGCATTCACCCTTGGTGGAGTTTCAATCATTTTTGGTACACTGATGCTTGGACCGGAATTCCTCTCTCTGCTTCCATTAAGAATTTGGGGAGTGATGTCGAATTTTGTTCTGATCGCTGTTCCACTTTTTGTTTTTATGGGAGTGATGTTTGAAAAATCGGGTATAGCCGAGGAGTTATTGGAAACTATGGCTCTGATCTTTGGAAAATTCAGGGGTGGTCTCGCTATTGGAGTACTACTTGTTGGGGCACTTCTTGGAGCATCCACAGGGATTGTTGGTGCAACTGTAGTAACAATGGGAGTAATCTCACTCCCCGTTATGCTGAAAAGAGGTTGTTCACCTCAGGATTCTTGTGGAATCATCGGAGCATCAGGAACACTCGGTCAGATTATCCCGCCAAGTCTCATACTCGTTCTTCTTGGAAGTGTATTAAACTTACCTGTTGGTGACCTCTTTATGGCGGCGGTTATCCCCGGATTAGGACTTGTATTCCTCATCTTCCTTTGGATCGTGGTACTGAATTTTTTAAAACCATCAGCTTTCCCTCCCATGCCGGAAGCAGAACTTGTTGAATTCAGAAAAGGGAGAATGAAGAAGATAGCCACTGCTTTTTTTCTACCCGGTCTTCTTGTATTTCTTGTGTTGGGATCAATCTTCCTCGGAATTGCATCCCCCACAGAAGCAGCAGGAATAGGTGCACTTGGCGCGATTGGTTTAGCCGCACTTCGGAAGAACCTGAACATGGAAAATCTTAAATATGTAATGAAAAAAACTGTGACAATAACTACGATGGCTTTAATCATCCTTGTGGGTGCCACTGCTTTTTCACTGGTTTTTAGAGAACTTGAAGGAGATGTTATCCTCACTGAAATCATAATGGCTTCAGAAATTTCGCCCGGAATTTTCCTTTTCCTTGTGATGTTAATAATCTTCCTCGCCGGATTCCTGATCGACTTTATCGAGATAATTTTTATTATCGTACCAATAGTTGATCCAATTTTCCGCCACTTTGGAATGGACATGATGTGGATCGCCATCCTGATCGCAATGAATCTTCAAACCTCATTCCTGACACCACCATTTGGTTTCACCCTCTTTTATTTAAAAGGTGTGGCACCGCATGGTGTAAAAACCATCGATATGTATAAAGGGATGATTCCCTATATCATCATTCAGATCATTGCACTCGCTCTTGTTGTGGCTTTTCCCGGGATTGTCAGGCTACTTTAAAATGACAAGTTTTTTCACATCAGAACGGGTTTTCCCACTTGAAGTGGTAACTGTCATTTTATAAAAATATACTCCAGATGTGAGATTTTCAACATTTGCATCCATAGAAGTTGTAAAAACTCCGGCATCAGAATTTATATTCACCAAGGTTTTTATCTCAACTCCGGTCGAATTGTAAAGTTTAATCGTGACCATCCCCTCTTCCTGAAGACGGTATCGGATTGTTGTTGTCGTAACTCCCGATTCTGTTCCCGTAGAGAAAGGATTTGGATAATTTTGTTCAAGAACAAACCCTGAAGGAAGTTCACTCTCAACCGAGGCTTCTCCAAGGAAATGCCTGCTTCCGTCAAAATCAATTTGATACAGATGATAGAGTCCGGAATTGGTGTTTAACTCATTATCAGTAAATTCATAAACCGTTGGTTCGGTGGTTGTACCTTTTCCTTTAATTGTTCCGATATTTACCGAATTCTCACCTGAAATTCTAAATATTTCAAATCTGTCGTTGTTCATCTCGGTGGCAGTTGTCCATCTCAAAACAGGAAAACCCATTATGGTGGTTGCTGAAAAAGAGATAAGTTCAACAGGAACTACATATCCATAAACTCCCTGTCTTCCGAGAATCTCAGCGTTCCCTGTGGAATAATCATACCAGATCACAAATAGTGAATCAGAACCAGGAAATCTCTTTAATGCAATCCTCGCCTGATATGAATTATCGGGATTGTTTGAAAGGTTAACAGGTGTTGACCAGTTATCACCTGAATTGGTTGACATCGAAAAATAGATATCGGAATTGTCATAGTTTGGAGCGGAATGTGTGTTGTCAAACCATGACATATAAATTCTATGCTGTCCATTTGGTTCATCAGCGATTGCCAGATCAGCAAAAGAAGAGTTCCCACTGTTGTTTGTAAGGTTTACGGGTGCCGACCATGTTATCCCTTTATCAGTCGATTTCATCAAAGTAATTTCTGAAAAATTGATCTGATACATATCTTGTGAAGCAATGTAAACCGAGTTGTCTCTTGCTGCCAGTGCCACACGGGTTTGAGGTAGTACATCGTCTGTAAGTTTTCTGTATGGACTCCATGTTACACCGCCATCATCTGAATAGATGTAGGCAATGTCATGGGCAGGATAGGACGGAGAATCGAGCCATATACAGTGTAATCTTCCACTCTGATAAAGAACCTGTACCCAGCGACTGTCAACTATCGTATTGGAAACATTTACAGGTGTGCTCCATGAAATCCCCAGGTCTGTGGATTTTGCAAAATATATCTGGTATTTACCGGGTCGTTCTTCCCATGCTGCATACAAAGTGGAACCGTCAAAAGTGATCTTTGGAGTTATTCCGGTCGAATTGTTTTGCGTTGATATTACAATCGGTTGCGACCATGTGTCACCATAATCAGTTGATCGTTGACAATGGACAACATATCCGTTTGTTCCATTGTAATGATAGAGCACAACAATTGTATTTCCCACTCCGTAAAGGACAGGCCATCCTGAAATTGAACTGCCGTCATATACAGTTACATTTGAATACCAGCTTACTCCACAATTGGTTGATCTCTTAAATTTAATCATCCCATTGTCACCCCAGACAACATAAAAATTGGAGCCATCGGCAAACACCGCATGATAATCAGATGTAGCAGACATGGTATTGGAAAGATTCACCGTCGGCAAAAAATTCACCTGGGCAAAAACTCCCGCCACCCCAAACACAACCAAAAAGAAAACTTTTCTCATTTTACACTCCAATAAATATTGAAAAAATCTATCCATACGGCACCCCTACCGGGGCGCATTTTGATTTTGAATTATTCTACCCAGACGAGACCCCTACCGGGGCCGACTTTAAAAATTCGATATATTTTTTCGATTCTACCCAGACGAGACCCCTAACGGGGCCGACTTTAAAGATTCGATATATTTTTTCGATTCTACCCAGACGAGACCCCTAACGCAGGCTGTTGCAGAATGGCATTTATATTATGTAATTATTAATAATATTAGTATATTTAGGGAGTAATTGTAAGGATTTTTAATGGATTTTAGATCAAATGACCGTAACCAACAGGTATTCTTTGG
>Ga0209573_1001617_pt1 | contig 33555 bp, 27 predicted proteins | sample TNRBio252014_DNA_FD_185870 | JGI IMG/M metagenome (GOLD analysis project Ga0209573, IMG submission 185870) | Wastewater treatment Type I Accumulibacter community from EBPR Bioreactor in Madison, WI, USA - TNR Reactor_6/25/2014_ DNA (SPAdes)... | ecosystem: Engineered > Bioreactor > EBPR >...
AACGCGAACGCTTCGAGAAGGTGCGAACCCTCGTTCATCCCTCGTCCGAATCGGCCAGCAAGGCCCTCGCCGCGGAGGTCGCCGCCCTCATCCGCGAACGGGCCGCCGCCGGCAAAACGACGGTGCTCGGTCTCGCGACAGGATCGACACCGGTGCCGTATTACCGCGAGCTGATCCGTCTCCACCGGGAGGAAGGCCTGAGTTTTGATTCGGTCACCACCTTCAATCTCGACGAATACTACGGCCTGCCCCGCGATCACCCGGAGAGCTACTTCCGCTTCATGCGCGACCAGCTTTTCGACCACGTCGATCTCGATCCGTCGCGTATCCACATTCCCGACGGGACGGTGCCGATGGAGGCGGTCTACGATCACTGTCTCGATTACGAGCGCCGCATCATCGAGGCGGGCGGGCTCGACCTGCAGATCCTCGGGATCGGGCGGACGGGTCACATCGGGTTCAACGAACCGGGCTCCTCGGCCGACTCGATCACCCGGATGATCACGCTCGACCGCGTGACGCGCCAGGATGCTGCCGCGGATTTCATGGGAGTGGCGAACGTGCCGCGTTCGGCAATCACGATGGGGGTGGGCACCATTCTCGAGGCGAAGAGGCTCGTGCTGATGGCTTGGGGGGCGAACAAGGCCTCGATCGTCCGCGAGGCGGTCGAGGGCAAGGTGACCGACCAGGTCTCGGCGAGTTTCCTCCAAACTCACGGCAATGCTACCTTCCTCGTCGACGAGGCGGCGGCCTCGAATCTGACCCGATTCCGCTTCCCATGGCTCGTCGGCCCGGTGGAATGGGATGCGCCGATGAAAAAGCGCGCCGTGGTCTGGCTCGCCCGCAAGCTCGAGAAGCCGATTCTGAAGCTGGTGGACGAGGATTACAACGAAAACGGGGCGGGGGGATTGCTCGCCTCGACCTCGGAGGCGGCTTACGAGGTGAACATCGACATTTTCAACCGGGTCCAGCACACCATCACGGGCTGGCCGGGCGGCAAACCGGGGATCGACGACTCGCGGCGCCCCGAGAGGTCGGAGCCATTTCCGAAGCGGATTCTCGTGCTCAGCCCCGAGCCGGCCGACGCCTTTATCGGGATGGGTGGGACACTCGCGCGACTCCGCGAACAGAAGCACGAGGTGAAACTCGTCTTTCAGACCTCGGGCAACCTGCGGGTCGCGGATGTCGCGGCCCTGAACTTCGCCCGGGTCGTCCTGGAAATGGCCGAGACGAGCCATTCGCCCGAGTGGGAAAGCCAGACGGCCTACGCGCGATCGATCGTCGAGGGCATCGAGGCGAAGGGCGAGTTCGGGATCGACCCGGATTTTGTCCGGAAACTGAAAGGGCTGATTCTCCGTGGGGAAGCGCGTGACGCAGCCACAGCGTGCCATTTGCCATATCATGGCAATCAGTTCCTTGACTTGCCTTTTTACGAAACGGGTAGATATCGCCGTTTCCGCTTTGAGACGGCCGATGCGCAGTCCGTGGCGGCCGTTTTGGCCGACTACCAGCCCCACAGCGTCTACGCCACTGGCGACGCGAGCGACCCGAGCTCGCCCCAGGCGATCGCCTTCCGGGCCTTCACCGAGGCCTGGGCGTCTCTGGACGAGGCGGACCTCCGGAAGGACTGCCGGGTCTGGCTTTACCGCGGCCGCGACCGTCCTTTCGAAGCCCATGAAATCGACATGGCCGTGCCAATGAGTCCGGACCAGCTTGAGGAGAAGGCGGAGTCGATCCGGCGTTTCATGTCGATCAATGAAGAGGATCTCAATGCTCCGGCGCGGAACCGCGAGATTGCGGCGACCTACGACGCTCTCGGCATGGCCGAATACGAGGCGATCGAGGCTTTCCGCCGCTGGAATCCGGCGTGAACCGGAATCGGACGCGATGGGACGACGTCTCGAGGTGCGGGTGAAGCCGAATGCGAAGGTCGCGGGGCTGGAGGAGCAACCCGACGGCACCTGGATCGCTCGGGTCAAGGCGCCACCGGTCGAGGGGAAAGCGAACGAGGCGCTCATCGCGCTGGTGGCGGAGCACTTCGGCGTGCGCAAGGCCCAGGTGACCATCCGGATCGGGGCCTCGGGGCGGCTCAAACAGCTCGAGATCGTGGAGTAAGGCGTCCATTTCCCTTCCCTTATAGCCCCAGCAACGGAGCAGGGACAAGGAAGGCGTGTTGCTCGAGGAGTCCGAGGGAGCCGTGCCAGCTCAGGTATTGGCTGATCCAGACGAAAAAGACGTAGACGGCGACGACGGGCAAGGCGGCTAGACGTGCCGCCCAACGGGAAACCCAGATCCGGGCGGTCTCGCGGCGTTCGGCCCGGGCAAGGGACCAACCGAGGAGGAGCCGGGCGGGAAAGATGAAGAGGACAAACACCACATTCGGCAGCCAGGCGACTTCGGCGGGAGTGAGCTCGATCTTCAGCAGGTAAAGTGGGAGGGCAAAGAGCAGGGTTGCAGCGAGGGCGAGCCAGAACGCAAGGGGAGCCTTGCGAAAAGAACGGCGGGCTGCAAAGGGATCGAGGAATTCGCGGAAGCGCCCGGTGAGGGCGAAACGGGTCTGCAGATACGGTAGGTAGAGGACGGCGAGTCCAAGCAAAATCGAACCAAGAAGCGAGGTGAGCAGGGAGATCCCGGGATTCGCAAAGGTCGCCGCGGCCATGAGAATGAGCACGGGCAAGGCCAACCAGAGGAGTGCTCCGGCGAATCCGAGGGCTCCGAGACGGAAGAAGTGGAGGAGGTGGAGTGAGCGGAATCGGGTTACGGTCGCTCCCCAGGCACTGCTGAGACGCAGGTCGGATCCGATCCAGCGAAGGAAGCGCAGGGGTGCCGGCCAGAGGAAATGACGCCATTTTCCACCTCGGATGACCGCCCAAAGCAAGTGCAGGCTGACCGCGAGGAGGAGAATCACGAGGATCGCGCGCAAGGTGGTGGCATTGGCACTGCCCGGAGCAATGAGCTCGGCATCGCGCCAGAAGCTGTGCACAAGGCGCACCGGCAGCAGGGCAATCCAGCCGGCGAGGAGGATTTTTCCCACGACAGCAAATCCAGCCAAGCCGATCCAGCCATCGCGGAGACGACCGGATCGGGCGACACGGCCGGACGCTTCGAGGAGGTATCCGAGACTGAGGAGATTCAGCAGGGGGATCGCCGAGATCACGGCGAGGACGAGAATCACCGTGACCCCGCCGACGAGCCGGTCGAAGGCGCGGCCAAGACGGACCAGGAAGAGAGAGGCTCCGCTGACAGACTCCTCCGATCGTTCGAGGCTGACCGAAGGACCGGTCGGAGGGAGTGACAATCCGTGCATAGATCTTAAGAGACGACGCGTGGCGCATTCTCGTTACACCGCCATAATCCGTTGCCGAGTTGGAACTAATAGACAATCATTCACGCCACCCATCAGGACCCTTACAGCGTAAGGAATATTACTCAATGACTATATGAAGATACCCACCCCATCCGCACTACTCCTGCTCGGACTGCTCTCCGCTCCCGTCGCGAAAGCCCAGACCGAAGTCAACCGCGCCATGCTGGGCATGTTCCAGCCCATCATGGAAGTCGCCGAGAATCCGGCGAATCCCATGTCCGACGCCAAGATCGACTTGGGACGCATGCTTTACTACGACACACGGCTTTCGAAGAATCGCACCGTTTCCTGCAATTCCTGCCACGATCTCGCCAGCTTCGGCGATGACGGCCGCGCGACCTCGAAGGGGATCGACGATCAACTGGGAGGACGTTCCGCTCCGACGGTTTACAATGCCGCGATCCACATCGCCCAGTTCTGGGACGGCCGCGCCGCCGATGTCGAGGCCCAGGCGATCGGCCCGGTGCTGAATCCGATCGAGATGGGGATGCCCGACGAGATGTATGTGCTGCGCGTTCTCAAGTCGATCCCGGGCTACGTCGAGGCCTTCGCCAAAGCGTTTCCTGATGACAAAGAGCCTCTCACTTATGCGAATGTTGGCAAGGCGATCGGCGCATTCGAGCGCAAATTGTTGACGCCTTCGCGTTTCGACGACTTCCTCAAGGGCGACGAAAAGGCTCTCACGGACGCGGAAAAAAACGGCCTGAATCTCTTCGTGACAACGGGTTGCACCGTTTGCCACAATGGCATGGGCGTCGGCGGACACCTTTATCAGAAGCTTGGGCTCGTGAAAGAATGGCCGACGAAGGATCTGGGCCGTTTTGAAGCGACCAAGAACGAAGTCGACAAGTATTTCTTCAAGGTACCGAGCCTCCGCAATATCACCGAGACCGGCCCGTATCTCCATGACGGCTCAATCGCATCACTTGGAGAGATCGTCACGAAAATGGCCGAGCACCAGCTCGGGCGCACGATCACGGCCGAGGAGTGCAAGTCGATCGTGGCGTTCCTGGGCTCGTTGAAGGGTCGCGTCGATGAGAATTACATCAAGCAGCCCGAGCTGCCGGCCGATGGCCCGGACACTCCGAAAAGCTGAGCGGAATCCCACAACCGAGTTTTGAATCAACGGCTCCGGGGAGAAGATCTCCGGAGTCGTTTTTTTGCGTTCGGCGAGAGGGGACGTTCGGGATTTGCTCCGGGCGTTGGCGAGAGCCACCGCGAGGCGGATGGGAAACACGGGACGGAATCCGGGAGCCTTTGGCGTCCGGTCGCCTTTGCATTCCGTTCGGCGGCCAAGTCCGTCTCAGGCCTGATTTCATTCATGACATCACCCGACCAGCCTCGTGAAGCCCTCATGGGCTCATCGACTCGTGATGAAACTCCCAGCTCCATGAATTCTCCTCGCGAAGCGGGAGGGGGAAGCCCACACCCTGTAGGCAGCTCTCTTTTCAGGTTCGGTATTTTACATTACATATATTGTCGGAAGTTATGTTTCAGCTCCCGTTGGGCACCGAATCGCGGCATTTCCTAAGATTCCCACGGAATGAAGCGTATTTAAGGGACTCTCCTGCCTTGTCGTGTCGAACGTTCCACATGGAATGTTCCAGCTCCCGGGCAGTCAGGAGGACCAAAACTTCAACTCACGAACTCACGGGTCCGCCATCTTCCGCACCGCGCCTGACGCGGATTAGCGATTGAAGGAACATGGTGATCGCTTAGGTTCTTTTTCAAACGTCTCCGTTTTCCTTCATGAAGATCTCTGATCCCCGATGCCTCCTTGCCGGACTCCTGGCATTTTCCCTGGGAGTCGAAAATTCCCATGCTTTCCTTGGAGGACTCCTCAAGCGCAGCGAGGACAAAAAAGTTCTTAGCGCCGAGCAACTGGGCTCCCAGCAGTCGAAAGCTTCGGAAATGCTGGCCAAGGCGAAGGCCTACGAAAGCAGCGGCAAAAACCGGCAGGCCCGCGACACTTATAAGAGCATCAGCCAAAGCTACGGTCGCACCGAAGCCGGGACCGAGGCCAAATTCGGCTACGCGCGCATGCTCGAGGCCGAGGGTGAAGACCGGAAAGCCTTTGAGCAATATCAGGAGCTGATCGCCAATCACCGGAACACGCCGAATTTCAATGAAGCAGTGAAGCGCCAATACACCATCGCCGAAGGCCTCCGCACGAGCGACCGCAAGGGCCTCCTCGGGGTCGGCGCGGCGATCCAGCCCTCGAAGCTCGTCGAGATGTTCGAGAAAATCAGCACGAGCGCCCCTTTCACCGAATACGCCCCCAAATCGCTCCTCGCGATCGGCTATGTGCGTTCGGATGTCGGCGAGATGGACCAGGCCATCGCCTCCTTCCAAAAGGTCGTCGACAAGTATCCCGAAACGGAGACAGCCAAGGAGGCCCAGTATCAGATCTTCAAACTCCGCGGAGTCACCGCTGAAAAATCGAACAGCCCGGTCAAGGATCGCGCCCAAGTGGAAGCGGGCCTCGATTTCGTGAACCAGAATCCCGAAGACCAGCGGGCCAACGAGATCAAGTCGGACCTGCAGAGCATCGACGAACGGTCGATGGAAAAGCTATACAACACCGGCATGTTCTACGAGAAAAGCGGCAAACCGGACTCGGCGCGGGTTTATTACCGCGAGGTCGTAAAAAATCCGAACACGACCTGGGCGCCCAAAGCGCAGGAACGTCTTGCGATTCTCGATGGCCAAGCGAATTCGGTCGAAAAGAAGGCGGGAATGTTCGGCCCCAATCCACTCAAGAAGGACAAGGTCGAAATGCGCACCTCGGATGACGAGGTCGTGCCCCTGCCCGCCGCCGGAGGCCCTTCCGCCGCAGCCCCGGCGGCAACGACACCCGCTCCTGCCTCCGCCCCGTCCATCGCCGAGATCCCCGCGCCTCCGGCCCAGTGAATTCCGGATATGTGGAGCCACCAACACGGGGTGCGATTTCCCGGATTTCCGCAGGTTCTTCCGGCTTGTTTTTTCCCCATTCCCGCCTAGTATCGGAATCATCTTTGGTGCCGCCCTTTCATGAAGTTCCGGATTTTTTCGCTTTTTCCCCTCGCCCTTGCCGGGCTTTTTCTGTCCGGTTGCGCGGGTTATCAACTGGGCGAAGTCAAACCGGGCACTTACAAAGGGATCGAAAAGATCCACGTGCCTCCGTTTAAAAACCTGACCCTCGAGCCGCGTCTCTCGAGTCTGGTGACCAATGCGGTGCTGATCGAGTTGCAGGGAGATGGCACCTACCAGGTGGCAACGCGCGAGAATTGCGACGCCGTGCTCGTCGGCACGATCCGCGAAATCCGGAAACGCCAGCTCCGTGCCGTCCGCACCGACACCCTGCGTTCCCGTGAATTGAGCCTCTATCTTTACGTGGATTTCCACCTTGAGGATCCCACGACCGGACGTCGTATCGGAATACGCGGCGACGACGAAAACGGCGACGGCAGCGACGATGAGGTGGTCATTGAAGAGCCGGTCGACAGCAAGTCGGGTGAAGAGGTTGTCTATGGTGCGCGCCAGGGTCTTGTCATCGGTGAAACGATCCAGTTTGTTGACGCCAGCTATCAGGTCGGCGAGCGAAACGCGTTTTCGGTCGTGTCGGAGGATGTCGCCGACAAACTCGTCTCGCAGCTCGCGAATGGCTGGTGAGCCGGGCTGATCCGCCCCTTTCCCGCAATTGTTGCCTTGAATCCTCTCGATCCCGCCGGTCTCGTCCAGCTCGTCGCGACCCCGATCGGGAATCTCGGAGACATCACCTTTCGTGCCGCTGAAGCGATCCGCCAGGCCGATGTCGTCGCTTGCGAGGACACCCGGCATTCCCGGCGGCTCCTCGAGCATCTCGGGATCCGCGACAAGGAACTCGTCGCCCTGCACGATCACAATGAACGGTTCCGCGCCGCCGCGCTGGTGGAGCGGGTCAAGGATGGAGCCAAGCTCGTCTACTTATCCGATGCCGGCATGCCGGGCATTTCCGACCCGGGATATCGACTCGTGAATGCCGCCCACGAAGCAGGGGTGAGGGTCGAAGTCCTCCCCGGACCATGCGCCGTCGTGACCGCTCTCGCCGGATCGGGACTGCCGAGCGACGCCTTTTATTTCGGCGGCTTTCTTGCGGTGAAGTCGGGACGCCGCACCCGCGAGCTGAGCGAATCGCTCGATCGGCGCGAGACTTCGATCTTTTATGAGTCGCCACACCGCCTCGCCGGCACCCTCGAAATTCTCCAGACGCTGGCACCCGATCGCGAAATCTGCGTCGCCCGGGAACTGACGAAACGCTTCGAGACTTATCACCGGGGCAGCGCGGCCGAGTTGAGCGGCTATTTCTCGGCGCACCCGCCCAAGGGAGAGATCACCCTGCTGATCCGCGGTGCGGGTCGGGATTGAGCCTCCGGGACGAAAATGGGGTGGGGCCACTCGACCCCACCCCGACTTTTCATCTCTTCACCAATGTCCTTGCGGACAAAAGTTTTCGGTCACACGCGCGCCGCAGACTCCTGCTGGGGCAAGGGCAGTGGGGTGTTTCCCCGATCCGGGATTCCAAAATTTTTCTGACGCCGCTGCGGAGAGGGCCGCCCCTGGTCGGGACGGCGGCTCTTGTCGTAGCGTTGTTGAAGTTGAAATCCGCCTCCCGTCGTCCCGATTCCTTCTGCAGGAATCCGGTTTTCAAAGAGGTTTGCCTGGATCAGGTAGGTGCCCCGACCGCCATTTGCGTGTGTTACCATCTGTTTGACTGGCTCTGCGGCATTGGGCCCCCTTTCATGGGACTCCTGATTCGATTCCATCCCGTTTCTCAGGCGGGAGGGAGATCGGATCAGGGATTCTTTGTCCCTCAAAAGGTTGGCGGCGCGGCAGGTGACCGTGTTTGTGTTGGGTGAATATTAATATAATTTCCATAATTAATCAATATTTTTATAATTTCCTCAATACTTTCCCGCTAATCCCCTGCCCCGTGCCGTCGAACTTCCTCGCCATACGGGAAGGGAACGATTTCCGTTTTTCGAACTCCGAGCTATCCTGAGAAGGTCAGCCCCTGCCGGTAACGGTTCATGAAGTCCCTCCCCCTCCCTCCCTTCTCCGCCCGACTTTCCCCGCCGATCTCGGCGATCACCGCCTACGACTACCCGACCGCCCGACTCTGTGACGAAGCCGGCGTCCAATTGATTCTCGTCGGTGATTCGCTCGGCATGATGGTCGCCGGATGCGAGGACACGACCTCGGTGACGCTCGCGCAAATGGTCTATCACACCACGATTGTGCGTCGTGCCGTCACGCGGGCGGTGGTGGTCGCGGACCTGCCAATCCACACCTACGACACCCCCACGCAAGCCGTGGCCAGTGCGAGCCAACTCGTCGAGGCCGGTGCCGACGCCGTCAAACTCGAAGGAGGGCTGGACCAGGTCGCGCAAATCGAAGCCATCGTCGGGGCGGGCATTCCGCTCTGCGGCCACCTCGGCATGCTGCCTCAGCACGTGCGCGAAGAGGGCGGTTATAAGAAGAAGGGGCGCAGCGAAGCCGAGGCCAAAGCGCTCGTAGACGCGGCCCTGGCCCTCGAAACGGCCGGCGTTTTTGCCATCGTCCTCGAGAGTGTCGTGGCGGACGTCGCCGCGGAAATGACGGCCCGGCTCCGCATCCCCACGATCGGAATCGGGTCGGGGCACCGGTGCGATGGACAGGTCCGGGTCGTCCACGATGTGACCGGTGCCTATCCTTGGTTCGTGCCCCCCTTTGCAAAGACGCACGGAAACGTCGCCGAGGTCACCCGGAACGCCCTTTCCGCCTTTCTCGACGAAGTCGCCGATTCCCATCGGGCGGGCTTCCCGGACTAAAAAAAGACTTGCACCGGATGGGAGGAAGGGAGAGACTCCTTCGTCCCTGAACGCACTCAGATCGGGAGTTCGTGCCGCCCCTTCTACCCCTCCCGGGCGCGAGTCTTCTCTCCATCAGATTAAGGGACATTCGGTTCCTAAAGGTCGCCCGATCTGTGTCGGGCACTTTTGAAATTCCGGTATTTCTGGATTTCAGAGCCTCTTGAACCTTTTTCAATTCCCTTTTCCGTTTTTCTCCCCTCCGCATCCTAACGGATCGAGATTGCCCTATTTCCAATGAGCGAATCCGAGTCTTTCGCAGAAACCAGTCGTCCAGACGCCGGGAACCTCCAGCCCGAAGGCGCCGCTGGTGAAGCGACTCCGGCTCGCAAGCGCGCGCCTCGCAAGACGGCGGCGGCAAAAAAGACCGCCACCACCACAAAACCCCGCACGGCCAAAGCGGCGAAGGCGCCGAGTTCCGAGGGGGCTACTGCGGAAAATTTCACTCCGCCTCCGGCTCCGGCGGCTCCCGAACCAATCCGTCCTCCGGTTGCGACGCCGCCCGTCGTTCACGAATCGGCCCCGACGTCGGCTCCTGCCCCCGCGCCTTCCGCCCCGGTGGAACGCGGTGATTCACCGGCACCACGCGAAGGCGGGGCTCATCCGGGACAAGGCCAGCACGGACAACCAGGTCAACAAGGTCCCGGACAGTCCGGACAGGGCCAAGGCCAGCAAGGCGGTGGTCGGAAACGCAATCACCGCAAACGCCGCCGCAACAAGGGCAATCGCGATTTTCAAAATGAAGGGGGCGAACGCCCTCCCCAGGAGTCCCCCCGCCACGGCGATGAGGAAGACGATTTTGACGAAAACGATGCCTCCGATGAGGACGGTGGCGAGGGCGCCGAAGGCACTGGTGAAGGCGGCGAACCTCGCCCCTTCAAGACCCGCAAGCAACGCTACCTCGAACGAAAGGAAAAGGAACGCGCCCGCGAATTGGCCGCCCTTGAATCCTCTCCCGCAATCGAATCCGAGGGCATCGTCGAAATTTCGCCGAAAGGCTTCGGGTTTCTCCGCGAACGGATTCGTGGATTCCAGCAATCGCCGAAGGATGTTTTCATCACCCCGGAGGTCGTGCGTATCTATGGTCTGCGCGACGGGCACATGGTTCGCTGTGTCTCGAAGATGGGAGTCCGAGGTCCCCAGCTCATCGATCTGCTCGCGATCAATGGCAACCCTCCCGCCGATTGCGCCCGTCTCCCTTATTTCGAAGAGCTGACGGCGATCAATCCAAACAAAAAGCTCACCCTGGAAACCGAACAAGGCCGTCTCACGACGCGTGTCATCGACCTGGTTTCTCCGATCGGCCGCGGTCAGCGCGGTCTCATTGTGGCCCCGCCCCGCACCGGCAAGACAACTTTCCTCCATCACATTGCCGAAGGTCTGATCAAGAACTACGACGATGAGATCCACCTGATGGTGCTGCTCGTCGACGAGCGCCCGGAAGAGGTGACCGACTTCGAGCGTTCTTTCCCCGATGTCGAGGTCTTCTCCAGTTCCAACGATGCCGAGGGCAAGGATCACACCCGCATCGCCTTGCTCGCGACCGAACGCGCCAAGCGTCTCGTCGAAGGCGGGCGTCACGTCGTGATGCTGATGGACTCGATCACCCGCCTCGCCCGCGCTTTCAACAGCCAGATGCGCGGCGGTGGCAAACGCGGCACCGCCAGCGGCGGGCTCATCGTCGGCGCCCTCGAAGTGCCCCGAAGGATCTTTGCAGCGGCGCGGAACACGCGCGAGGCCGGGTCGCTCACAATCATCGCGACCGCGCTCGTGCAGACCAACAGCAAGGCCGACGAAGCGATTTTTCAGGAGTTCAAGGGTACGGGCAACATGGAGCTCGTCCTCGACCGCCAGCTCGCGCAGGGTTACATCTATCCCGCCGTCGACATCAACAAATCCGGCACCCGGCGCGAGGAACTCCTCCTGCCCCCGCACATGCTGGAGAAAATCTACGTGATCCGGCGCGGTCTCAGCGGCTACCGTCCGGCCGACGCGATGGAGTGGCTCATCCGCTGCATGCAGCGATATCCGACCAACGCGCAGATGTTGATGGACATCAAGCTCACGGCACTGACCTGACCCGCCCGGCCTTCCGGCCTTCGTCGTGCGTTTGTTTCACAGGGATTGCGGTTGCGATCCGGCCCCGATTCTGCTAGGAACTCGGCCATGAGCGATTACGTCGAAGTCACGAGACGAGGCCTGGGCAGCCGGGGCAAAGATTCCATTGGAGGCGCCTTGTTCGGCGTGCTCCTCGTCTTGGTCGGAACCGTCCTCCTCTTTTGGAACGAGGGCCGCGCCGTGAAGCGCTACAAGGACCTCAAAGAGGGAGCGGGTGCCGTTGTTTCAATCCCTTCCGACAAGGTCGATCCCGCGACGGAGGGCAAGCTCGTCCATCTCACCGGAGAAACCAAGACCGGTGCCGCGCTCAAGGACGAGGCCTTCGGCGTGACTGCCCAAGCCGTGAAACTGATCCGCGAAGCGGAGATGTATCAGTGGACCGAAGTGGTCCGCACCGAGACGAAAAACAAGGTCGGCGGCGGCACGGAAGAGGTGAAGACCTACTCCTACGAAAAGGAATGGCGCGATAGTCCGGTGGACTCGAGCCGTTTCAAGGTCGCCTCGGATCATCGCAATCCCACCGAAATGAAATACCGCGATACGACGTCCACGGCAAGTCCGGTCACCTTCGGTGCCTTCACCCTTCCCGACTTCCTTGTCGCCCGTATCGGAGGGGCTCGTCCCCTCGCGGTCGAGTCGCTCGAAACCGCCGCCCAAGAGGTGCGCTCCACCGCAAAACTCGACAGCGGACTCGTCTATTTCGGCAATGACCCGAAATCTCCTGTCGTCGGCGACCTCCGCGTCCGCTTCCTCAGCGTGCCGACCGGACCCGCCAGCGTCGTCGCCCAGCAGAGCGGCTCGACTTTCGTGCCCTACAAAACCAAGACCGGGGGCAGTGTCGATTTGCTCGAGCCCGGCCACGTCAGCGCCGCCGACATGTTCCAGATGGCGCAGGACCGCAACAAGATGCTCACCTGGGCGATCCGGGTCGGCGGTTTCTTCCTCCTCGGCATGGCCTTCTCAATGATCCTGCGGCCCATCGCCGTGCTCGCCAGCATCCTCCCTTTCCTTGGCCGCCTCGTCGGCACCGGCACGACCATCGTCGCCTTCCTCCTCGCCGGGATCGTCTGGGGGCTGACGGTTTCCTTTGCGTGGATTTTCTATCGTCCCATTCTGGGAATCATCATCCTTGCTGTGACGGTTTTCCTCCTCATCCTCGTGGTGAAGCGACTCCGTCGTCCTGCGGGTCCGCCGCCTCTGCAAACGACTCCACCTCCGCTCGCGTAATCTTCCGATTCGCTTCATGGCCCCGATTCCGCCCACGGACGCCGACGATTCAGCGGCGGAGATTTCCTCCAAGGTGCAGACGCTCGGCAGCGTCGATGACCTGAGGAAACTCCTCTACGAGAAAGCCAAGGTCTCTCGCAAGATGTCGTGGCTCCTCGATGAATGCGTCCGCATTCCGGGGACCCAGGTCCGCTTCGGCCTCGACCCGCTCCTCGGTTTGATTCCCTACGGCGGTGAAACCGTCGCGACCCTCTTCGGCACGATGATTCTCGGCGAAGCCGGACGCAAGGGGCTCCCGGTCGGCACCCTCGCCCGCATGGGAGGAAACATGATCCTCAATGCGGCGATCGGAGCGATCCCCGTCCTCGGGGATCTCTTTTCGTTCTGGTTCAAGTCGAACACCCGGAACTACCGCCTCCTCAACACCTATCTCGAAAGTCCCCACGGTGCGGAAGAACCGGGAGGCTGGTGGCCGGTGATCCTCATCCTCGGCGTCGTCGCGACCGTCTTCGCCCTGAACATCCTCGCGTGGGTCCTCATGGGCACGTTGATTTTCCACCTCTGGTCCAACCTGATGGAAGCGATCGGCTGAAATCCGGCTCAGCGTTTGCTCAACTTCCAGAACAGGCGCAGCCCGAGCGCGAGGAAGAGCAGGTTCGGTAGCCAGACGAGCAGGTGCGGATAGAGGTGCTCGCGCTCCTTCATCATGTCGGCAACGCTCAAAAGGGCGTAATAGCTCACCGCGATGCCCATCGCGACGATGAAGCCGGCCGTGCTCTCCCGCCGCTGGGCGGTGATCCCGAGAGGCACCCCGATGAGGGCAAAGGTGAGGCAAGAAACGGAGAAAGCGAAACGGGTGCTGAGTTCGGTGCGGCATTCGGCGCGCACCTCCGACTCGAGCGCCGGATCATTCGAGCGCTCGAAGAGGCGGCCGAGCGGCAGGTTGTCGGGCTTGTTGATCGCGGTGGTGCCGCGTTGCTTGAATTCCTCCACCGAAACGCCCACGGGAGCCTCGCGCATGTAGATCGGCTGGGCCGTTTCGTGAAAGTCACCGTCTTCCCCCTTGGTGAGCACGCTGACCTCCTTCATGTCGAGGAGCATCTCCGGATTCGGGCTGTCGAAATCCACCGTCACCTTCGCCTCTTTGGCATAGACCACCGCCTGCGGCTCGAAGTTCTCCATCTTAATGAGCTGCAGGCTCTTCAGGACCCCGTCCTCCTTGTTCGCAAAGACGAGATGGTCGGGCAATTCGTCCATGACCTGCTGGTCGGGGAAGAGCAACATCGGTTCGCGCTTCATCAGGTTGAAGAGCGAAGCTTTCATTCCCTCCATTTCCGTCTTCGCCCATGGGGTGATCGACAGGTTCACCCAGGCACAAATGGCGGTGAAGAAAATCGCGACCAAACCCACCGGCATACAGATCCGCCACATGCTCAGGCCCGCCATTCGCATCGAAACGAATTCACTGTCCGCCGAGAGACGCCCGAAGGTGAGGAGGATCGCGGTGAGGAAGGAGAACGGGATCGCCAGGCTCAGCGAGATCGGGATCACGAGGAGGATGAACTTCAAAACGAAGCCCAGGCTGATATCGGGACGCTTCGCCAGCTCGCGCAGGATCTCCTTGAAGACATTGCCCAGCACGAGGATGATGATGATCACCGCCACCGCGTAGAGAGCGGAGACCAGCACCTGGCGGGCGATGTAGCGATCGAGCAACTTCATCCTTTGTTCTGGAACGTCCCGCGCCGGGATTTCTTGGGCAGAAGGGGTCGCAAACTTCGCTCTTCGTTGATGATCGGCAAGCCTGAACTGTTCTCCCGTGGTCCCTCTTGACTCCCCGCCCCGCGCGGTTCATCTTGCGGACGTTCTGACAGGGGCGCGGTTCGCCGCTGAGATCGCCATCCGGCGAGACCCTTCGAACCTGATGCAGGTCATGCTGCCGCAGGGAGTCACCCATGAATTGCCCGCCATCACCCGCCGCTCGCAAATCCGGAGTTTCCTCCGTGACGGCGCAATTCCCGGAGCTTCCCGCGTCGGCTTGTGGAATGCATCAAATTTCCGGCACCCATCGCACCGATCACCGTATACCCATCAGTCCTTTCACCTTTGACTCCTGACCCATGACATCCACCTCCCCGCTGCCCGCCTCCACCCGTGTTTACGTCGAAGGCCAGATCCACCCCGACGTCCGCGTTCCCATGCGCGAAATCGCCCTCAGCCCCACGAAGGACTTCAACGGACGCATCGAGGTGAATGAACCCGTCCGCGTCTACGACACCTCCGGTCCCTGGGGAGACACCGGCTACACGGGCACGGTCGAGACCGGATTGCCCGCCCTGCGCAAGGCGTGGATTCTGGGCCGCGGCGATGTCGAGGAATACGAAGGCCGCGCCATCGAGGCCCGCGACAACGGTTACCTCACCGAGCAGCACGCTGAATACGCCGCCGCCAAACGAGAAGGCATCCTCAGCCCCCTCAAAGCCCCCATCAATGCCCAGCGGAAGCCCATGCGCGCCAGCGCCGGGCACCCCGTGACCCAGTTGTGGTATGCCCAACAGGGCACCATCACTCCCGAGATGGAGTTCATCGCGATCCGCGAAAACATGCGCCGTGCGCAAATCGCCGAACTTGGCGAAGACATCGTCCGGAACCACCTCGACAAACAACACGCCGGTTCCACCCAGGTGGCCTCCGAATACACCCCTTCTGTCTTCCGGCGTTTCCCCCAGCGCATCCCCGCCGAGATCACCGCTGAATTCGTCCGTTCCGAAGTCGCCGCCGGCCGTGCCATCATTCCCGCGAACATCAACCACCCCGAGCTCGAGCCGATGATCATCGGGCGGAACTTCCTCGTGAAGATCAACGCCAACATCGGCAACAGCGCCGTGGCCTCGAGCATCGAGGAAGAGGTCGAGAAAATGCGTTGGGCCACCAAGTGGGGCGCCGACACCGTCATGGACCTCTCCACCGGGAAAAACATCCACGCCACCCGCGAGTGGATCCTGCGGAATTCCCCCGTCCCCATCGGCACCGTGCCGATTTACCAGGCCCTCGAAAAGGTGAACGGCAAAGCCGAGGATCTCACCTGGGAACTCTTCCGCGACACCCTCGTCGAACAGGCCGAGCAGGGCGTCGACTACTTCACCATCCATGCAGGCGTCCTTCTCCGCTTCGTCCCCATGACCGCCTCCCGCATGACCGGCATCGTCAGTCGCGGCGGATCGATCATGGCCAAGTGGTGCCTCGCGCATCACAAGGAAAATTTCCTCTACACTCACTGGGACGACATCTGCGACATCATGGCCGCCTACGACGTCTCCTTCTCCATCGGTGATGGCCTGCGTCCAGGTTCCATCGCCGACGCGAATGACAAGGCCCAGTTCGGCGAACTCGAAGTGCAGGGAGAGCTCACAAAGCGTGCCTGGGCCAAAGGCGTCCAGGTGATGAACGAGGGCCCAGGCCACGTCCCCATGCACCTGATCGAGGAGAACATGGCCAAGCAGCTCGAATGGTGCCACGAGGCCCCCTTCTACACCCTTGGGCCCTTGACCACTGATATCGCCCCCGGCTACGACCACATCACCAGCGGGATCGGAGCCGCCATGATCGGCTGGTATGGCTGCGCCATGCTCTGCTACGTGACACCGAAGGAGCACCTCGGTCTTCCCAACAAGGACGACGTAAAAGCCGGTGTCATCACCTACAAACTCGCCGCCCACGCCGCCGACCTCGCCAAAGGCCATCCCGGCGCCCAGTATCGCGACAACGCCCTGAGCAAGGCCCGCTTCGAGTTCCGATGGGAGGATCAGTTCAACCTCGGCCTCGATCCCGAAACCGCCCGCGCCTTCCACGATGAGACCTTGCCCCAGGACGGCGCCAAGAGCGCCCACTTCTGCTCGATGTGCGGACCGCATTTCTGCAGCATGAAGATCACCGAGGATGTGCGGAAGTATGCGGCCGAACAGGGCTTGAGCGAGGATGAGGCGCTGGCCGCGGGAATGGAGGAGAAGAGCAAGGAGTTCGTCGAGACCGGGGCGGAGGTTTATACCACGGCCTAGTTCGTGGAGAAACTCCATGCTCCTCATCGCCCACCGTGGCTCCATGGCCCGAGGCCTTCAGAATTCGCCTGAAGGGATACACCTCGCCTCGCGCCAGGGGGTGGATGGGGTGGAACTCGACGTGACCTGCGGTCGAGATGGTCGTTTTCGTTGCGTCCATGACTTGGGGCGCGGAGCAGCCTTGGAGGACTGCCTCGCGGCAATGGACCGTACCGACGAACTGATCATTCACCTTAAAGGCTTCTTCTCCAGTTTGGACCTATCCAAGCTCGCCGGATTACTGGCTGATCAGATTCCGCACACGAAGATTGTCTTTGCCGCCCATCGAGGAGAGGTCCTGCGTCGCTTGCGGACCGTGGTAACAGATGCGTGCCTTGCCCGGTTTGGTGTTTTCCCCGCCCTTCTCGCGCTATGGCGTCAGCCGGTCTGGCAGATTGCCCTTGTCAACCAGATCGTCCTTTGGCCCGGGTTCGTCCGAGCCTTGCAAGCGCGCGGATTCATCGTGTATGCGAGTTGTGTCTGGGAAGTTCGCTCTCGCACCGCCGTGTCCCGTCTCGGTGTGGACGGAGCCTTCGTGAATCTCCGTTGACAAAGAACGACCGGATTGCCGCAGAATCTGCGGTGCATTCGGGAGCGATCCGAGCGTGGGTAAGGTTGATGAAACAGTGCCTCCTCTCGTTCCTCGCCGGCGGAATGGTGATCGCGTCGCTCGCCGAGGAGGGTTCGTCTCCCCCTACCTACGAACCGTCGCGTTTCTTCAATACCCAGATTCTGCCTATCCTTGAAAAGCGCTGCTTCGAATGCCATTCCAAAGCCGAGGGACAGGACGATGGCGGTCTGGTCCTCGATTCACGCGCCGGCTGGATGCAGGGCGGCGACCACGGTCCCGCCGTGGTCCCGAAGGATCTCGGGAAAAGTCCCCTGATCAGGTCGATCCGCAGTCACGATCCAGGAACCCTCATGCCGCCGGACGATCCCCTGACACCTCTCGAGATTGCCCTTTTGCAGACCTGGGTCTTGCTCGGGGCGCCGGATCCGCGACCTTGAGGCCGTCTTCCGCTCCAAAGCAACCCGGGGATTCCCCCCTCCCCCGTTTGCCACCGCCATCGAACCGGGTTAAGTAAGCGAACCGACCCTCTTGGGTCCGCTTTTTCGTCCCCCGATGGCCATCATTCCCCCGGAAACCGTCCAGCAGATCCTCGATGCGACCGACATCGTCGAGATGATCCAGGGCTATTTTCCGCTGAAGCGGTCGGGGTCGAACTTCCAGGCGGTTTGCCCCTTCCACAACGAGAAGACGCCGAGCTTCAATGTCAATCCCCATCGCCAGATCTTCCACTGCTTCGGCTGTCAGGCCGGTGGCGATGCGATCAAGTTCGTGATGCTCTACGAGAATCTCTCCTTTCCCGAGGCGGCCAAGAAGCTCGCCGACCGGGCCGGGGTGACAGTGATCGAGGAGACCCTCGACCCGAAGGAACTCGCGAAACAGCGAGGCAAGAGCGACCTGATGCGGATGCAGAAGGCGGCGGCGGATTGGTTTCACCGGCTTCTCTTCAAGAGCCCCGACGCGCAACCGGCGCGCGATTACCTGAAATCGCGAGGGCTCTCGATGGAGACCTCGCGGAAGTGGAAATTCGGCTACGCTCCCACCGATCAGCGCCCCTTCATGGATTGGGCGCGGGCGGAGGGCTTCAGCGTGCCACAGCTCGTCGAAGGCGGGCTCGCGAAGTGGCGCGACGAAGGCCGCCCCAACGGCGGGGCCTACAGCTTTTTCCGGCACCGACTCATGTTCCCGGTGAACAACGACCTCGGCGATCCGATCGCCTTCAGCGGGCGGGTCCTTTCGGCGGATCAGGGCGGCGGGAAATACGTGAACTCACCCGAGACGATCCTCTTCAACAAGAGCCGCACCTTCTTCGGTCTCGACAAGAGCAAACGGGCGATCCTGAAAGAAAAGCGGGCCATCATTTGTGAAGGACAGATTGATCTGATCTCAATTCACGAATCGGGGATCGAAAACGTCGTCGCGGGTCTCGGCACGGCGTTGACAGCGGACCACGCGAAGATCCTGAAACGCCATACGGAGGAGGTCGTGCTTTGCTACGACTCGGACAATGCGGGTCTGAATGCGGCCTCGAAGGCCTTTCGCATCCTCGCGCCGACCGGGATGCTGGTGCGTCTCGCTCTGCTCCCGGAAGGCGAGGACCCCGATTCCTTCCTGCGCAAGCAGGGTGGCGACGCTTTGCGGGAGATTCTTGAGGCAGCCCCCGAGTTCTTCGATTTCCAGATCGACCGGCGAGGCGGCAAGCTGAACCAAGGCAGCCTGCGCGATCGCCTTGCTTTTGCGCGGGAATTGTCCTCCGACATCGCTCTGATCGAAGACAAGATGATGCAGGACTCGCTTATCAGCCGCGTCACGATCCGGCTAGGAGTCGGTGAAGACGATATCCGCAAGCTAGTCCGCGACGCCATCGCCGCGAAGTCGAGGGCCGAAAAAGTCGTCCAGAAACGCGAGATGGTACAACAACGGCGGGCCGAAAATGGCCCTGCTCCCACGGATCGTGAAGGGGCACCCGACTCGGAGGAGGTTTCCGCGTTTTCCCCTGCGGTGGAAATCACGAACCGCTCGATCCGGCTCCTCTGCCGCGGCCTGCTCACGGAGCCCGGTGTCAAAACCTCGATCGCGACGGGGCCCACCCCGGACTTTTTCCGGAATCTGACGGAAACAGAGCTACTCACCCGGCTCTGGACGGCCGATTTCGATCCGGGAAACGCCGCGAGTGTGAATGCCTACATCGGGCGGCTCCCCGAGGGAGAGCGTCAGGCGGTGCTGAGGCTTCTCTCGGAGGAATCGGCGGCTGTCACGCCCGATCTTGCCCGCGAGTGCCTCACCGCCCTGAAACGGCAGAGCATCCAACGCCAGATTTCGGTCACCAAGGCCCAAATGGGAGCGCCCGGCCTGCCGGAATTCGAGGTGACACGCCTCGCCAAAGTCCTCCTTGACCTCCGGGGACTGCTAAACGAAAGTTAGAAGCTTCCGCCAGCCCGGGAGCGTTTTTCTTCTCCCCCCCTTTTTTTGTCCGGAACATGGCCAACCATCAAGGCAACGGCAGCGGCCCCGAGCTTAGCAAAACAGCTGGGAAACGATCAACGAAAAAGGCGGGGGAAATTCAGGGTCCCGCGATCATGGGCTCCGCGGCCCCGGTCGAGAGTAATTCTCCCCTCGATGCGCCGGAGTTCCGTCCGGTCATCCGCGATCTCATCCGCCTCGCCAAGGAGCAGGATTACCTGACCTTCGACGACATCAACGAAGCCATTCCCGACACGGAGACGGACATCGAGCTCTTCGAGGATCTCATCGAGCGGCTCCGCACGATGAAGTTCCGCATCATCGATTCGGCCGAAGTCGACAACCAGAAGGCCGGAGCGGTCGAGGATGTTGAAGAGGTGGTCGAGGAAGACGGCGATGAGACCGGGGAAAAACGTTCCTCCGAAAGGGAAGGCCGCCTCGACATTCTCGACGATCCGGTCCGGATGTATCTGAAGCAGATGGGCCAGGTCCCCCTGCTCAACCGCGAACAGGAAGTCGCGATTTCGAAGCGGATCGAAAAGTCGGAGTCGGAGACCCGCAAGATCCTGGCCCGTTTTGGCTTCATCCCCGATGCTTATCTCGACATGGCTTCCCGCCTTGAGCAGGGCGACGAGCGTTTCGACCGTCTTATCCTCGACAAGAAGATCGAGAGCCGCACGCGATACCTCAAGAATCTCGAGAAGCTCCGCGAGCAGGTGGCCTCGCTGCGCGACAAACTCACGGAAACCTATGTGGAACTCCGCGACCCCAAGACAGAGACTCCCTCCCAGAAACTGATCGACGCGTGGGAGAAATGCCATGCGGAACTCGCCAAGGCCTATTCCCGTTTCTACTTCAAGCAGCGCGTCACCGAAGACCTCGTTGCCCATACCGAAGCCTTCGCAGTTCGTTCAGCGGCCCTCTCCGCCCAGATCGCCACTGCGGTAGAACGCAAGGACAAAACCGATGCCGCCAAGTCGAAGACCGCCTTCGAAAAGGAAGTCTGGATGGCCCAGGAGGAATTCGACCGGCTCGCCCGAAGTCTGCGCGAACAAGTCGAGGAAGCCCGCAAGGCCAAGGATGAAATGGTCGAGGCGAACCTCCGTCTTGTTATTTCGATCGCAAAGAAATACACGAACCGTGGTCTCTCGTTCCTTGATCTTATTCAGGAAGGCAACATGGGACTGATGAAGGCGGTCGAGAAATTCGAATACCGCCGCGGCTACAAATTTTCCACCTACGCGACCTGGTGGATCCGCCAGGCCATCACGCGTTCGATCGCCGATCAGGCCCGCACCATCCGTATTCCGGTGCACATGATCGAGACGATCAACAAGCTCATGCGCGTGCAAAAGCAGCTCGTGCAGGAGTACGGGCGAGAACCCACCGCCGAGGAGATCGCCGACGAGATCCACCTCCCCGTCGAGCGGGTCAGTGCCGTCCTCAAGATGGCGCAGCAGCCCATCTCCCTTCAGGCTCCGGTCGGCGACAGCGACGAGACCAGCCTCGGTGACTTCATCGAGGACAAGGGTGCCGAAGATCCGAGCGACATGACCTCCATGTCGATGCTGAAGGACCGCATCAAGGACGTGCTCGACACCCTCAATCCGCGCGAGCGCGAGGTGCTGGAGCAGCGCTTCGGTCTCGTCGATGGCTACAGCCGCACCCTCGAGGAAGTGGGCAAACAATTCCGCGTCACCCGCGAGCGGATCCGGCAGATCGAGGCAAAGGCCCTCCGGAAGATGCGCCATCCGACCCGGATCCGGCAGTTGGAAGGCTTCATCGACGCGCCGCACCCTGGTTAAGCCTCTCCTCCTTCGCCGTTCCTCTGGTTTTTTTCAGGATTTGCGAAACTTCCTCCGGGAACGGAGGTTTTCTCTTTCATGAGCGATCTGGAACCCAATGATCCTGTCTGGAATGTCCTCGGCCATGCGAAGCAGGTCGAGCCATCGCCGTTTTTCGCACGCAACGTCGTGCGCGAGGCGCGCCGGCTTGCGGTTGAGCCGGCAGGTTTGTGGGGTCGGATCACCTCGTTTCTTTCGATTCCTCGCGCCGTCTTCGCAACGGCCGGCGTGGCGCTCATAGCGCTCACCTTCGTGCTGCTCGCCCCGCGCGGGCCGGAGGCAACCAATGGCTCCTCTCTTTCAACGAACGAAGACAATGCCGAAGCCTTTGACCCGGCTTCGGAGATCGCCAACGTGGAGTATCTCGGGCAACTCATGGCGGTCGTGGATCCTGGGCAGCTCGATGATGCCGCCCTCGCCGACCTTTTCTTCTGATCGTTTGAAAGACCGCACGTCCCCGTGCGTATCGGAAAATCGACCACTCGACACCCGCGCTGCTTGGATTCCCTCTAAGCGGCGAGCTTTTGGCACGTTTTAGACCAGCGTGTCCACTCAGTCTGAATTGGATCGACCCGTATGAAGTATCGTCCCGCGCCCATCGTCGCCTTCACCTCCCTCGTCGCCGCTCTCGTCGGCGTTGCCTGCACCACGACCGTGCCCGAAACGGGACGGAAGCAGATCAACATGCTGCCCCCTTCAAAAGAGGCGGCGCTGGGACTGACCGAGTTCCAGAAGATGAAGGAAACGAAGAAGATTTCCACCAATCCCGGATTCAACGATCTGGTTCAACGGGTCGGCAAACGTCTTTCCATCGTGATGCCCGTGCCGAACGCGGAATGGGAGTTTGTCGTGTTCGAAGATCCCTCGCCGAATGCCTTTGCCCTGCCCGGCGGCAAGGTAGGGGTGCACACGGGCCTGTTCCAGGTCTCGCAAAACGAGGCCAGCCTGGCAGCGGTGATCGGACACGAAGTCGCCCACGTCGTCGCCCGGCATTCGGGTGAGCGGGTCTCCCAACAGGTCCTGGCAGGGGCAGCGGTCGCCGGTGCGGGATATCTTTTGAATCGGGATGGAGGCAACGGCGCGCTCCCCACGGCTGCACTCGGTGCCGGGGCCCTCGTCGCAACCCGTCATTTTTCCCGTCAGCAGGAACTCGAAGCGGACCGGATGGGAGCGATTTTCATGGCCCGCGCCGGCTACGACCCACGCGAAGCGGTTGAGCTTTGGAAACGGTTTGCGCTATGGAAGCAGCAAAACACCAAGAGCAGCGGAATGCCCAACTTCCTCAGCACCCACCCGCTTGACGAGACCCGGATTTCGCAGCTCCAGCACTACCTCCCCGAGGCTCTCGCTGAATACAAGGGATGACGCCGGGACCGGGAATGGACAAACGGGGCGCCCGTCGGGAACTTTTCGCCCGGACCCGCCGTCTTTCCTTGGAGGCGCGTGCGGCAAGTTCGGCGGTTATCTGCGGATGGCTCGCCCGCGACGATTTTTTCCTTCGGGCCCGGTCGGTTTATTCCTTCCTTGCCCTCCCCGCGGAGCCCGACTTATCCCCCCTTGTCGCGGCCTTTCCCGACAAGCGATGGGCCTTCTCCCGGGTCACGCCGGATGATCACATCTGCTTTCACGAAATGGCGCAGGTCGACGACGCGATCCAGGGTGACCATCGGATCCGGGAGCCGGATCCAAGGAGGCATCGCGAGGTCTCGCCACTCGAGGCCGATCTGTTCCTCATCCCGGGAGTCGGTTTCGATCCCATCGGCCACGGACGATTGGGCCGGGGCAAGGGGCACTACGACCGCTACCTCGAGTCGGTCCGCGCAGGAGCCGAAGGAGCCCATCTCGTCGGGATCGCGTTTGCCGTGCAACTGATCGAACTGCTACCCGAGGCACACGACATCCCCATGGATCGCATTCTCACCGAGGCGGGCTGGTCTTAGGAAATCCCGTCACTGGAACGAGCCGCCAAAGCCGGCCTCACGCAGCGCCTTCATCACCTCGTAGGTTTTGAAGTCCTTCCCGGTGACCTTTACCGACTTCGCTCCGGTCTTCGCCTCGCATGACTCCACGCCATCTACGGACTCGACCGCCTTGGTAAAGGCACGGACGCACCCACCACAGCAGAGGTGGGTTCCGGTGACGACCATCGTGTTGGTGATGAAATCATCGGGTTTGAGATCGGGGATGCTCACCGCCGGCTGGTCGGAGATCCCGTAGAAGCCCGAACCGAGAATGGAACGCAGGGCAGCCTGGGCGTCTTTGCCGGTGGGTGCCTTCACGATGATCGACTCCGTGCCCCGATCCGCCGTGATCGTTACTCCGGCAGGGACGGGAAAACGAGTGTCCGATCCAATCTGGGCGACGGCATCGACGCAATCACCGCAGCAGATGTGCACTTTGGAAAGAGTCACTGTCGTTTCTCCCTCTGGAACGGTGGGGGCCGGCCCACCCGCCGGCTTCGCTCCGCCCGCCATCTTCGCATTGGATTCCTTGATGTAGGCGTTGTCCTCGGCGGAGAGCCCCGTGAGCGGCACCTCGAAGATCTGACCGTTGGCCATCTTGATTTTCGCCGTGCTGTCGTCCTTCATCCCGGCGAATTCAGCGGTGATTTTTCGTCCGTCCGAAGCACGGGTCCATTCACGGACCTCCGCGAGGAGAGATCCGGTCGAGAAGAGGGTGGTGAGGGCGGCCGCGACCAACCATGAGGGGATTTTCATGCCTCGAGATTACCGAAGCCGAGGAATCAGGGTCAATCTCCAAATGAAATTTTTCCCGTATTTCCATCGTCGACAGGGGTAGGAAAAACCGGGCTCGGTCGCCAAGCCGCCAATTGACAGTGAAAAGGAAGCCATCGAATCTCGCACAGATGAAATCCCTTTTCCGCCTTCTGCTTGCCACGATGCTCCTCGCTGCGGCCACCGCCCGCTCCGAGACTCCGCCGGAGCCGCTTCAGTTGGCCGACCTCGCCGCCTGGACCGGGACGGGAGCTTGGGCAATGGCAGACGAGATCCAGGGCAGCACCCAGGAGATGAAGTGGAAGTCGGTGAAGCCCGGCAAGGCCATTCTCTTCAACGGCCCCGAAGGCAAATCGATCAACCTCACCAGCAAGGGCAGCCACGGTGACGCCGAGATCGAGGTGGAATTCATGATCCCCAAGAGTTCAAATTCGGGCATCTACCTGATGGGCCGCTACGAACTTCAAATCCTCGACAGCTACGGCAAGGCCGACAACGCCATCACGGTCCACGACGGAGGGGCCATCTACGAGCGTTGGGATGAATCGAAACCCGAAGGCTCGAAGGGATATGAAGGCACCCCACCCTCGACCAATGCCTCAAGTGCTCCCGGGACATGGCAGACCTACAAGATCCATTTCCGTGCCCCCCGCTTTGATGCGGCGGGGAAGAAAACGGAGAACGCGCGTTTTATCCGCGTCGAGCACAACGGTGTCGTTATTCATGAGGATATCGAGGTCACCGGCCCGACCCGCGGTGGCACCGCCGATGAAGTCGCGAGCGGTCCCATCATTGTTCAGGGCGACCACGGTCCCGTCGCGTTCCGCAAGCTGATCGTGCGACACACGAAGTTCAAGTGATTCGCATCAGCCTTGAGCCATGGCGGCTCAGTGGTTTTCCGTCGTCTGGAAATCGGCGTAGGCGTTCATCGAGTGCTCGGTGAAGTCGAGCCCGTCCTGCTGCTCTTCGTCCGAGACCCGGAGGCCGATGAAGGTGTCGATCACCTTGAACAGAATCAGGGCAATGAAGAAGGCCCCGATGCAGACCGCGAGCGTCCCGAAAACCTGCGTACCCAGTCGGCCTAGTGAGAATCCTTCCTCGTGGAAGAGCCCGACCGAGATCGTCCCCCAGATGCCGCAGAAGAGATGCACCGGCACGGCCCCCACGACGTCGTCGAGGCGCATTTTCTCAAGGAGAAACGCCCCCGCCGTGGCAATGATGCCCGCAATCCCACCAATGAGCACGGCACTGAGGGGTGTGACGACGTCGGCACAGGCGGTGATCCCGACGAGTCCACCTAGGACGCCATTCAAGGTGATGAGCACATTCGGCACTCCGCGGATCATCCAGAAAAAGATCATCGCGACGAAACTTCCGGCCGCTCCGGCAATCGCCGTGTTCACACAGATCCGACCGATCCCGGCGCTGCCCTCGACGAGGGAACCGGCATTGAACCCGAACCAACCCACCCAAAGGATCAAGGTGCCGAAGCAGACCAAGGGCAGATTGTGTCCCGGCAGATAACGGGCGTTCCCGTCTTCGTCGAATCGTCCGACGCGGGGGCCTAGGATGATGATCCCGGCAAGGGCGCTGGCTCCTCCGATCCCATGAACGACGGTGGATCCCGCAAAATCGAGGAATCCCGTGCCGAATGACTCGAGCCATCCCGGACTACCCCCAAACCCCTCCTCGAATCCCCCCCCAAAGCTACCCCAGACCCAATGACCGAAGACGGGGTAAAGAAATCCCGACAAAATCACCGCGTAGCAGAGGTACCCGGTGAACTTCGTGCGCTCGGCCATCGCTCCCGACGCGATGGTGCAGGCAGTGCCCACGAAGACGAGTTGAAAGAAGAAGAAGGTCCAGATCGGGCTGTCACCCGAAAACTTCCAGACCGCGAAATCCTGGGACCCGATCCATCCTCCCTCGGTCGTGCCAAACATGAAGGTGAATCCGAAGAGAAGAAAGGCGAGGGCCGCCGCGGAGAAGTCGAGCACGTTCTTCATCGCCACGTTGATCGCGTTGCGCGAGCGGCAGAGCCCGATCTCAAGCATGGCAAAGCCCAACTGCATCATCATCACGAGAATCGCGGCCGTGACGGTCCAGACGTAATCGATGTTCTTCTGGATCTGCGGCTTGTTGTCCCCCAGAGGCGAATCGAGAGTCTGGATCTTCTGGTCGAGTTCGCGCAGCTTTCTCTTCTGGAAGTCGGGATCATCGAGGGCGGCTTCCGCCTTCTTCTCCAGCTCGATGCGGTCCTTCATTTTGTTCGCTTGCTCGATGAGGAGATTGAGGCGCTGTAGATCGGCATCAGCCGCCGCTTCCTGCGCCGGCAGAGGCAGAGCCGAGGCGAAAGCAGCGAAGAGGAGCAGGTAAAAAAAGGATCGGAGGGAGCGCGTCATTGGGAAAGGTCTGGCGGAATGAAAATGCGATTGAAAAGAGCCGGGGGTCTCACCCAAGGTGATCCTCGACCCGGGCGATGAACTCGATCTCGATCTGGCGGCGCAGGGACTTGTCCTTGATCTTCTGGATCAAACGCATGCCGAAGGGCCGGAACTGCGACGAGCTCGGATGGGCGCCCGGAGGGATTCCCATCCCTTCCAACTCGCGATCAATGAGACGGGTGGCCTGCGCCCGCCCCAGCACTTTGGAAAGGAGGTTTTCGACGACAAGACGGAACGACTGCCAGTTTCCTTCGTTCCCGGGCGCGCGAAGGTCCACCAAGGTTGATGCTACAGGTTCAGGATCGGCCGGAAGGGTGATTTCGGGCATAGGCAAGGCCACCACCTCCGCGGGAGTCTCGGCCACCGTCACCAACTCCACCGGCTTGGGAGAGGCTGTCGTCACCAGAGGAACGATCGGTTGGGTTGGGAGAGACGCCGCTGGCGCTTCTTTCCCGATGACGGCCAGTTGATCGACGTCAAAGACCGGAAACTCCCGGTTGGCTCCCGCTTCGAGATGAAGGGCATCCGCCCATTTGCCGAGAAACTCCTCCGCCGCACGCTCGATCGTCTCGGCGTCGTCGATCTTGGCGAAGAGCAGGCAGAGCGTGTAGGGGCGGGCGTTCAAAATCAGCACATTCCCTCCGTCGAATCCGATCAGCGCACGTGAGAGCGGACGGCCTCCATTGCGGAACTGGGAAACGAGGGCGTTCACCTCGACGACGAAGTCGCGTACCTGCCGCTCGTTCAAGAGCGTGTCGGAGTTCATGAGCACCCCTTCGTGGAGCAGCACCGTCCCCTCCAGCCGCCGGACGCGTTTCAGCATCTGCAGAGCCTTGAAAACCGCGTCGTGTGAGATCGTTTCTTCCATCAGGCGTCGGTGGGAGCTTCGGACTACTCGATCAGAGGGTCGCCGCGCGCAGCGAGTGAACCGCATACTCGTCGCCCCGGATGATCACCCCCTTCGCGTCGAATCCTTCATCGGAAGAAGTGGCGAATCGAAAGGAGATCCCCCCTTCCCCGTGGGTCGCGGAACAACAGGTCACCGCGGACATCCCGATGACCACCCCGATGTGGTAGGCGCGGGCCTGCAAACCTTCGGCCTCGCGGGCAAACTGCGAACGCCGCTCCTCTGAGTCATCTCCCCGCAGACCGACGACACGGTCGCCGCGCACCTCCAGTAAAGAAATCGAAGTCTTTGTCATGAATCCTGCTTTTCTCCCGACAACGCAAGTTTGATTCCAACCCGACCTGAAAAGGAGCAATACCCCGGCGGAAGTGTTCCGCTGAACGATCAAGATCCCCTGACTTTGCGACGCTGTTTTCGATCATGAATTTCCTGAAGAAGTTTGGACTGCTCTTCCTGATGCTTGCCGCGATCGCGATCGCCTTCGTGCTGCCCAAATTCGTGCAGCGCACCAAGCCCCCCACGCCCAAGGAAGATCTCGCCGCCGCGCTCGCCGCCACGCCGATCATTCCTCCGGTGACGGAGCCGGTGAGTCCGCCCGCTCCGAAGACCGATTCTCCCGACGTCGGGCTTCACTCCGATCCGCGCTTCGCGGGATTCTTTGCCGCGATCGATTCCGGTGATTTCGAGGCTGCCGGCACTGCTTTTCTGGCACTTGGAAAAGACGTCAATTTTGAAGAACGTGCGCTCCTCACCGCCGAGATGGAAAAGGCCGTCGGGGCGCTCACCCCTTCCGGCAAAGCCGAGACAACTCCGGCGGGCAGCGCGATCGCTTCCCTCGGTCCCGCGAGCGACGGGGCATCGGCGGAGGCTCAGGTTGCCGCGACTCCCCCACCCGCTTCAGGACCCGCACCCGAAGCGCTCGTCCGTTTCATGGGCCGTGTGCAGTCGGGGGAATTTGGCGCAGCCCGCACCCAGCTCGAGGAATTGCGCCTGGACGTCGATGCCGCCACCGCGACCATGCTCGAAACGACGCTCTCCGTCGCCGAAAAGCGTGAAACGGAACTCGCCGCGACGCGTCAGGAAGTGGCCAAACTCCAGCAGGAAAGCCTCGCCCAGATGCAGGCCTCGCTAAAGCAACTTTCCGAGGCGACGCTCGCCGCGAAAGAGGCCGTGGCCGAGACCTCCCGCCTCCGCGATGAGTTGAAAACTGTCGCGACCGCCACACCGCCCCCACCCGCGTCGGCAGTCGAACAACCCGCCGAGCCACTGACGGAGTTGCCTGAAACGCTTTCGGTGACCTTCGCCCGAGGATCGACCTTTCTCGGTGCGCCGAATGAAGCGAAGCTCGAACCCACCGTTGAAGCTTTAAGCCAAGAAAACAGGCTCACCGTGCAACTGCGTGGACACGCCGATGCAACCGGTGACACGGAATACAACGCCATCCTCGCACGCGCCCGCTGCGAGGTCGTGAGGGATTTTCTCGTCACCAATGGCATTGACGCGAAGCGACTCGAAGTGATCTCCTTTGGCGACACGCAGGCGGTCTCGAGCGGCAAGACCCCGGAGGAACTGCGGCGTGTCGATGTGATCTTCCAAGCGGAATAGGCATCGAAGACGGCTACTTCCGAAACATGGGATCGGATTGCTTCCCTCCCGAGAGGAGATACGCGAGAAGGTCGAGGATGTCCTCTTCGCGGAACGTGTCCAGGAGGCCGGAAGGCATAGCGCTGGCGGCCAACTCACGCTCGGAGCGGATCGCCTGCCGCTTCACCGTCTCGGACTCGCCCGACTTTTCCGGATCGGAGACGAGACGGAGTGTCGACCCTGTCCGTTCGACGACCAGACCCTCCCGGCTCCCGCCATCGTTCATTTGGAAATGATACACAACGTAGCCGGGCGCGATGGTTTTGTCAGGATCGAGGATCGCCTCAAGCAGTTCGCGCGGCGAACGGGTCTCTCCCACCTTGCTGAGATCCGGTGAAACGGCCGTCTGGGGCCCTTCGCCCGCGAAGCGATGGCACTTCACACAGGAAGCTTCGGAAAAGCGGCGTCGCCCATTCTCGAAGTCCCGGTATCCCTCGAGGCCGACGAAGATCACCGTGTCGAAGTCCTCGACGGTCCAGTGCTTCACGACCGGCCGGGAGGCCGGGTCGGCGGAGGCGGTAACGATGCCCCCGACAAGGAGGAGCCAGAGGAAGAACGGATGGCGCATGAAGGAAAGTGGAGGACTCCGGAACTCCGACGGATCCATTTCTGGAATCAGGAAGTAAATCCCGTCCGCCGGATTTCGCAATGAGTTACCCCCGCCGCCTCATCCCTTCACCTTCTTCGTGGCCCCCTTGAAGCTGGCAGGCATCGAGAGGAAACAGCTATTGCTTTTGACGATCGTGATGTCGACCTGGGCAGTCGAGACGTATTGGCCGTCGCTCACGGAATAGAGGAACTTGACCGGCTTCTTGCCCGTGTATCGGGCCGGGGCATCGAAGACCAGCGATTCCAATTGTTTGGCCGTGAGCACCTGCCCGACTTTCACCGGCGTTCCGTTGGCGAGGCGCAGGATGCCTTTCTTCGGCAGTTGCGAGACCGTGATGGTCAGCGGATCACCGTCTGGATCAACCGGGGCCGAGAGACCGAGCTTGCCACCGCGGCTGCCAATACTCACCTCGATCTTGCCGGAGACGGGCACCGGCGGCTCGTTGACTCCGAGTACCGTGACCGTAACCGTCGCGGTAGATGTCGCGCCGTCGGCGTCCTCGATCGTGTAGCTGAACGTGGTCTGGCGGGTCTCGCCACCGAGGAGGTCGGCAAAGTCGCCGTTCGGGTCGAAGGTCACGTTTCCGTTCGAGTCGATCGAGAAAAGCCCCCCATTGCTGCCAGCCACATCGCTCTGCACGATCGCGCTGAGAACGTCTCCGTCGGGATCGGTGTCGTTGTTGGTGATGGCATTACCCACGACGATGGCACTGTCGTTTTGGGTGGCGTTGTATTCATCATCGACCGCGGTCGGCAAGGGGTTGCTGACACTCCAGACAAAGCTTTGTGTGGTCGTGCCGCCATTGCCGTCATCGGCGGTGATGATGACGTTGTAGGGGCCGCCAACCGAGGCGGATGAATCGATCGTGCCGGAGATCACTCCCGTCGCGGGATCGATGGTCAGTCCCGTTGGCAGGTTCGTGGCGCTGTAGGTCAGAACATCGGCGACATCGACGTCATCGAAAAATCCGGAGACATCAACACTAACGACATCGCTGTCGTCGTTGCTGCGGTCGCTGATCGTGCCAACCGGGACGGGATCATCGTTGACCGGAGCCACTTGAACCGTGACAGAGGCCATCTCCGTGACACCGGCCGGACTGGTCACCGTGTAGGTGAACGTGACGTCGCCATGAAAATCGGCATCGGGCTGGAAGGTGATGAGGCCCGTGGTGGCGTCGACGGTGACCGTGCCGTCGCCGACATCCACCATCGATCCGGCCGTGACGGATGTCCCGTTGATGGCGGACAAGACCGGCACGCCTTCGAAGTTGTCCGGGGTCGCTCCGTTGGTGCCGGCGATCACATGGAAGGTGATAGCGGTGTCTTCGTCGGTATTGACGAGATCGTCGGTGATATCCACGACCGGAGCCACCGTGATGGCGACGGTGTCGAGATCGGAGAGCGCTCCCCCCGACCCGTTGTTGCCATTGTCATTCGTAGTGATCGTCAGCAGGGCCGGGCCATTGTAGTCGGCGACGGGTGCGAAGACGAGGCCTTCGAGCGCGGCGTTGATGTCAGCGGCGGTACCGGTGAAGGTCATCGTCGCATCGCCAGTGCCGTCTCCTTGGCTGAAGGCAAGGCCCGTGGTCCCACTGAGGGTGAGGACACCGTTGGTAACGCCCAAGGTCACGGTCAGCAACCCGCTGCCTTCGGCCGCATCGAGGTCGGAGACGCTGATGGCGTTTCCTGTTGCCGCCGAAAAGACCAGCGTGGCGTCTTCATTAAGATTCTGCGCACCCGGCACGGTGTTGACGGGAGCATCGTTCACCGCCCCAACATTCACCGTCACGAGAGCGGTCTCGGTGACGCCGGTTGGGCTTGTCACGGTGTACTGGAAGGAGGTGCTGCCGTTAAATTCGGCATCCGGGTCAAAGGTCAGGAGACCGGTCGTCGCATCGACGGTGACCGTTCCGTTGCTCACGGCGATGACGGAGCCAGCGGCGACAGTAGTCCCGTTGATCGCAGTCAGCACCGGCGTTCCCTCGAAGGTGTCAGCGGTCGCCCCGTTGGTGCCGGTGATGACATTGAAGGTCACATTCACGTCTTCCTGGGTGGAGACGGTGTCCGGCGTGATGTCGACGACGGGATTAACGGTGATATTGACCGTGTCGCTGTCCGTCAGCGAACCACCGATACCGGTGTTTCCGTTGTCATTTGTCGCGATGGAGAGTTGCGCCGGGCCGTTGTAGTCTGCTACCGGGTTGAAGGCCAATCCATTGAGGGCGGCGTTGATGTTCGCCAACGTGCCGGAGAAGGTCATCGCGGTGTCGCCGGAGCCGTCACCTGCACTGAAAGCCAGACCAGTGGTGCCGTTGAGGGTGAGGGTTCCGTTCGTTACCGACAACGTGACCGTCAGCAGCCCGGTCGCGGCGTCGATGTCCGTGACGGAAATGGCGTTGCCGTTGACCGTCGAGAAGATGAGTGTCGAATCCTCGTTCACGTTCTGGGCGAGAGGAACCACGTTCACCGGAGCATCATTGTCCGCGCCCACGTTCACATTGACCTGGGCGGTCTCGGTGACTCCGGCGGGGCTGGTCACGGTGTAGGTGAAGCTCGTCGTCCCGTTGTAGTTGAGGCTCGGAGTGAAGGTCAACAGACCGGTCACTGCGTCCACCTTGACCGTTCCGTTGGACACGCTAACTGTCGAACCCAGCGTCACCGCGGTCGTGTTGATCATCGTGACGATGGGCGATCCTTCGAAGTTGTCGGCCGTCGCTCCGTTGGTGCCGGCGATCACGTCGAAGCTCACCGCCACGTCTTCCTGGGTCGATACGGTGTCGATGGTGATGTCGGCGATCGGATTGACGGTGATGTTGACGCTGCTGTTGGCCACTAGGACACCGCCGCTGCCGAAGTTGCCATTGTCGCTGGTTGAGAGCGAGAGCAATGCTGGACCATTGTAATCGGCCACCGGATTGAAGGTCAGTCCGTTGAGGGCCGCGTTGATGCTGGCCGCCGTGCCGGTGAAGGTCATCGTCGCATCGCCAGTGCCGTCACCAGCTCCGAAGGACAGACCGGCGACTCCATTCAGGGTGAGCGTTCCGTTGGTCACTCCCACCGTCACGGTGAGAAGACCGGTGCCCTCCGTGGCGTCCACGTCGGAGACACTGATGAGATTTCCATTGCCGCTGGAGAAGACCAGGGCGGTGTCTTCGTTGACGTTCTGCGCTGCCGGGACAGTGTTGACCGGCGCGTCATTGACCGCCGAGACGTTGAGGGTCACGGTGTCGACGTCGCTGAGTGGCCCACCCGCTCCGGTGTTGCCATTGTCATTGGTCGTGATCGTGAGGGTGTCGGTGCCTTTGAAGTTCAGCGTGCCGGTGTAGGAAAGGCCCTGCAGAACGGCGTTGATCTCGGCGACGGTACCCGTAAGCACGAGGGTGTTCGTCCCGTTCCCGACGAGCGAGGTCAGCGCGGCACGCTGGGGTGCGGTTCCACCAGCGGTGAGCGTGCCATTCGCGACGGTGATTGTTGTCGTGACATCTCCGCTGGCAGCGTCGACATCGGCAATGGCGATGGCGTTGCCATTGGCCGTGGAGAAGACGCGCGTTGTGTCCTCGTTGAAGGTCTGCGCCGCCGGAACGGTGTTGACCGGTGCGTCGTTGACCGGCGTGACGTTCACGTTGACCTGAGCGGTCTCGGTGACTCCTGTCGGGCTGGTT
>Ga0209573_1001618_pt1 | contig 33550 bp, 30 predicted proteins | sample TNRBio252014_DNA_FD_185870 | JGI IMG/M metagenome (GOLD analysis project Ga0209573, IMG submission 185870) | Wastewater treatment Type I Accumulibacter community from EBPR Bioreactor in Madison, WI, USA - TNR Reactor_6/25/2014_ DNA (SPAdes)... | ecosystem: Engineered > Bioreactor > EBPR >...
TCGCTGACGCTGAGATCCAGAACTTCGGAAATGTTCTTTCCCCGGTAACGAACCTCCAGCGTTTGATCGTTATAGCGGCGGCCCCGGCAGGTTTCACACTGTACGTAAATGTCCGGCATGAAACTCATCTGCAGTTTTTCAAAGCCTTCCCCTCGGCAGATTTCACAGCGTCCGCCCTTAAGATTAAAACTGAATCTCGAAGGCGTGTACCTCCGCGCCCGGGATTCGTGTACCTCGCTGAAGAGTTTCCGGATCAGGCCGAAGAGATCCGTATAAGTCGCGGGATTTGATCTTGGGGTGCGGCCGATCGGAGCCTGATCAATAGCGATCACTTTATCGACGTTCTCAGCTCCCTTGATGGACGCAAATTTTCCCACCGAATAGCTCGTCTTCCAGATTCTGTTGTGCATTTCTTTGTAGAGCGTATCGTAAATAAGCGTGCTCTTGCCTGAACCCGAAACACCGGTCACACAAATAAGCAGCCCCAAAGGAATCTTCACATTCACCTGTTTGAGGTTATGCTCACGGCAGCCGCGGATTTCGAGAACAGCTTTGGGATCCACAGGCTTGCGTTTCGAAGGCACTTCGATTTTCAGCTCCCCCGAAAGATACTTCATCGTCAGCGAGCGGTCCGCGTTTTTGATCGCGTGAGCGGGGCCTTCGGCGACAACCTCGCCTCCATGCCGCCCCGCGCCCGGCCCCATATCGATCAGGTAGTCCGCCCGGCGCATCGTCTCTTCATCATGCTCGACGACAAGAACGGTGTTTTTCAAATCCCTCAATTTTTCAAGTGCGGTAATGAGCTTGCTGTTATCACGGGGGTGCAGCCCGATACTCGGTTCATCAAGCACATAAAGAACCCCCGTCAAACCGACGCCGATCTGAGCGGCAAGACGGATGCGCTGCAGTTCACCGCCCGCGAGCGTGGCAACTGTTCGGTCGAGTGTCAGATAGCTTAAACCGATATCCAGAAGAAATTTCAGGCGCTGGCGGATCTCTTTCAAAACAGGCTGCGTGACGGGCTTGAGGCGGGCAGGAAATTCCAGCTCGTCAAAAAAGGGGCCTGCTTTTTCGATGGCCTGCTCGGTCAGCTCTACAATGCTCTTCCCCTGAATTTTCACGCCCAGGCTTTCCTTGCGCAAACGCTTGCCGCCGCATTCCCCGCACAGATCTTCACGCAGGAACTTGCGTACCTTCTGGCGGATTTCCTCGGAATTAGTTTCATGAAAGAGCCGCTCGAGCTCTTCAATCAACCCTGAATGATCCCCGTCTCCCCAGAAAAAAGCTTCTTTGGCGGCTTCCGGCCAGTCTTTAAACGCCGTGCCGGCTTCAAAGTGATAGGCTTTGATGAGGTCATGAAGCAGATCCTCGATAAAATACTTATTAAAGGAGAAAAAGATTTCCTCACTCAAGGCCCCGCCGAGCAAGGGACGCTCATCATCCTTGATCAGTCCGCTCATCATGAGATTTGAATACTTCCCGAGACCTTTGCATTTCGGACAGGCCCCGTAAGGACTGTTGAAGGAAAACATGTTCGGAGTGAAATCAGGGTAGCTGGTCTGGCATTGCAGGCAGCTTCGTTTGGTGGAAAAAAAACGATCCGTTTTTTTTCCTTTGCGCCCGGCAGAAAGAATCCGGACGCTCCCTTCCGCAATTTCAGCGGAGGCAGTCACCGCCTCCAGAAGCCGCTTCGTGTTTTTTTCAGACACGGCAAAATGATCCATCAAAATTTCAATGTCGTGCCGAAGCGTCTTACGCAGCTTGAGTTCCGGCTTAAGCTCTGTTTCTTTCCCATCAATACGTGCGACGGAGTAGCCCTTCTTGAGCACTTCCTGAAAGAGCTTCTGGAATTCCCCTTTTCTGCCCCTCACAACAGGAGCAAGCACCTGAATTTCCTCATCTCGGGATTCCTTTAAAATCTCAGCGGCTATCTCGTCAGGCCTTTGACTTGTGACAGGCGCTCCGCACAAATGGCAATGAACTTCCCCCGCCTTCGCAAACAGAAGCCTTAAATAATCATAAATTTCGGTCACAGTCGCGACCGTCGAACGGGGGTTATGCGTAATGGAACGCTGCTCAATGGAAATGCTCGGAGAGAGACCCGAAATATAATCCACTTCGGGCTTTTTCATTTTTTCAAGAAACTGGCGGGCATATGAAGACAGGCTCTCCAGATAGCGGCGCTGACCTTCGGCGTAAATCGTGTCAAAGGCGAGTGACGACTTGCCGGATCCCGAAAGTCCGGTGATCACCACTAATTTGTTGCGCGGAATATCAAGGCTGACGCCTTTAAGATTATGCTCACGGGCGCCGCGGATCTTAATGAAAGTTTCTGCCATAACACGCTTTCCCGGGGGAGGAATTTTAAAAATCAGGTTCCCATCTTGAGTGAACCAAACCACTTCCGCAGACATGCCAGCGCCGCGTAAATGGCCAGAGCGCTGGTTTTGGGGTTATCGCGTGAAGGTTCATTATCCGCAACAATGCGGATTTTACCGCTTTTATGCTGAATTAGCACTTCGTGCTGGTTGCCTTTAAACGCCTTGGAAGTCCAGATCTCAACAAAAGTTTTTTTTGCACCGAGACCAGACAGGCTGAGGACAGCAGCAACGTTGATATTCTGAGGAAAAGCGCTTACGGCTTCGGCCGCCGGGCCGCGGAACAGACAAACCTCCCCGGTGTCTTTAAGTGCCGGGAATTTTCTCTTTGCAAAATAAGGCGCCGATTTGAGCGCTGCGGGCGGCTTGCGCGTTTTCAGAATAACGCTGACAAGACCGGCTTCGCGGGCCGCCAGAAGTCCATCCACACCCGCCAAAGCGCCGGAGGGGACAAGAATCCTGCCCTGAAAATCCTCAAGCAGCCGGGGCTGCTTTTTCAGAGCTTTGAGAATACCTCCCACACTCATGATCAAAAAGACTTTTCGCTTGGCCAGAGGATGGGTTAAAAGCTCGCACGCGGCATCCTGTGATGCCGCCTCGAGAATGAGATCCGAGGAACGCAGAACCGCTTCAAGAGACAGCGCCGGACAGCGTGACTTCAGACGGCTCAGAAGTCTTTTCCGGTTCTCTTCGTGATGATCACAGATTCCGGTTAAAACAGCTTCGTTCCTGAACTCGCGCCGGAGCGCGAACGCGAGAAACGCCCCCATTGCGCCGCACCCGACAAGTCCTGTTTTTACTGGCATTCTGGTTCTTTTTTTCACAACAACTCGGTTTCCGTTTAAACCTCGGGAGGAAATGAGGAGAGAGGATGCGGGGTCACATTGATAATTTTGTTTTCAGCGTTGACGCGCACTACTTTAGGAAGATGACTTTTGATTTCTTCTTCAGTCAAAAGGGCAAACGTCATAAGAATGATAAGGTCGCCTTTCTTACCGTGCTTGGCGGCTCCGCCGTTAAGGCAGACTTCGCCGGGTTTTCCCGCGATGGCGTAACTTTCCAAACGCGCTCCGTTGGTCAGGTTCGCGATGAGAACTTTTTCTCCCGGAAGAATATTGACCGCTTCCAGAAGTTTTGAGTCCACGGAGACACTGCCTTCATAATCCAGGTGAACATCTGTCACGGTTGCCCGGTGAATCTTGCCGTTTACAAACTGTCTCTGCATTGCTTCCTCCTGTTATTTCCGGAGCTTTCCGCCTGCCCGGATGCTTACATTGTCAATCAGCCGTGTACCGCCGATGAAACACGCCGCAGCCGCAGTCATTTGACCCTGCGGGCGATGAACGGGTTCAAGGGTTCCGGAATCAACGACCTCCAGATAATCCATTTTATCCGAATGCCGGGAAAGTTTTTTCCGTGCAGCGCTGAGCGCCAGGTTAAAAGACTTTCCTTGCTCAACAGCGTATTTCAGTTCAAAAAGGGTCTTTGAAATCATTCCCGCGCGCCGGCGGTTATCAGGAGTCAGATAACGGTTCCGCGAACTCATCGCCAAACCATCCTTCTCACGAACAATCGGGCAAACCCGGATTTTTACATCCAGATCCAGATCGAGCGCCATGCGGCCAATCACGGCAGCCTGTTGAAAATCTTTCGCTCCAAAATAAGCCCGGTGCGCTTTGGCCAGATTAAGAAGCTTGGCCACAACCGTCGCGACGCCCTCGAAATGCCCGGGCCGGAATCTGGCGCACAAGCCTTTGGTCAGTCCAAATGAGCCCTCAGTGCCAACAGCGATATGCGTTTGAAATCCATCCGGATACAGCCCGGCAGCGTCTGGAATAAATAAACAGTCCGCCTTAACGCTTTTCAGCAGAGCCGCATCCTGACTCAGAGGACGGGGATACTTTTTAAAATCTTCCCTGGGTCCAAACTGAAGCGGATTGACAAAAATACTGACGGCCGTGAAATCGTTTTCTTTCTTTGCCGTTTTGACCAGCGACAGATGCCCCTCGTGCAGAGCTCCCATGGTAGGAACAAACCCAATGCGCTTCCCCTGCAGGCGTTTTTTTTCCATAAACGCCTGAAAAATTTTAGGGCTGCGGACAACCTTCAAGGCAGGCCTCCAGAAGTTTGGACGCGCTCTTCTTGAGAACAGGATGCATCCATCCTGAAGCGACATCAGAAAGAGGCTTCAGCACAAAAACACGGTCCTGAATCCGCGGATGCGGAAGCACAAGATTCGGCTCCTCCAAAACGAGATCGTCATAGGAAAGAAGATCAAGATCCAGCGTACGCGGAGCGTTGGGCAGCGACCTTTCACGGCCTGCGGCCTTTTCTGTTTCCAAAAGCACCCCAAGAACTTCGCGGGGCAGCAGCGCAGTTTCAAACTCCCAAACCGCGTTGAGATAATGATCCTGGCCTTCAGGCCCGCCTTCGGGTTTGGTTTGAAAATGCGCGGAGGCCTTCATAAAGCGGAACTCCGGGCGGGCAGAGAGAGACTCGCGGGCCTCAGAAAGAAAAGCAAACCGGTTACCGAGATTGGAACCAGCGCCCACAAAGATTCGGGACATAAATTCTCCTGAGACTTCCTTCAAAGACGGAAAGCACGATGAAAGAAGATTAGACATCCATTAGAGCGAAGCGGGGATTATAACAAAGCCTAGGAGATTTGAAAAGCAAAGGCGGGATCCAGCAGATGAAGCTCATAAGCCTTGAGCTTTAGCTCATCCCTGACCCAGGAAATGCGGGTTCTGAGGTAAAGAGAATAAACGTCCAGGAATTCATCCTGTTTTTTTCCGATTTCCTCACGGAGATCGTTTTCGTCATCAATTCGAAGGACCAGATAGGGCATTTTCATAGGTCAAAACGCGATCTGAAACTCGCGCCGCAGGTTAAAACCCGGTTCGATATCAAGGATTTCACCAAGCAGTCCCACGCACTTCTGCTGGACATCTTCACGGCGTGTCTCCTGCCAGAGAGAATAAAGTTTAAGCAGCCGTTTGGCCTTGGTTTTGAATTTACGCGCACTTCTTTTCATCTTGATAGCCTCCATCACCATAGAACTCTTTCTCAGGATTGAATCGAAACTCGGGATCCAGCTCATGCAGCTGACCGGCCAGAAGACTGATTTCCCGGACAAGCACAGGGTTTTTGGTTTCCAGCCACTGTCCGTAAAGATCCAGAAAACGGTCCAGCTTGCTCTTCTTCTGGAAACCGCTTTCATAACTCTTGATCTCGCCCATAAACTGATTGAACGCCTGATCTTTAAAATTGGTCACAAAATGGAAATATTCGCGGCGAACTCTTTTCAGAACTTCCTGGTACTGGTCAAAGTACTGTGCCAGCTTGATCAGAACGTCCCCAACACCCGTGCGTTTGCGGTAGATACGCTTGTGATATGCCGCCGCCTGTTCGTAGTACAGCTTGGCCACTTCCTGATGATGCTTGGAAGAGCGTGAGAAGATTTTCTGGCGGACTTTCTTATTGAGATCATCAAAAACCGCGGTATGCATCAAAAGATGATCCGCATTAACTTTGAATATGAAGTAGCGGATAGTCCGGTCTTCCGTGGCACGGACCCAGCGGAGAATGTCGCTTGTATCCGTCGACAAATAAGGCTCTGCCATTTCGTGGTACTCCGGAAGTGACACAGCAAACAGAAGGTGCGCGAGGTACACATTCACATCTTCGTCGTAGGTATAGTAGTTGGAAGGAAAATTGCTTTCGCTGCGCACCTTGATAATGGCGCCGAGAAGGTAACGGATCGCGGAATCGCGCTCCTGCTTACTGATATCGAAGTAGAAGCAGTTGTCCACGTTATCTTCTTTTTTCATTTCAGGACTCCTGCCTTTTCAGATAAGACTTTGAGAAGTTTGGGTACTGTTATGAGGTCCCTTTTCACTTACAAACAAACCGTAACACCCGGATTCAGCACTGTCAAATCACAGGTGTATTTTATTGCTTATTTTTGACAGTTTAAGAGCGCTATTGGATAGCATCGATCTTTTTTTGCTAATTTGAGAAGGTGCAGGGCTTTACAGGGCTTGAAGTTAGCGGGAAAGAGCTTCCTGAATAGTGCTCATAAATTGACGGCTTTTCAGGGGGCCTGACAGGCGGTAAAGAAGGAAAAATTCCATCAGTTTCTTAAGCTCCAGCTCCGGGGCGGATGAGAAGGGTTTTTTGAGGGATTCCTCAAGGCTGCTGGCCGCGTAGAAACGCAGCTGGAGAAGAGCTTCAGGACTCAGGACTTTTGAGTCCCCCACGGAGCGGGCGCAGGAGGTGCAAAGAACACCTCCCTGGGACACAGAGAAACAGCCTTTTTCCGGTACAGGAACACGGCATTGAAGACAACTATCCAGATGCGGAAGCCAGCCGATTTCACTCAGCAGTTTAATTTCAAAAAGGCGCGCGATCTTTTCACCCGGCAGCGCGGGCAAATACCGGAACGCGACATCCAGAAGTTCAAACACAGACGCGTGAGGGTCCTGAATTTCCGTCAGAACCTCAACAAGTTCGGCGAAATAACTCGCGTAAGTAATCGTGTCAAGCCGCGTCCGAAGAACATCAAAACTGTCAATAATCGCTGCATCTGAAATCAGATGCAGATCGGAGCGGGTTTTCTCGTAAAAAACAATATCCACATGCGTGAACAATTCAAAAAGAGCGCCGCGCATTTCCCTTTCCTTACGCACGCCTTTGGCAATCCCTTTGAGCTTGCCGAATTCACGCGAAAACATTGTCACAATCAGGGAGCTTGAGCGAAAAGGCTGGGTTTTGATCACAAAGGCTTCGGTCTTGCGGATCGCCATGAATTACTTTCCTATGTCGGCCGCTGAGAGGACGGCTTCCTGAATACGGAACATGCGCCGGCGCATCGCGGGTGTGCGATCATCAAAACCTTCAAAGTGAAGCAGACCGTGGCAGATATAAAAACAAAGTTCATAGCGCAGAGAATGTTTATGGCGAAGAGCTTCACGGGCCGCTGTCTCCACCGAAATGACCAGGTCACCCAAAAAAGGGGTTTTTCCCCAGCGGGGAACCGGACCGTCACCTTCCAGCTGACTGAAAGAAATCACATCCGTAGGCGTATCATCACCCAGGTATTCCATGTGAACAGGCCGAATCCCCTCGTCATCGGTCAAAACGAGGCTCAGACCCGCACTCTTCCAGCCCAGAGCGCCAAGGATCGCCTTGGTGTCCCGGCGGACAGAAGCTTCCTTCAGGCCGTAAGAGGCAGTCTGCAGTTGAATTTCGACCCGGCAGGCGGACATGGAGAGATCAGCGGAACTTCTGGAATTGCCCGCTCTTGAAAAGGTCGGGCTTGTCAGCGTTTTCGGTTTTTTCGGGATAAGGCACTCGAGTGTGAAAAATAGCCATCAGGTTATGAACAAAACTTTCCTGGATTTTAAAAAGATCACGCAGCGTCAGATCGCACTCATCCAGCTGCCCATCGATAAATTTGTCATTAATAATCTTTCTGACCAGGTTGCGGATACTCTCCCCTGTCGGTTCCTTCAAGGAACGGGAAGCAGCTTCAACCGAGTCTGACAGGAGGGCCACGGCCGTTTCTTTGCTCTGCGGCCGCGGGCCGGGATAGCGAAAATCATCGGGATTAACCACTTCGCCGGAAGCGGCCTGATCCAAGGCCCTGCGGTAGAAAAAGTAAACAACTCCGGTCCCCTGATGCTCCGGGATAAACTTTAAAACACTGTCTTTAAGCTTATACTTTTTTCCCAGCTCAATCCCTTCCTTCACATGGTTGATGATCACAAGACTGCTCATGGTCGGCGTCAGCTTTTCATGTTTACTCACATGCTTTGAGGACTGGTTCTCCGTGAAAAACTCAGACTTCGCAATTTTTCCGATATCATGAAAATAGCAGCCGACACGAGCAAGCAGAGCGTTGGCCTTGATGGCTTCACAGGCCCCTTCCGCGAGACGGCTCACGACCAGGCTGTGATGATAGGTGCCCGGAGCCTCGATAATCATGCGTTTAAGGAGCGGGTGGTTAAGATCTGAAAGTTCCAGAAGCGTAATATCGGTCGCGAGATTAAACACGGCTTCAAACAGAGCGATAAGTAGAAACAGGCACGGCATCGTAATCAAAAAGCCGTTCACAAACCCCAACGCGCAAACCTGCAGAGCCTCCATCGGCGCGTGATCCTGATAAAGATGATAAGAAAAAATCACGAGGGCCTGCGCCAGCCCGACAGAACCACCTACCCGGAGAAACTCAACTCTCTTGCGGACTTTCAGAGCCGCGAAAGTTCCGGCCATCCCTGTGAAAAAAACTGACAGGATCATGTCTGGAGCGAAATCAGCCAGAGGCGCGGCAAGCGCTGTCATGGCCAGCGTGGCAGCCGCACCCAGCCTCGGGGAAACAAGAAGGACAAGCAAAAGAGGAGCGAGCGCGGCTGGCATAAAGTAAAGCGAAGACCCCGGCCAGACCCGGATCACCTTGCAGAAAACAAGCGTTACCAGGAAAACCGTCACAACAAGAAAGCTCATATGCGCGGAGCGGACCATTTTCTTTTCGAAGATATACAGATACATGAAAAGAAAAAGGTAAGTCATCATGACTAGCAGCGCTGAAGAAGAGAGCTTCTGAAGAATTTCACGCTCCGTACTTTTCTTCTGGATCTGATCGATAACCACTTTGGCTTCCGGAGTGACAAGCATGCCCCGCTGAATGACAAGTTCATCACGCTTGACGGTTTCTTCAACGGGAGGCACCGACGCGGCAACAGCGGCCCGCCTGAGCTGAGTCTCCGCTTCGTCATACAGCAGGTTCACCTGGACGAGAGCGGAAGCTGCTTCTATCAAAGCATTGCGGAGGATCTTTTTCTTTGCGATGGAATCGGGAACCATCCCTGGAATTTTTTCAAGGACTTCAGCGTAGGAAGGCACGTTATCGATGAGGCGCTGTTTTTCCTCTTTGAGATCTTTTTTGAGAGTATGGATTTTATCCTGCCCCGTACCCGCGAGCTCTTTCTTCTCGTTCGTGTCCAGAATACCCGCAGGAAAAATCTGATTCAGGATCGAAAGCAGAGCCTTTCGAACTTCATCCTGATTGGGCTCCGACAAAAAAGCCTTGATCGAAACCTCCGAAATTTCAAAGGGAAATTCGGGCTTTTTCTCCGCAAGAGGTGCTGTCTGAACAGCTTGAAGGGCCTTTAAAAACTGTTCAAGGTTGGCCGCTGACAATTTTTCGGGTTCACGCTGAAACACATAGACGGGCGGGACCCTGCTGACAAGCCGCTGGCGGGACGCTTCAGTTTTGGCTTCATTTTCAAAGCTCAAATTAATGGGAGAGAAATACGTGCGCGGCGCCGGCTCACCAATCGTGAATCCATGCTTGCCCATAACAGGCTCCAGATCAAAAAAAAGAATGACCGTAGAGATCACCGCTGCCGAGAAAAAAAGAACTCCCCGGGAAGCCCACAAAACCCAAGCAGGTTTTTGCCGGACACCTTCGCTCTTCGGCTGAATTTTCGAAGCAAACTTGCGCATACTTTGCCCTAAACTTTCCCGGATTCGTATTTCTCGTAAGCCAGAATAATTTTCTGGACAAGCGGATGACGGACGACGTCTACATCCGTAAGGTAGACCATGCCGACGCCTTTAATTCCTGTCAGAATTTTCTGGGCTTCCACGAGACCCGACTTTTTCCCGCCCGGCAAATCGATCTGGGTCACATCTCCCGTCACGACGGTTTTGGAAAACTGTCCAAGGCGGGTCAAAAACATTTTCATCTGCGCGTGTGTGCAGTTCTGGCCTTCGTCGAGAATAATAAACGCGTCGCTCAGGGTCCGCCCTCTCATGTAGGCCAAAGGAGCAACCTCAATGATCCCGCGTTCGATACAGCGGGTCGCATCTTCATAATCCATCATGTCATAGAGTGCGTCATACAGAGGTCGAAGATAGGGGTTCACCTTATCCTGAAGATCTCCGGGAAGAAACCCGAGATTTTCACCGGCCTCAACCGCGGGCCGTGTAAGGATGATGCGCGCCACGTGTTTTTTCTTCAGCTGATCGATCGCTGCTGCCATCGCAAGATAGGTTTTCCCCGTGCCCGCGGGACCGATGGCGACCACGATGTCATTCGAAGCCATGGCGTCAAGGTAATGGGCCTGATTTTTGCTTTTGGGGTGAATGGACTTTCCGCGGTGAAAAAAACTTCCAGGATGATGCATCCCCTGATAGCCGGAAACAGCCGGTTCTGAACGCTGCTGCTGTTCCCGGGGGCGGCTGACGCTTCGAACAGGGCCTGTCCCCGCGTCTGCCTTCTTGCGGATCTCGGCAAGCTGTTTGGTAAAAAAGCGGTGGGCCGCATCCACATCTTTTTTTGTGCCGACAATTTTCAAACGGTGATTACGGGCAGAAACGCGGACGCGGTATTCTTTCTCCGCGTGGCGGAGCGTTTCATCCAGGGTTCCGTAAAGGGCGATGGCTTCTTCATTGGAATTAAGTTTCAGAATTTTTTCCAAAAGACAGCTCCTTATTGTTTGATCGTGATGCCCAGTTCCCGAAGCTGCAGAGGCGACACTTCGCCCGGGGCTTCGGTCATAAGGCAGGTACCCTTCTGTGTTTTCGGAAATGCAATCACTTCACGGATGGAATCCCGTTTGAGCAGAATTGCGACAAAGCGGTCAAGTCCCATCGCCAAACCGCCATGAGGGGGCGCTCCGTAAGTGAGCGCCTTCAAAAGAAAACCAAACTTGGCTTCCGCATCTTCCTTGGTCAAGCCGAGCACCGCAAAAAGCCGCTCCTGGACATCCTGGCGGTGTATACGGATGCTGCCGCCGCCAATCTCGGTGCCGTTGAGAACAAGATCATAAGCGCGGGCTTTCACTTTAAGAGGCTCTTTTTCAAGGATCTCAAGGTCGGCCACTCTGGGTGATGTAAACGGATGATGCATCGCCACGTAGCGTTTATTCTCAGCATCCCAATCCAGCAGAGGAAAGTTCTTAACCCACAGGATCTCAAACTTGTTCTGGTCAATCAGGCCGTACTGAGCCGCCAGCTGGCAGCGCAGCGCCCCAAGCGCTGTGGCCGAAACCGAAGGGTCGCTGGCCACCATAAAAATAATGTCACCGGGTTTTGATCCGAGAGTTTCCAGAATCTGCTGAACACGGGCGGCATCAAAAAACTTGGCAATTGGCGACTCCACCTGACCTCCCGGAAGAACTTTAAGCCACGCCAGTCCTTTGGCCCCAAAATTTTTGATCCACTCCGTTAGATCGTCAAAAGTTTTGCGGGAGAATTCAACACCCTGGGGAACAGGGAAAGAAAGCCCGCGGATTTTACCGCCGGATTCCAGAACACTGTCGAAAACCTTGAAGCCGCTTCCCTTGAACAAATCACTCAGATCGCGCATCTCGAGACCAAAACGAAGATCCGGCTTATCTGAGCCATAACGGTTCATCGCCTCATCATAATCGATTGTGCGGAAAGGCCGGGTAAGTTTCAGGTTCATCACCTTTTCAACCACTTCAGCGACCATGCCCTCCACAAGCTGCATCACATCATCCTCATCGACAAAAGACATTTCCAGGTCGATCTGCGTATGCTCCGGCTGACGGTCGCTGCGCAGATCCTCATCGCGGAAACAACGGGCGAGCTGAAAATAACGGTCATAGCCCGACACCATCAGAAGCTGCTTGAAAAGCTGCGGAGATTGGGGCAGCGCGTAAAAAGTTCCCTGATTGAGGCGTGAAGGGACCAGGAAATCGCGAGCGCCTTCCGGGGTGCTTTTTGTCAGGTAAGGTGTTTCGATTTCCAGAAACTCCTGCTTGTCGAGGTAGTCGCGGACGATTTTGCTCACACGGTATCGCAGCGTCAGAGCCTCGACCATCTGCTTTCGGCGAAGATCAAGAAAGCGGTACTTCAAGCGGAGCTCTTCGTTTACAGAGGGCTCTTCCAGTTCAAAGGGAGGCGTTGGGCTGGCGTTAAGAATTTCCAGCTGGTCCGCGATCACTTCAACTTCACCGGTCGGAATTTTTTTATTGTCTGTTCCCTGGGGCCTGCGCGCGACTTTGCCCCGGACCTGAACCACAAATTCCGTGCGGAGGGTTTCCGCCATTTTGTGCACGGCTTCATTGTGATCGGAATTAAACACAACCTGTGTCACGCCCCACCGGTCACGAAGATCAATGAAAAGAAGGTGTCCGTGGTCGCGGCGGGTATCCACCCACCCCACAAGTGTTACTTCCCGGTCAATGGAACGGCCGTTGAGCTGCCCGCAATTCGATGTCCGCATCATACGATTTTTATCCCTTTTTGAGTCACAAGATGATTAAAGAGTTCGCCAAGCCTGATTTCTTTTTGTTCATTCAAATCCATATTCTTGACCTGAAAAACGGAGCTTTGTCTTTCCTTTTCGCCGGCAATCACCACATAACGGGCTTCCGCCTTGGCCGCTTTCTTGAGCTGATCGCCCAGTTTCAGGGAAGGCTTCGCGACTTCTGTCTGAAAACCAAATTGCCGAAGGCTGCGGGCGGCGTCTTCCACGTAAACAGATTCCGCGTCCCACACACTTTCACAAAGTGGAATAAAATACACGCGGCTTTCTTTCATCTGCTCTGTAATCGAGGGCGCATTTTTTTCCAGCACCATCAGCAGTCTCTCGACCCCGATGCTGAATCCCGTGCAGGGAACCGGAGAACTGCCGATCTGCTCGTAAAGGCGGTCATAGCGCCCCCCGCCGGCCAGAGCATCCTGAGCGCCCAGGGATGAGGAAGCGACTTCAAAAACAACCCCCGTGTAGTAATCCAGTCCGCGGACAAGCTTGGGTTCAACTTCCAGAGGCACTCCCGCCTGCCGAAGCTTCTCACAAAGAGAAAGGAAGTAATCACTCGCGGGAGCCACTTCATTCCATGGAAGCGCGTCAACAAGAGCCCGCGTCTGAGGAATTTTGCTGTCAAAAATGCGAAGAACGTTTTTATCAAGACGGAAAAGAGAGTCAGGATCCAGCTGCGATTTGCAGGATTCAAAATAGTCCCGGATGCGGGAACGGACCTTATCGCCGTTTTCTCCGTTAATAAGAGTCAGATCGTTGATGCGGAATTTCAAATTCTGAATCCCCAGCGACTGCAGGAAATCGCGGATCACAGCCAGAATCGTCAAATCGCCTCCGGCCCCGCCCGTGCTTTCTAGCGCGGGAACATTGACCAGTTCGGCTCCAATCTGGTGAAACTGGCGTTTGCGTCCAGCCTGGGGTCTTTCGGCTCTGAACATCGGACCCATGTAAAAAAGCGAGAGATTGGGGGATGTCTTGAGAAGCCCATGCTCCGTAACCGCGCGGGCAACGGAAGCCGTCATTTCAGGGCGCATGGTCATAAAACGTTCGCCCCGGTCCTGAAAAGTGTACATTTCTTTGTGAACGATATCGGTTGTTTCACCAATAGCGCGGGTAAAGAGCTCGGTGGGTTCCAGAATCGGCGTGCGGATTTCGCGGAAACGCTTAACGGAAAAAAGCGTGCGGGCTTTTTCTTCCAGCCATTGCCACTTTTCAACCTCTCCGGGAAGAATGTCATCCATGCCGGGAAAGGCCTGATATTTTACGGCCATGATAATTCCTTCGCGTTAAGACGAAAAACGAAAGATCGTACCATAGGCATTCGACTCCCGCAATAACCGCCTGAACGCTGGAAAAGTCTCAAAAATCAGTGCTTAAGAAAAGAAATGTCCGGAATAGACGGAGTCCACGCCGGATAGGATTCGGTATGTCAATTTCAGTGAAAAAGAGGGAAATCGAAAAACTAGAATTTTCTCTTCTTGGAAGTACGCTGTTTGCGGCGTCTTTTTTCGCTGGGCTTCTCGTAATGCTTGCGGGCCTTGAGAACCTTGAGGATGCCTTCGCGCTCGATCTTTTTCTTGAGCTTTTTCAGCGCTTTTTCGAGCGGCTCATTGTCTGTAATCTGGACTTTTAACACGCGTATCAGACCTTTCTTTGCAAGTTGTGGGGCTGTTTCAAGTTGGCGTATTATAACGGATTCTTTCCTGAGGTCAAGCCGGGCGTCAAGACACTTTCTGTTTTGCCCTTCGGCGTCTAAGGGTTACAATACACCCTCATGAGACTCGCCCTTGAAGCCCTCATCCGGCTTTTCTACCCCGCCCACTGCGGAATCTGTAAGGATCTTCTCAAAATTGAGGCGGTCACGCTGTGCCTGGATTGCGCAGTTAAGCTCGAAGAACTGCGTTTTGATCTTCTGGAAGCCATAAACAGCCCCGAGAAGGACGTTTCCTGGAATGAGGCCTGGTCCCTTTTTCCCTATGAAAGCATCGTCAGGGATTTGATTAAAGATTCAAAGTTCAACTCTAAACCATGGCTGTTAAATGCTTTCCGCCCTGCTCTCAGGGATTGTTTTAAAGCTGTCACAAGCGAAAGTTCCTATGATCTGTTGATTCCCGTGCCTCAGGGAAGAGGCGTCTGGCTTGAGCGCCAGTTTAATCCCGCAGAAACCCTCGCGGCCCTCTTTTCAAACGGTAAAATACCGGTCGCGTCGAATGTTCTTGTCAAAAAAAGCAGGGTTCCTCCTCAAAGCACCCTGAGCCGAGAGGAAAGACTTGCAAATCCATGGGGAGCTTTTAAGATGTTGCGACCCGGCAAGGTTCTGAATCGCCGGGTTCTCGTTATCGATGATATTTTGACTACAGGGGCTACAGCCGATGAGGTCTGCCGGCTGATTCTGGACGCCGGTGCTTCAAAGGTTGGCCTGCTCACGCTGGCAAGAACCCCGGCAAACGCTTCCCGTTCGCGGAGATAGAGGATTTAAATGAAAGTTTTGGACCGTTATTTGACGAGGGAACTGCTTCTCCCTATCGTATGCTGTGCTGTTTCTCTGGTGTTTCTTGTTTTGATCGCCGACCTTTTTGACAATGTCGATGATTTTCTCACCAATAAAGTTCCAGCCGAGGTCATGGCCCAATACTACCTCTCCCTTGCACCCAATGCTTTCAGCCAGACCATCGCCTGGGCCACGTGGCTCGGCACCGTTTTTCTTCTTGTAAGCTTTGGTCTCCATAACGAAACGCTGGCCATGAAGGCTGCCGGATTGAAAGTCTCTTCCATTATGCGGCCAGTTCTCTTCATCGGCTTTCTGACCGGGATTATCGTTTTTATGGTTAACGACCGGGTCTTACCCGGCAGCTTCAAGATTCTCAATGACATTAAAGAGGTTTACATCGAACGAAAACTCGACGCCGGCATCAACAAGACCTACCATAACGTAACCTATTTCTCCGGAGGAACCCGGCTTTATTATTTCCGCAAGTTCACGCCGTCAAGCGCATCAGTACGTGACGTTGTCGTTTTGTGGCTGGATGATGAAAAAGGCAGCTCCCGTCAAAAGATGGTGGCGGAACGAGGACAATGGGACGGAAGCAAGTGGACGTTTGAAAATGTTCTGGAGTATCAGATGGACTCCCAGGGAAGGATTATGGGAGAGCCGAAAACATACGTGACCCGGGACTATATGGACCTTGAAGTTTTACCCAGGGATCTTTTACTGGCCGCCACGGAAAGTTCTTTTCTCTCTTACCGCGAGCTTAAAGCCAATGTCAAAAAACTCATCGAAAACGGCGTGAATGTCGATTCTGAAAAAGTTGAACTTCATCACCGCCTGGCGGCTCCGTGGGAAGGGCTTGTCATGATGCTGATCGCAATTCCTATCCTGACACCGACCCGCAACCGAAAAGCCATTGCGGGAAGCGTGCTTCTCTGCGTCGCTCTGGTCTTTGTTTACCATGTCACTGCCGCGGTCGGCCTTGCCCTCGGAAAAGCGGGAAAGTTGTTCCCTTTTCTAAGCGCCTGGGCCGCGAACATTCTCTTCGCGATCGCGGCTCTTTTTACTCTGGATAAAGCCAACCACTAATTCAGTCAGCGTTCGTTTTCCGAAGAATCTCCAAAAGAAATTTTCTTGTTGCGGACTTCAGGCGGGGCGGGCATTCCTCCGAGGCTTTGAGACAGAGCTTTAAAGCGCTCTTCCAGCTCCCTCATACGCTTTTCGCGTTCAATATCCTCGGGTGAGGGTATCGCGGCGGCAGTTTCAAAGGAATTTTCCTCAGAATCATTATCGTGCTGGCGAAACACAAAGCCGCTGTCCTCCTGCGCGCTTACCACGGGCAAAGACAGGACGAGCAAAAGAAATGCAGCGGTCAGGAAATTAAATCCGCGTGCCATCAGCAATGACCGCGGCTTTGGGAATAATCACAATACCTTCGCGGATGTGATAGTTCTTCCCGTCTTCTTCCTGGACATTTTTGCGGTTCGTAATGGAGACATTATTTCCAATACGGACGTTTTTATCAATGATGCAGTTCTGAATCCGGCAGTTCTGGCCGATTCCCAAAGCGTACTTCTTTCCTCCGTTTCCATGCTCATAAAAATCATTCCCCATAAGCACGCTTTTGCGGACCACGCTGCCGCTTCGAATAATTGAACGAACCCCGATCACAGACTCTTCGATGTGAGCACCCTCGATCAAACTTCCCTCGCCGACAAGCACTCGGTCAAGCTGAGCCGAAAAAGTACGCGTGGGGGGAAGAAAGCGCGCGCGTGTAAAAATGCGGTCTTTCGGCGACATGAAGTCAAAAGCCGGATTTTTCTGAGTCAGCTCAATGCTTGCTTCAAAAAAAGCGCCGATGGTTCCGATATCGCGCCAGTAATCGTTAAAAACATACCCATAAGACTTGAAGCGTTCGATTGCTTTGGGAATGATTTCCTTGCCGAAGTCCGTTTCTTTACCCTGCAGCAGATCAATGAGAACCTGTGTTTTAAAAACGTAAACGCCCATCGACGCGAGGTACTGTTCCTTCTTCCCTTTCACACCAAATGTTTCGCGGATATTCTGGGGAATAATGAAGGGCGCAATCTTGTCGTTGGACGAAGGCTTTTCCAGAAACGCTTTGATCTTGGCGTCCGAACCAATCTGCATGATCCCGAACCCGCTCACTTCCTTCTTGGGAACCGGCACCGTCGAAATGGTCACATCCGCTTTACTGTCTTCATGAAACTTCAGAATCTCGGTGTAATCCATCCGGTAAAGATGATCACCGGAAAGAATCAGCACGTTTTCGCTTCCTTCAAGATGATAGTGCGGCAAATGTTTACGTACCGCGTCAGCCGTCCCCTGAAACCAGTCAAGACTTGCGGGCGTCTGCTCGGCGGCTAGAAGCTCAATACTGGTTTCGTTGAAAGGTTCATACGGATAGGTACGGTGAATGTGTCTGTGAAGAGAAACGGAATTAAACTGGGTCAGCACATAAATCCGCCGAAGACCGGAATTAAGCGAGTTTGAAATCGGCACATCCACGAGTCGGTATTTCGAGCCGATAGGAACTGCCGGTTTTGAACGATATCCGGTTAAAGGAAAAAGCCGCTTGCCCTGACCACCGCCAAGAATAATTGTCGTAACGCGATTACCCATAAAAGCCATCCCTGATTTGACTGAAGTTCGCCCGGCAAACAGGTGGAACCGAGGTTAGAAAAAACGCGGAGTTAAAAATTTTCTGACTGAAAATCCGACCAAAGTACTTTTCTGAAAGTATCATTTTCATCCATCAAGAGCTCAAGACGGCGCCGGATTTTTTTAATAAAAACGGCGTTCTGAGGATACTTTTCCTTATTCAACAAAAGATCGAGCCTGAGAAGATACTCATGCGCAGCCTTGCTGTTGCGGCGGATCTGGGCGCGGATAATGTCCGCTTCTTTTTCCGTAAGGCGCGGCGACTGTTCATCCAGCGGCGGCGTGAAAGGCTTTTGGGGCGGTATGTCCGTTCCGAGGTGAAAAATCACAAAGCGCTCCTCGCTAGAAGATTTTCAAGGTCAGACAGAAACTCGGTTTTAAAATAGACCCGGTCGCAGCCTGCCCTTTGAGCCTCTTCCTTAACATTTAGTTTACTCTGGGAAACAAATCCAAAAACCGGAATGCGGGGTACCGCAGCGCCTGTTTTTTTAATTGTCTGAAGAAGGGAAAAAGCTTCCGCTTCACAGCCGTCGAAATCGAGGAGAAGCAGGACAACCTTGGCCGTGCCCATGCGCTGCAGCAACGCTTCACCCCGGCTGGAATTGTGAACTTCAAGGCTGTAATTCTTCGCGGCTTTGGCAATCTTGGTCGCGACGGGAATGCTTGAGATCAACCCGAGCACAAGTCCCGCGGAAGGGGGCGCTTTACCGCCAGGAAAACTGTCGTAATGAAGGTCAGACGCAAAAGTTTTAACCATCAGGGTCCTCGATAAATCGCCCGGGAAAAAAGTTTTTTCACGCTGAAGCGGTAAGGGCTTCATAACTCACCTTAAATCTGCATCCTGTTTCAGGACTTAACTTTTAGAGACTACCCCGTTTTCCCCGGCGAATCAAGATTTTGATTCTTCATCTTGCGAAGGAGTTCTATTTTCCCGGCAGCGTCTTCCGCCAGAGCCTTCGGAAAACGGACTTTCCCAAGCGCTGCTTCAGCTCCGGCAAAATCACCGGCTTCAATAAGTTTGAGCCCCTCGTCATAGTAACCGGCCTGCTGCTGTCTTTTTTCCGGCAGAAGCGTTTCCAGCACCGCTTTTTTGGTGCGGAGATCTTCGGAAATAGGCACAAGATTCCCAATCGGCGGTGTGGGGGGAGTAAGAATATCCATCAGCGTCGCGCCGATATCCCGGTCAATCTGACGGACTGAATCGGGGTAAGGCGGCGCCGAGCTGTCGGGCGTTACCGACTGTTCAAAACCGCTGATTTTTTTCTGAAGCCTGTCTGCGGCTTGCCAGGCACTTGCCCAGGACTTCCTTTTAATCATGTCCTTAAACGCCTGATAATCACTGCTGATTTCTTCCTCACGGCTGCGAAGCTGAGTTTCAACAAGCATGGTGTTGAGGGCGCCGATTTTGGAAAGCGTATCATTGATGAAAGGACGAAGCATGGTTAAGGCAACCCCTCTGTGGCGCATGGGATCCTGACTGTAAGGCGGAAACGCGAGCGAGTTGACCCAGGCATTGCGGGCCGTCAAAAGATCCCCGGCTTCAAAAGCTGCGGAACCTGGAAGATACTGGGTTTTAAAAAGATCTATAATTTTGTTACGGTAGCTTCTCGGAAACGTCACCTTATAAGCCAGCTCCTGTTCGGCCAGCATTTTTGAAAAGGTTTCCTCCGTCCAGCTTTTGGACGGTAGCCGCTGGACAGAGCCGCTTTGAAAAGAAGCTTCACGGGAGAGAAGTCCGGCCATTTCAGGAGAGGGTTCCGGGGATTCTTCCATCACCGCCCTGCGGCTGAGTAAGGCCTGTTCCTCCACCGTAAGCGCGGCAGCAGCGGCTGTTCCCTGGGTTGCTCCGTCACCCCCGCCAGAGGATTTCCCCGATTCCTCCGCGTCTGTAACCGCCGGGATATCCGTTTTTTGGGTTTTTGAAAACACTCCGGAGCGGATCACGGAAACGCCCCAAAAGAATATCAGCGCAATAACGGCCGCCAGAATAAGCGGTTTCAGCAGTTTTTCCGGCTTAAAGCTGACCTGAGGGAGATTCAGCGAAGGCATTTTTACAGCCGTTGGAGGCTTTGCGGCCGCAGACGAAGTTTTCACAGAAGACGGCCCGCCGGAATCCGGTTTTACCGACGTGCTCCAGAAACAGCCGGGGCACTCCACGATTTCACGTTCCTCGGCTTCAAAACGCTTTCCACAATGCGTACAAAGGTACTTTTTTAAGGCCATGACCGCTTGTCTCCGTATAACCCAGTATCGGCGTACGTTAAACCATTCTCCAACTATTACACAGCTTAGAAGCGGTTTCATAAGGGTTGCTGAGTGTCGAAACGCCATAGGCTTCAGATTTCTTCGTTGCGCTCCATCGGCGATATTGTCTCATATCGCCTGCTTCGCGCGCCTCGAACTCTTTGCCTCTGACGTTTCTTTGACTTTGGATCACCCCTTATGAAATCGCTTCTACTCTTCAAAGACGTCATCCCCCTGAGGATTATTCTGTTGAATGTAAATTCTTCCGCCTTTTATATCCGAAGTATCCGTGGATTCTTCCTTTTCATAAACCGGCATTCCAGCCTTGTAGCGGTTTTTAGATATTCTCCGCCCGTTCTCAGCGTAAATAACGCTCTGGCCGTCAAGAACACCGTTCTTATATGTCAGTTCCGACTGTACTTTTCCATTTTTATGATAAATCTTCGTCACTCCGTCCTGTTTGCCCCCCAGAAAGCTCCACTCCGCGTAAAGCTGTCCCGTCGGATAAAAGGTCCGGCTGATGCCGTCAGGAGGATTCACAGGCGGAAGCATCGGATCACGTTTGGGTTTCTTGCCGATTGTTTCCTTCAGCTGGGATGAAATGTCATTGGGATCCGCGCTTTTAAAGAAAGGTGAATTGGGATCAAAGACGTAAGCGACAATACCAATGAGCGCGACGAGACCCAGAAATTGAAAAAAGAGTTTGGCTCCGCTGAGCTTTTCAACCTTGGATCCTTTTTCATAGACAACCTCATCACGGGTATCATCTTCGTCAAAGAAATTGCCTTTCCGCTTAAGACCGCCTTCTTCGAGAAAAATTTTGGCCGGCCCCACCTGTCTGCCGTCCTTAAACTTGCCTTCTTTCTTTAAAATACCGCTGGAATAATAAACCCGGGCCACCCCTGTCATGCGGCCGTTCACATAAGGCAATTCTGACTGAACAATGCCGTTACGGTAGTAGGAACGGATCAGACCATGAAACTGGCCTTTGCGGCAGACCGCTTCGACCCATAACTCGCCGCTTTCATAAAATTCCTGGGTAATCCCTTCTACTTTTCCGGCAACATAATCCATTTTCTTTTTAACCGCGCCGGATTCGTAATACTCGACGGTGGAACCTTCCTGAACATCATCAATAAACGTCATGACGCGTTTTGTCGCGCCGGAAACGTAATAATCCTTTTTAATCTTTTCCAGGCCAAGTCCCATAAATCCGTCCAATTCAAGTCTTAAGGATGTTGATTAAACAGCTGATAATAAGTTTACTAGGGATGCACCCCTCTTGCAAAGAAGGGTTTTCATCCGTTAGGCTTCTTCCAGCACGCTCTTTTAACTACGGCCGGAGCCGGGAACCTTTTTATGTTTATATTTCTAAAACTTTATTTTGCTCATTTGATCGGCGATTTTGTTCTTCAATTCGAGGAACTTTACCGGTTGAAAACGCGAAGCTGGAAGGGGCACGTTCTTCATGTTGTGATTCATGCCCTCGTCTCTTTAGCCGTCGTATTTCCTCTTCTGGGGCATTCCGGAGTCTGGCTGTTTATTCTGGCCGTTACGGTCCTTCATCTGGGTGAGGATCTTCTCAAATACAGTCTTCAGCAAAAGCATCCGTCCTGGCGTTTTTTTCTCTTTACCGCGGACCAGGCGGTTCATGCCGCCGTCATCGCCTGCGTATTCTTGGTTCCCATCCGTCATTTGCAGGGCGGATTTGACCATCTTCCCGGCTTCAATTCTTATTATTTATCCAATACATGGACACTCACTGGGATCCTTTTTCTGCTGACAACGTTCGGCGCGGGGTATTTTCTTCACGCTTTCGTTTTGAATTTCTATAAAAATGTCCGGCAGGATCAGTTCATCACCCGTTTTGAGCTGCTTCATGGGCTGATTGAGCGTACATGGATCTCCGGTGTTTTTTTGATCTTCTCCCCTTTGAGCGCCCTGGGCGCGGCACTGGCTGCGGGGGCACTCAGAATCTTTCACCCCAGCCTTCGCAGTGTGCGGGATTTCCTGATGAGCGCAGGACTCGCGGCCATACTGGGCTTACTTTTCAAAAACTGGATCATTTTCTAAAATGAGCGAAAAAACCGCCGAGCACCTCAAAAAAATTCTGGCCGTCAACCGCAAGATCAACTCCACGCTCAAACTGGACGAGCTCCTCGGCGTTATCATGCAGGTCGCGGCTGAAGTCATGCGCACAGAAGCATCCTCGCTGATGCTGATTGATGAAAAAACTGACCAGCTGGTCTTTCGTGTCGCCTTAGGAGAAAAGGGCAAAGATCTCGTGGAGAAATTCCGTCTTCGCATCGGAGAAGGCATCGCCGGCAGTGTCGCGGGGTCCGGGGTATCTGTCATCGTCAACGATCCGGCCTCCGACAGCCGATTTGCGCGGCGAGTGGATAACGCGACAGGATTTTCAACGAAAGCCATTGTCTGTGTTCCTGTGCGGATCCGGGGGCGCATCGCGGGCGTCCTCCAGGCCATCAACCCTCTCGACCGTAAAAATTTCGATTCGGAGGATCTCGAACTTTTTGAGATTTTTTCGGAACAGGCTGCCATTGCGCTTGATAACGCGCGAGTTCACGCGGAGCTCGTCGAACAGGAAAAGTTAAAGCAGGCCTTAAAAATCGCTCACGAAATCCAGATGAATTTCCTTCCGGATTTGACCGCAAAGCCCTTCCCCGTCGATCTTGCGGCAGAAAGCGTTCCAGCGCTCGACATCGGCGGAGATTTCTACGATGTCATTGAGCTGGGCCGTTCCAGAACCGGCATCGTCATCGGTGACGTGTCCGGAAAAGGCGTACCGGCGGCTCTTTACATGGTGCGGGTTATTTCCGAGTACCGTTTCTGGGCGCCTCGCTGTGAAGGTCCGGCGGAGCTTCTAGCCACGCTGAACCGTTCACTGGCACAGCGCAGTCAGAGAGGTATGTTTGTCACTCTGCTCTACGCGGAAATAGACACCGATCAAAAAGTCATGCGCTGGGGGCTTGCGGGTCATTCGCCGATGCTCAGGCGCACCGCGCTTGGAGACACTTCGTTCCTGGAGGGAGAAGGAGGACTTCCCCTGGGGCTCGACGCCGAGGCCGTTTACACACAGACGGTCTCGCCCGTCTGTTCCGGCGATCAATTTCTTTTTTTTACGGATGGTTTGACAGAGGCGCGTGACAAACAGGGCCGTGAGTTCGGGATTGAGAATTTGAAGTCGGCCTACGCGGGAAAAACCGCTGCGGAATCCGTAAACCGTTTAATGAAAGCCTGGCGGGAGTTTGCCAAAGACGCCGCTCAGCACGATGACACAACGGCGCTGGCTTTAAGAATTTACTGAGTTTTTGGAAATCACTAAAGACTGCTGGAAGGAATTTTAAAGGGCAGTGTCAGAAGAAAGCGCGTTCCCTTTCGCTCTTCACTTTCGATACGGATCTCTCCGCGGTGCGAGCGGACCGTGTTATCGATAATCATAAGGCCAAGTCCAGTCCCCTTTTTACCCTTTGTCGAAAAAAAGGCTTCAAAGAGCTTGGCCCGCGTTTCCTCGGTCATACCCATGCCGTTATCCGCGATGGTAATGAGATACTGATCAGCAGATCCCGCTGACGACGCGCCAACCTTCACCCAACGTTCTTCCTTATCCGTATCCACGGCTTCAATCGCGTTTTTAACAAGATTCAGCAGCGCCCGGTAAAGAGCTCTCTTATCCGCTTCAATCTCCGGGAAATCCTTTTCGACAACAAACTCCAGACTGATTTGATAATCCGCGGCCTTGTCCGTCAAATCTTCCTTGAGATCATGAAAGATATCTTCAAGGCGTGTCTTTTCAGTCTCAAGAGCGTACTCCTTGGTCAGACTCAGCATGTCCATGGTAAAACCATCCAGCTCCCGAAGAGCGCGTTCGATGTTTTTCATGCCGCGCTGAAGAAAGTGTTCCTTTTTGTTTTCCATGCCGCGCTTGATAAAATCATAGGAAAGACGGGCCAGCTGCATGATGTTCTTGATCTCGTGCAGCACCATTCCCGTCGTCTGCCCGACAGCGGCGAGTCTTTCCATCTTCAGGTTTTCTTCAAAAAGGAGAAGGTTTTTGAGGGATCCCGCCATCTGGGCGGCCATGCCGACTGCCAGATCAAGGTCTTCGCGTTCAAAAGGCTGCTCCGTTTCCGGCCGGGTCAAAACGGCAACCCCAAGGACGGTATTGCCGGCAAAAAGCGGAACAAATAACGTGTGCGGTATCTGCCGGGGCTTACCGTTGACGGCGGTATCCTGGGCGGCGGCCTGAACCGCTTTGGCCGCGGCGGGGTTCTCAGGCACTGTTGAGGTCTCAAGCCAAAGACGGTCTTCTCTGCCGGAAAGGAATAAATGCCCTTCTGCGGCTCCCGCAAACTTCACGGCACTATCCAGGAAAAAACCGCAAAGAGAGACCCGGTCGGTCAAAGACTGGTATATTTTTCCAATTTCGTGGGCGGACTGAAAGTCACGGTCGCGGGGCTGCATGGGCAGAATCTAAACGAACCCGGCGTTGATTGCAAGTGCAGGCTTGAGGTCCTCCTCAATGTAAACACCGTTTCAGCCGAAATTTAGGAAAGCGTTTTCTTTATCCCAAGGAGCTTTTATGAACATTGAAATCCAGAAAAAAGAAACGGGTCTGCTTCAAGTGCTTTTTACGGGCGATCTCGACTATCATGTTTCCTCCGAGCTGAGAGAAAAGCTTTCGAAAGTTCTCGAAGATAAACCTTCGCGGGTGCTTCTTGATTTCGCGAGTGTCGGCTACATGGACAGCTCCGGCATCGCCGCGTTCGTAGAATTCTCACAGAAAGCAAAAGCATCGGGAACCCGCATGGTTTTTCTTAATCTGACAGAACCGGTCCGGCAGGTTTTTACACTTGCGAAACTTCATCTTTTCTTCCGCCTCGCAGACTCTGAAGCGGAAGCCCTGAAATTTCTGTCGTAATGAAAAAGTTTCTCGTTTCTCTCCTTCCGGCAGCGCTGCTTCTCGCGCTGGCTGTTCTCTTCGCGCGTATCCCGGAGCCCCTTGAGGCCTTCCGTTTAAAATACTTTGATCAGCTGATGCGGTTGTCGCCCCGTCCCTATCAGGATGTCCCGGTACAAATCGCCGACATCGATGACGCCACTCTTCAGAAATACGGCCAATGGCCCTGGCCCCGGTCACTGCTGGCCCGGCTCGTGGGCCGACTGAAAGAAGAAAAGGTTTCGGTTGCCGCCTTCGACATTCTTTTCGCGGAGCCGGACCGCACATCCCCCGTCAATTTACTCCCGCTCTGGGCATCGCTGCCGGAGGCTTCCGGGCTTGAGAAAACGCTTCTCTCTTTGCCGGATCATGACAGTCTTCTGGCTGAAAGCATGAAGACGCTGAACACCGTCACAGCCTTCAGCCTGAGCACAGAAGCTGCCGGCGGTTCTCCCCTTTCAAAAGCGGGATTCAGCTTTGCAGGCTCAGACCCCAGAATCTTTTTACCTGACTTTCCGGGCACTGTCACCACACTGCCAATCCTGGAAAAGAATGCTGCCGGAAACGGCATCATCACCTATCTGGCGGAGTTTGACGGAACCGTCCGCAGCGTACCTCTCGTCTTTCAGCTGCGCGGCGCGCTTTACCCCTCCCTGATGCTTGAAGCCCTCCGGCTTCACTTTGGCGCTAAATCCTATGTCATCAAAGCATCCGGCACGGGCGTTCAAACACAGTTCCGGTCAGAACCCGGGATCGAACAGCTGAAAGTCGCAAAAAGCGTTATTCCGACCACCCGGCTGGGAAGCCTGCGTCTTTATGATTCCGGTTATGTCTCCGAGAGAAGCGTTCCCGTGTGGCAGATTCTGGAAGGAAAAATCGCGCCGGGAAGCCTGGAAGGAAAAATAGTTTTCATCGGAACGAGCGCTGCTGGACTTAAAGATATCCGCGCAACTCCTTTGAATCCTGCAGCGGCCGGCGTCGAAGTCCATGCGCAGCTCACGGAGCAGGTTTTGAGCGGGATCTATCTTCTCAGACCCGATTGGGCAGAAGGCGCCGAGTTCTGCTTCTTTCTTTTCGCGGGAATCTTTTTGATCCTTTGCCTGCCCCGCATGGGCGCCGCGTGGGCCGCTCTAATAACGCTTCTTTGCGTCTGCGCCTTTTATGGATTCAGCTTTCACGCCTTCAAAAATGAACGCTGGCTTGTCGATCCCGTACTGCCTTCTTTGGCCACCCTCATCATCTACATCGCGTCCTCGCTTCTCCACTTTCTGCGCACAGACGCGGAAAAGCGCCAGATCAGGGGTGCCTTCAGCCGGTATCTTGCTCCGGCCATCGTCGAAGAACTCGCGAAAAACCCGGAAAAGCTGAAACTCGGCGGAGAATTGAAAAATATGTCGGTGCTCTTTGCGGACATCCAGGGCTTCACCTCCATGGCCGAGAAAATGCGGCCTGAGGAACTCACGAAATTTCTCAACCAATTTCTCACACCGATGACCGGAATCATTCTCGATCATGGCGGCACCATAGATAAATATATGGGCGACAGCATCATGGCTTTCTGGAACGCGCCTGTGGAGGATCCCCTGCATAGCCTGAATTCCTGTCTCGCGGCGCTGGAGATGCAGAAAAAACTGCGGGAACTCAATCAAAAACAGACGCCTGTTCAAATTGGCATTGGCATCAATACGGGATCCTGCTGTGTCGGTAATCTTGGCTCCAGCCAGCGCTTTGATTATTCCGTGCTTGGAGACGCCGTCAATCTCGCTTCGCGTCTTGAGGGGCTGACAAGAATCTTCGGCGCACAAATCCTGATCGGACCTGAAACGCGAAAAGAAACGAGCGGCGCTTTATTCTCTTTGGAAGCGGGACGTGTCCGGGTCAAAGGCAAAGAGGAAGCTGTCATCGTTTACGCTCTGGCAGGCCCTTTGGGTCTTCTCACGGAGGCCAGGCGCACAGAATGGGAAGGAATGCATGCCGAGATGCTGAATGCGTTCAGACACCGTGACTGGGACAAGGCAATAAAACTCTGCGAGCTTTGCCGCGAACACAAGTTTCCCGATGCGGATCTCACCTTTCTCTACAATTTTTACGAGAACAAGATAGAGGCTTTCAGGAAGTTTCCTCCATCCGCAGAATGGGACGGGGTTTTGAACCAGGATATCAAGTAAGGCAGATCAGGAGCTGCCCGGCTGAAGCGTTGCTGTTCCCGAGCCGGAATCTGTGTCTGTACTACCGGTTGTCATCGTCACGGAATGCCGCAGGTTGGTCCCTGCTTCAAAGAAGTCCACGGTCAGGGTACCGCTTGTATTCTTATCCGCATTAGCAAGCGAGATCGTTTTAGTGGCTATCCCGACGTGCGAGGTAAAGCTTTCTGCACCAATGGCCATCGAAAACGGATTACCCCCTGCCAGCACCGAAGAATTGACCTGCATCGCGGAACCGTCTCCACCCATGGTTTTGCTGCCGAAATTAATATTCATCTTGAAAGTATAATTCCCGTTAACCAGAGTCCCTGAACCTTCGTAGTGATAGGTCCCCATTTCCGTCCTGGCTCTCAACTCATCAAAGGTTGCGGTTCTGGTAAAAGGCTGCTGCGTTCCTCCTCCGGCATTTTGATCCCCGATATCAAGCGATGCCTCACGGGAAGTGTCAAAAAGCAATTTGTTGATCTCCGTCACCGTGGATAAATCTCGAAGAAAGTTGTAAGAAAAAGCGCCGTCCTGACCGGACTGATGAGTTGCTGATTTGCCGGCATCCGGAATCTTGCCGGCGTTTGGACTATCCGCCCTGGGCATCGTTGCGGGTCGGGAGAGCCCGCCATCAGGCGAATTGCCAGGGAAAGCACCCGGACCTGAAGGCGGCTGAGGACCTGCAGGCTTGGAATCTCCAGAAGTGGTTTTCCGGTCGGCAGAAGCTGGCTGCTCCGACTGCGCTTCGGACGTCTGCGTGCTTTGAGCTTCTGTTTCAGAAGCTTCTGTGCGGGACTCTTCCTGAGCAGCCGAAGAACTTTGCTTTTGTTCGGCTTTCTGCTCCTGAGGTTCTGTTTTTTCCGGAGCCTGAACAGGATTGACGGCAGCGATCATCTCGTTAATCTGTTCTTTGGGAATTTCATAAGCCGCTGTAGGGGGAACATTTTCTCCCTGGATAAAAGATCCAAAACCAGACTTTTTAACTTCGGTCTCAACAAGTTTTCCGTTCACTTCGTTGCTGACGATAATTTTTCCCGCGCGGTGTCCCGTATTGTTTCTCTCGCCCGGCCCAAGAAGAAGAATCGTGGAACTGTTCCCTTCGATTTTGCCATAAAAAATCGTTCCGCGGACACCGACCGACCCCGTCGGCAGCTTCACTTCAACGTTACTGGGTTTCTTATGCGCAATCTGCCCTGTAATAAAACGGAAAACCCCCTTCAATACACGCGCGTCAATCTTGCCGTCATGCGTCGCGGGGTCATAGACAAAAGTATCGATCACAATCGCGCTGTTCGGACCAATCGTAAAAACAGTCTCGTCGAGAAGAAGAATCTGAAGCTGTCCCGCTGCATCCGTGCGAACCTCGTCTCCCAGATAAATAGCTTCTCCGCTGCCGGCAACGCGCCCCACCTCGCCGGATTTTCCGATCTCCACATCCCCGCGGGCCGCGGCAACCACACCAACAAGTCCTGCGGGCAAACCCGCAGGCAGAGCTGCGGCTGGAGACATTTGCGCAAGTAGAGAGCCTTCCTGAAAGAGCAAAGAAAAGGATAGAAAGAAGATCATTAATTTAGGAGAGAGATGTCGGCTAGGCTTGTTCATAGTCTTATTTAAGAAGATACACCGGCTTTAGGCTCATTTCAAACCGGCGGGCTTCGGAGAAAAGCTAAAAATCCCACTTTTTGGTCAGCATGGCCTGAAACTTGTTGTTGCGATAGGTGTAATTGGTGATATTGGAAAGAGATCGGTAATACTCATAACTAAAAGTAAAAAGAATGTCTTTCAATGGCTTCGGAAGGATTTTACCGATAAGAAGGGTCTCGAGCGGCGCGCCGTAAGTGACGCGGTAACGAATCGCGTTATCGCGGCGGACTCGGGCAATAATCGCCATCTCAGGTTCGTCATAAACATCCCGTCCAAGATCAACGCCATTCACAATAAACTGCCCTTTCGGAAGCAGCCAGGAGTGCCCCAGCCGGATCATGAGCCGTTCATAAGCGTTGTAGTCCGCCTTCGCACGCTTGTTACCGTAAAGAACTCCCGCGTTTAAAGTCATTGAGGGTATCGCCGCGAAACTGGCCCCATGCTCCATTTCAAAATAATTCCCTGTGCGCTCGTGCGCGGTTGTGTTCTCGGTAATATCGGAAAAATCCTGTCGCTCGATTCTGCTTTCTGAATAAACGTTCACGCGACGCCCCAGATTTCTGCTGAGGTTGAAACTTCCGCCCTGCGATCTCAAAAACGTTTCGCGCGAGAGGAAGATGTTGCTCGCGTAAAAGCGGGGCGTAAACTCAAACCAACCCGGCTTCCATACGCCTCCGGCATCATACTGAAAAGACTGCAGGTCAAGCGAGTCCACCTGCGTCTGCTCCTGAAGAAAGTGAGTAAAGGAGCCAAAAACTTCATGCCCCTCCTGAAATCCCAGATCATGGCGGATTTCCGCAGTCGTAATAGCCAGAAGGCTTGTGTCTCTGCGTCTGGCTGAAGTTCCGTCTACCGGCAGCAGTGAACTTGCAAACAGCCGCTTTTTGGAGGACGGTGCGGCGTTGCGGTTGGTATCAATCTCGAAACCCGTGCTCTGCCGAAGCGTCAGATGGGTTCTGCGGATTCTGCGTTTGATGCGCCCATGGTAATCCTTGATCTCGGCGCGCAGACTGTCGGGGAGATCTTTCTGTTCCAGAAGCACTTCCAGCTCACGGCGCGACTCATTCCAGTTATCCAGGCGAAACAAAACGACCGCATAAAAAAGACGGACACGGGCAAGCGAAGGGTCGATGAGAAGGATGCGTTCGAGTGTCGCTGCCGCGCCAAGCAGATTATTCTGCGCGACTTGATTTTGCGCGTACTGATAGTTCAAAAGAATGTCATCCGGGCTGTTCAGAATATCCTGATAAGACACCTTCTCTATTTTTTCAAGCAGGCTTTTCTTTTTGGCGTCAACAGCGGCTTTCTCGATTTGCTCCCGGGTTCGGGCCGCGTTTCTTATAAAACCAACATCATTTTCTTTTTGTTCAGCAAAAAGAAGTGAGCGGGGTGCAAAGAAGGCACTCCCCATCACGGTCAATGTGAAAAGGAAAAAGAATTTTTTGAAGCTTCTTTGCGAAAAAGGAATCGTCATAGTCGAAATCATCACTAATAAGACGGCTGAACCCGGCAAAAAGTAAAGCAGACTGTTTTAATCCGCTTTTAAGATAAAAAAAAAGCAAAAAGTTGAAAAACTTTTCTATAAAAATAAAAAGGTTGGTGTTAATATACCGACTTTCCAAACCAGACCTAATCTATGGCACAACTTTTCCCAAAACACACGAATTCTCTGGCCAAAGCGGGAATTCTCGGCGGCATTTTATTGATCGTGCTGCTGGGAACGGTCCTTTATGTCTTGTCACGTTCCGTTTATTCAACGGAAGTGGGCATGGCAAAAGATCAGCCTGTCCCCTTCAGCCACAAGCATCATGTCGAAGGCCTGGGTATTGATTGCCGTTATTGCCACACAGGCGTTGAAAAGTCAGCCTTTGCCGGAATCCCCCCGACCAAGACCTGCATGAATTGCCATTCCATTATATGGAGCACAGCTCCGATGCTGGAACCTGTCCGTGAAAGCTTCCGTAATAATGTCCCTCTGGAGTGGAACCGGGTCCACAATCTCGCTGACTACGTCCATTTTAATCACAGTGCGCACATCGCCAAAGGCGTTGCCTGCACGACCTGTCATGGTCAAGTCAACGAAATGCCCCTCATGTGGCGCGAAAGCCGCCTTCAAATGGAATGGTGTCTGTCCTGTCACCGAGAGCCGGAAAAGTTTATCGGACCCAAAGATAAGGTCTTTGATCCTCATTGGAAAACCCCTAACCAGGAAGAAATCGGTCCTGAGCTTGTTTCCCAATATCATGTCAAGAATTTGACCAACTGCAGCGTCTGTCATAGATAAGGTGTCAGCATGAACGAAGAACATCCGATCTCAAAGATCCGGGAAAAACTGGCCAAACTCAAAGGGCCTCTTTTCTGGCGGAGCCTGGATGAAGTCGCGGAAACTGAGGAGTTCACCCGGTTTCTGAAGGAAGAGTACCCTCACGGTGCGGCCGTTTCGGATTCTCCCTCTGACCGACGTGAGTTTTTGAAGCTCATGGGCGCCTCGCTGGTCATGGCGGGTCTTGCGGGCTGCAAACCCCGGGACATGGAAAAGATTGTTCCCTATGTCACGGCTCCGGAAGAAATGCTTCCCGGCAAGCCGGTCTTTTTCGCGACATCCATGCCTTTTAATGGCGCTTCTGCCGGACTCCTCGTCGAAAGCCATCTCGGACGCCCGACCAAGGTCGAAGGTAATCCCCAGCACCCTGACAGCCTGGGCGCGACAAGCGCTTTTGCTCAGGCATCTGTTCTCGGTCTTTACGATCCCGACCGCTCAAAAGCGATTCGTAACGGTGAAAACCTCTCTAACTGGGAAACCTTCTCATCGGATCTTTCCCGCGATCTCGGCACGATCAAGACCGCTGACGGAGAAGGTCTCAGCATTCTCACGGAAACGATCCTGTCCCCTTCTCTTGGCGCTCAGATCAAACGCCTCTCGCTTGAGTACCCAAAAGCCAAGTGGCACCAGTTTGAGCCTGTAAATCAGGATTCGGCACGCGAAGCTGCCAAAATTGCTTTCGGGGAATACGCGGATCTCGTTTACGATTTCAAAAAAGCGGATATCGTCGTTTCTTTTGACGCCGATTTTCTTTCAGCGATCCCGGGCAGTTTGCGTCATGCCCACGACTTCTCCCTTCGCAGACAAGCCGTGGCCGCCATGGGCCAGGACAAAAATGCTCCGGTACTTCCCATGAACCGGTTCTATCAGATTGAAAGCACGCCAACGACAACGGGCAGCACGGCGGATCACCGTCTTGCGAGAAAGCCCTCGCACATTCCTGTCCTGGCCGCCGCTTTAGCTTCAAAACTCGGCATCGAGATCCCCCAGGAGCTTCGCCAGGAACTCAAAGGCAAGGATCTTTCCTTTATTGATGCGGCTGCCGAAGACCTCCTGGCCAACCCCGCTAAAACCATTGTGCTGGCAGGTGCGGGTCAGCCTGCAGCGGTTCACGCGTTGACGCACGCGATCAATCAAAAGCTTGGGAACTTTGGTTCTACCATCACGATTATTGAACCCGTTGTGGTTCACGCCACTGAGCAGACAGCCTCGCTTCGTGAGTTGGCGCAGGACCTTGAACAGGGCCGCGTCAATCTTCTGATCGTTCTGGGCGGAAACCCCGTTTATAATGCTCCTTCGGATCTTGATTTTGCGCGCAAATTTCAGCTGGCCAAGCGCCGTATCCATTTAAGCCTGTACGAAGACGAGACTTCGCTTCTCTCTCATTGGCACATTCCGCAGGCGCATTATCTGGAGGCTTTTTCTGACGGCCGCGCCAGTGACGGAACCATTTCCATGGCCCAGCCTCTGATTGCGCCGCTCTATAACGGGAAAACGGCCAGCGAAGTCATTGCCGCCATGATGGATGAACCGGCTGCAAAAACCTATGACATCGTTCGCGGTTACTGGGAATCCCAGTGGACTGACGGCAGCTTTGACAAGACCTGGCGTAAAGCGCTTCACGAAGGCCTGCTTAAGGATTCTGCTTTCGCCGCCAAAAAAGTCACGGTCAAAACAAGCTTTTCCGCCGCTGAGCTTAAAGGGCTCAAGAAGACTGATACAAAAGGCTTCGACGTAAACTTTCTGCCTGACCCCACGGTGTGGGACGGCCGCTTCGCCAACTACGGCTGGCTTCAGGAGCTGCCCAAACCCATGACAACCCTGACGTGGGACAACGCGATTCTTATAAGCCCTTCCTCCGCGGAAAAACTTTCGCTTCAAAATGAGGATGTTGCCGTCGTTGAAGTCGCCGGCCGTTTTGTCCAGGGGCCGATCTGGATCACCCCCGGACACGCGGAAGAAACCGTCACACTTTTCCTCGGCTACGGCAGAACCCGCGGAGGACAAGTCACCAGCAACATCGGTTTTGACGCTTATAAACTTCAAACGTCAGAGGCCGCGTCCTTCATCCAGGGTGCCACAGTCACCGGAATCGGGACAAAGCACAGACTTGCCGCAACTCAGACGCATCATTCCATGGAAGGCCGCAATCTTGTCCGGCAGGCCAGTCTTTCCGAGTTCAAGAAGCATCCTGATTTCGCCAACGCGCACCATCACGGTCCGACGAACGTTAATCTTTACCCCAAGTTCGCCGCAAAATCGGAATATGCCTGGGGCATGGCCATCAACCTCAATGCCTGTACAGGTTGTAACGCCTGCGTCGCGGCGTGCCAATCAGAAAACAACATCCC
>Ga0209573_1001619_pt1 | contig 33533 bp, 27 predicted proteins | sample TNRBio252014_DNA_FD_185870 | JGI IMG/M metagenome (GOLD analysis project Ga0209573, IMG submission 185870) | Wastewater treatment Type I Accumulibacter community from EBPR Bioreactor in Madison, WI, USA - TNR Reactor_6/25/2014_ DNA (SPAdes)... | ecosystem: Engineered > Bioreactor > EBPR >...
CACATGTCCCCCACCGTCCTGCGCAACCTTACCATCTTCCTGTTCATCGCGTTCCTGATCGATCTGTATGCGTACAAAGGTGTGAATACGGCGCTGGCCCAGCACTCGGTGGTCCTGCGTCGGATCGTGCGCTTCCTGTATTGGATCGTTTCGATCGGCATTCTGGTCGTCATGGTGTGGACGATGTTCAGTATCAGTTCGTCCAATGCACGGCGTGATCACGGTTACGTGTTCTCCCTGGTCGCCCTGTTCCTGTTGTTCTTCCTCCCGAAGGTGGTGATCGTGCTGTTCCATGGCATGGACGACCTGCTACACCTTGGACGTTGGATCTGGGGCAAACTGCTGCCCGGCGGGCCCGATGGCCGTGGCGAGGTCATGAGCCGGTCCAATTTCCTGAGCCAGATGGGCCTCATCGCGGCCACGGTGCCCTTTGCGGCCGTTCTCTACGGTGTCACCAAGGGGCGGCGCAATTTCAATGTGGCCCGGGTCCGTATCGATAGCCACGAACTTCCCGAAGCGTTCAACGGCTTGCGCATTGTGCAGATCAGCGACCTGCACCTGGGTAGTTATGCGGACGATCTTTCCGTCGTCCAACGCGGTGTGGAATTGATCAATGCGGAAACGCCGGACCTGTTGCTTTTCACAGGGGACATGGTGAACGACTACGCCGAAGAGGCCGAACGGTTCGTTCCTGTATTCGCGAAGGCGCGGGCCACCATGGGCAAGTACAGCATCCTTGGCAATCACGATTACAGCGATTACGTGAAGTGGGAGGACGCCGGCAGCAAGCGGGCCAACCTGGAGCGGCTCATTGCCATCCAGCGCGAAATGGGCTTCAAGGTGCTTCTGGATGAACATGTGACGCTGGCACGTGGCGAAGCACGTATCGGGCTGCTCGGGGTCCAGAACTGGGGGCGCCGTTTCCAGCAATACGGTGATCTTGAGAAGACCCTGTTCGGCTCGGAGCAGTTGCCTTTTCGGATCCTCATGAGCCACGATCCCACACACTGGGAAGAGCAGGTCCTGGGCAAGGGGATCGACCTCACGCTGAGCGGACACACGCATGGGGCCCAATTCGGTGTCCGGTTGAATGGCACCGAATACAGCCCGGCCCAGTGGGTGTACAAACACTGGGCGGGGCTCTACGCCGAGGGGAAGGAACGGCTATACGTGAACCGGGGCTTCGGGTTCATCGGTTTCCCAGGACGCGTGGGCATGCCACCGGAGATCACCGTATTCGAGCTGCACCGGGCCTGAATCCGGGATCACACGGGGAAAACCCTGCCCGCGAGCCGTATGGCCCGATCCAAGGCGGCCCGGTCGGTCCCGGTGGGTATACCGCGTCGCTCCAGGTCGGCCACGAAAAGATCCATCGCCAGGTTGCCCACCAGTTCATCCTCGGCCATGGGGCATCCGCCATAGCCCTTCAAGGCACCATCAAAGCGGCGGCAACCGGCATCCCAAGCCGCTTGCACTTTCATCTTCCAGTTCTCCGGGGTACAGTGCAAGTGGGCGCCGAACTCGATCCGGGGCATGTCGGGGATCAATGCGGCGAACATGTGGCCAATGTCCACAGGCCGCGCCACGCCCACCGTATCGCTCAGCGCGATGATCCGCACACCCAACTCATCGACCAACCTGCGGGTCCAATGGAGCGCCACCTCGGCACTCCAGGGGTCTCCATAGGGATTACCGAAAGCCATGCTGATGTACACCACCAGTTCCTTCCCGGCCCTTTCCGTGATCTCGGCGATACGCGCGATCCGTTGCCACGAGCCCGCGATGCCCGTGTTGGTGTTGCGTTGCTGGAAGGTCTCGCTGATGCTGAAGGGATAGCCCAGGTGGTCCACCACCTGTTGTCGCACGGCCTCCTCGGCACCACGTTCGTTGGCCACGATCACCAACAACTTGGAACGCGATCCGCGGCGATCGATCCGGGCAAGGACCTCCGGGGTATCCGCCAGTTGCGGGATCGCTTTCGCACTGACGAAGCTCCCGATGTCGATCGTGTCGAAACCCACCTGAAGCAAGGCGTTCAGGTAATCCACCTTCACCTCCGTCGGGATGAAGGGAACGATGCCTTGCATGGCATCACGCGGGCATTCGACCAGTTTCACCGGGGCTGCTTCCATCGCACGTAAGCTTGGTTGATCCGCTCCAACAATCCCGGTCCTTCGTAGACCAGGCCGGTGTACACCTGGACCAGATCGGCCCCGGCATCCAGTTTCTCCATGGCGGCATCGGCACTATCGATGCCGCCAACTCCGATGAGGACCGTTGGACGGGGCAGTCGGCCTCGCAGGTAGGCGATCACCTCGGTGCTGCGCTTCCGTACAGGTGCCCCGCTCAAACCACCGGCACCCATGGCAGCGACCTGATCCGGTGGTGTGCGCAGGCCCTCGCGTGCGATCGTTGTATTCGTGGCGATCACGCCGGCGATGCCACTTTCCCGGACCACGGCCACCACATCATCAAGCTGCTCCCAGCTCAGGTCCGGAGCGATCTTCAACAGGATGGGACGATGTACGGTCCTTGCCGCATCACGTCGCACCAGTTCGTTCAGGATGGCGAGCAGCGGTCCCTTCTCCTGGAGGGCTCGGAGGCCGGGTGTGTTCGGGCTGCTCACGTTCACCACGAAATAATCCACCACCTCGTGCAGGGCCTCGAAGCAACGCACATAGTCATCGATCGCCCGTTCGTTGGGCGTGGCCTTGTTCTTCCCGATGTTCCCACCGACCAGCACGCCCGGTGATCGACGTTTCAATCGCGAAACGGCCGCATCGACCCCGCCGTTGTTGAAGCCCATACGATTAATGAGCGCACGGTCCGGTTTCAAGCGGAAGAGGCGAGGTCGATCGTTCCCTGGTTGCGCGAGCGGGGTGAGTGTTCCCACTTCCACGAAACCGAAACCGACCCGACCGAACACATCCACATGCGTGGCGTCCTTGTCCATCCCGGCCGCCAGCCCGACAGGACCTGGGAACCGAAGGCCCATCACCTCCACGGCAGCTTCGGGAGGTGGTGGTTTCCCACCGCTCAGGCGCACCGCCCCTGGCAGTTTGAACAGGCAGAAAGTGAGCCGGTGTGCCTTCTCGGGCTCAAGGATGAAGAGGAACGGACGAAGCAGCCGATACATCGGTACGCGAAAGTACCACTGCGATGTCAGAAGTAACCGGCCACCCCGAATTGGAAGCCTCCGGTGATGGCGGGCGGATTCCCCAGCACATCGCGCTGCCGCATGTGGCGGTAGTTCAACCGGATCACTGTTTCCGGCGATGGCCTGAAGCTCAGCCCCGGTGTGACCGCCCACACCTCATCGCCGATCCTACCGCCGGTCTCATGGAAGGCACCTACGTTCCAGTCCACGAGTTCGAAACGGCAGGCCGCATTCAGTACCGCCTGATCGAAGCCGAAGAGCCGACCCTGCTTCAAGGGTTGTACGATATCCAGGAACCCTCCACGCTGCCGCGAGCCGTATTGCTGTGTGAAAGTGGTGGGCACATCCACCATCACCCATGCCCATTCCCCCACGAAGGTCGTACCCCAACCGGAAAGGCGACTGTTCGCATCGATCGCTACCACGTCCACCCGCCGGCGTTCGTCGATCTTCAGGCCATCCACCTCGAACTGGTTGTATACCCCGCCCATGGTGCTGATACCGACCTCCCCAACGCGTTGATGACGCAAGGCGATCTTGGCGGTGACGAGCGGTACGCCGTTGAAACTCGCGTTGAAACGCTCCGGATCCTGCTTGGCAGCAGGAAGGGAAGTACGGTCCTGTGCATTGTTGATGATGCTGGCATTGAACCCGTTGGTGAGGTAGGCCTCATACCCTACCGTCCAGGCACCTGACGACCGTTTGCCGAAGACTCCGAAACCCACGTTACTCCAGGTTGCTGGTAACATCCGTACGGCCGGTAGCGGCCGATCATTGAACTCCCACTTCGGCCCATCGTGGTTCTGGTTGAAGGCACCGATCGGGTTCATGATGATGCCTCCACGGAGGTTCAGCAGCGGGTGAAGATCCAGGTCCAACGCGGCGAACTCAATGGCGATCTCCCGCCCCCCCTCCTCGAATTCCACCTCGGTGAGGAACTTCATTCGGCGGTGAATGGAGGAAGCGACGAAAAGCGTCATGCGCTGCAGTGAAAAGGAGAGTCCCTCACTCACGCCATCGGTACCCAGGTGCTCCCCCTTCACCTCCACATACCCGCCGATGCTCACAGGGGCTTTGTCGAAGGTGAGGAACGGTCTGGTATGGACCGCATCCATGTTCAATCGACCCACATGGGAGGTATCCTCCTTGTCTGTTCCCTTGAGTAGAGAGGGATCCAATTGCGCACACGCCCCCCCACCGCAAGCCATCATCACAAGTACGCCGAACAGCCTCATGCCTTCAATGAGATCAGTATGCGACCATCCCGTTCAACAACAGGGAACACCCGCAGCGGTGAACTCGCCGGACCTTCGAGCACGGCACCATGGCTGTCGAACCGGCTGCCATGGGCAGGACACTCCAGACGATCGCCGGTCACACGCAGTTCTGCCCCACGGTGGGTGCAACGCATCAACACGGCATGAAAGCCCTCCCCCTTCTTGAAAAGTACGATCGGTTGTTTCAACTGATCGTGAGAAGCAACCACGTAAGCCCGTCGGCCACCTTTCTCGTCCAGGAAGCTGGAAGAAGGGATCACAAGGTCCTCGCCATCGAGGGTGCCCATGACCGGGCGCGCCCCCGCACAACCCGTAAGTAAAGCCGGTGCAGCAAGCAGCCCTGTGCAGACCAGGCAACCATGCTGGATGAATGAGCGACGATCCATATCAAAGACTTCGCAGGAATGAGAGAAGGTGAGCCCGATCGGTCGAAGGCGCCGCGTTGTACGCGATCCGAGCTGCATCCCCTTCACCACCGTGCATGCTAATGGCCTCTTCGATACTGCGGGCCCTTCCATCGTGCATCAGGAAATAGCTGCCTCCCTGGCTGTCGGGGAACGATCCAAGCCCCCATAGCGGTGGTGTGCGCCATTCAGCGGAGGTTGCGGAGCCTTCGGTATATCCGTCATCCAGACCCGGACCCATGTCGTGCATGAGCAGATCGGTGAATGGGGTGAATGTCCTGTAAGCGAGCGCCGCGATCGGACTGCTTCCGGTGGTGAAGGATGGCCGGTGGCACTTCGCACAACCGACCGCATTGAAAACGGCTGCCCCCGCGACCACATCGGCATCGTCACGGTCACGCTGGATCGGTGCTTTCAGGGTGCGGAGGTAAAAGACCACATCCTGTATCATGGCGTTCGCTACCTCCGGATCCTGTTCCTCGTGCGTATAGGGATCGATCGGTTCGAATGTGCTCACCACTCCGATGTCCTGGTTGTATGCCGAAGCGACCTGTTGCAGCAGGTCATAGGCACCGGCCTTCCTACCGAACCTCCCGATCACACGACCATCCTGCATCACGGTGCCATGGCGTACCGGGCTGTAACTTTTGGCGGCCACCCAGTTGGGACGGCCACTGATGCCGTCGCCATCCAGATCATTCGCATCGGCCCAGGAGAGTATATCCGCATCCATTACGACATCCAGGAAACCAAGGCCGGTGTTCAACGGGGGTAGGAAACGGGCGGATGCCGCACCCAAGGGAAGTGCTTCCGGGCTGATCCCCGGCAATGCACGGTGTTGCAATTGAGGCCCGCCCTGATCTATATAGGCGTTGCCGGTCGCGTCGCTCTGCCCGAACCGGATGAGCGTGGTGGAGGGGTGACCAGGACCATCACCGGGATGACAGGAGCCACATCGGGTGGCCACGAACACAGGGCCCAGACCATTGCCGGCATGGAACACCTCGTCGTTGAAGGCGGCATCACCGCGCAGGAACCGCAATACCTCCTCCGGCCTCAGACCCTCCACCGGCCCGTCCAACACGGTATCGGCGCGTGGCGCCGCCGGTTCGAAGCGGGAACAGGAGCCGAGCAGAATGCCAAGGCAGAGCCATCGGATCATTCGACGAATGTAGATCATATTTTAGGATAACCTAATTTATTTTCTATATTTGTCACATTCACATGCTCAGCCGAAGCGAAGAGGACCACCTGAAGGCCGTGTACGCCCTCTTACAGGAAGGTGGAGATGCCAAGACCAAGGACATCGCCGAACGGCTGCGCACCAAGGCCAGCAGCGTAACGGACATGCTGAAGAAGCTGGCGGAAAAGGGCCTGTTGAAACACCGGCCCTACCACGGTGTGGACCTCACGGCGAAGGGGCGCACACATGCCTTGCAGCTCGTGCGCAAGCACCGCTTGTGGGAGACATTCCTGGTACAGGAGCTCGGATTCGGGTGGGATGAGGTGCATGACGTGGCCGAGCAATTGGAACACGTGGCCAGCACCAAGCTCATCGACCGACTGGACGAGCACCTGGGCCACCCGGGCTTCGATCCGCATGGGGACCCCATCCCCGACCGGAACGGGCGGATCCGTCCCCGGAGGACCGTGCGCCTGGCCCAATGCGCCCCTGGTGCAAGCGTGCGGATCGCGGCAGTGAGCGAGACCACCGATGGCCTCTTGCGCCTGCTCGATACCAAGGGGCTGCGCATCGGTACACAGCTCACCGTGGTTGAAGCACATGCCTTCGACGGCAGCATGGACATCAAGCCGAAGACCGGCACGGTGTTCAGTTTGAGCAAGGACGTATGCCATCACCTACAGGTGGAGACCATTTGAACCCATGCACGAGATCCTGGACTTCTTTGGCGGGATGGACCCGATCCTGGGCGCCTTCCTGGCCACCACCTTCACCTGGATGGTAACGGCCGCCGGAGCGGGCCTGGTGTTCTTCTTCGGCAATGCCTCACGTAAATGGCTCGACGGCATGCTCGGTTTCACCGGGGGGGTGATGGTGGCCGCCAGCTTCTGGAGTCTGCTCACTCCGAGCATCGAGATGAGCGAACGCATGGGAAACATCCCTTGGCTGGCCCCGGCCATTGGCTTCGCCACGGGAGCCCTCTTTCTTTTCGGCCTGGACAAGCTCCTGCCCCACCTGCACATCAACTTCGATCCCTCCCGCACCGAGGGCTTGGAGACCCAATGGCACAAGACCACATTACTGGTCCTGGCGATCACCCTGCACAACATCCCGGAAGGGCTTGCAGTGGGGGTGCTCTTCGGTGGGGTGGCTGCGGGCATGCCCGAAGCGAGCATCGGTGGTGCCGTTGCGCTGGCGATCGGTATCGGCCTACAGAACTTCCCCGAGGGCTTCGCCGTGAGCATGCCGCTGCGGCGGCAGGGCCTGAGCCGGTTCCGCAGCTTCTGGTACGGCCAGCTCAGCGCCATCGTCGAACCCATCGCCGGGGTGATCGGAGCCGTGGCCGTGATCCACATGCAGGGCTTCCTCCCCTACGCGCTCGCCTTCGCGGCGGGGGCCATGATCTATGTGGTGGTGGAAGAGGTGATCCCCGAGACACAGCAGGACAAGTTCACCGACATCGCCACCCTGGGCTTCATCGCGGGCTTCATCGTGATGATGATCCTGGATGTGGCGTTGGGCTGAGCCGCGCATGACCGCGTAGCTTCGCGCTCCCATGTCAGCCAGCATCGATGTGAAGAACCGAAAGGCGGGCTTCGAGTATCATCTGCTCGATACCTTCGAATGCGGTCTGGTACTGATGGGATCCGAGATCAAGAGCATCCGCAACCACGGCGCCAGCATCAACGAGGCCTTCTGCACCTTCGTGGGCAACGACCTCCTGGTGCGGGGCATGCAGATCGCACCCTGGGGAACGAACCCGCATTACGTACACGAACCCAAGCGGGACCGCAAGCTGCTCTTACATCGGAAGGAGTTGGACAAGTTGAAGCGGAAACTGCGCGACACGGGCATCACCATCATCCCGGTGCGCCTATTCATCTCGGAGAAGGGCTTCGCGAAACTGGAGATCGCCCTGGCCAAGGGGAAGAAGGCGTTCGACAAGCGCGAGAGCCTCAAGGCGAAGGACGTGCAGCGCGACCTGGACCGGATGGGCTGAACCCATGGAATGGCGCCGCCATATCGCCCGTTACGGTGATGGTTGGTTCCCCGGAGAGCCGTGGGTGCGCCAGGGTTTCACGGTCCTGTTCGTACTGGCTGCGGTGCTTCGCCTTTGGAATTTGGCGATGCTACCATACAGCCATGACGAGTTGAGCGCGCTCATGCGGCTCTACCCCACGCTTGAGGAGACCGTTCGGAAAGGCGTGATCGAGCTGGATACCCACCCACCCGGCGTACAGGTGTTCGAGTGGGCATGGACCGGGTTGTTCGGCACTTCGGAAGCGGTGGTGAAACTGCCCTTCATCCTGTTGGCCGTGATGGCCTTGTTCCCCTTATATCGGTTCGCCCTGGCCTGGACAGGCGCTGGCACAGCCCTGGTCGGTACCGCTTTGCTCGCTTGCCTGCAATACACCGTGTTGTACGCCCAGCTTGCGCGGCCGTATGCCATTGGCTTCTTCACCGTAGCGGTCCTCAGCGATCAGTTGACGCGCTACCTCGCCTTCGGGAAACGTAACCACCTGGCGTGGGCCGTGGTCGCCATGGTCGCCTGCGGCTATGTACACCACTTCGCCCTGCTACTTGGTGGGGTCATGGTGGCCAGCCTGTTCTTCCTACTGAAGCCGACACAACGGAAGCCTTACCTGTTCGCTTGTGCGGTCATGGTCCTGGCCTATGGGCCGAACCTGCCCATCTTCATGCGCCAACTGGGGCATGGTGGCCTGGGCAACTGGCTACCACCACCGGAACCTGCTTGGATCGGCACCTACCTCACTTGGATCCTGCACTTCTCCACGCCCCTCATGGTACTGGTCGGCGGTCTGATCGGCTATGGGATCCTGCAATCCATCCGGCGACCATGGTCAGGCGGTCCGGCACGCTGGATCCTCCCGCTGTGGGCCCTTGCGCCATTCGTCATCGGTTATGCGTACAGCGTGTGGCGCTCCCCCGTGCTGCAATACAGTGTATTGCTCTTCAGCTTCCCGTTCCTGCTTTACTGGGTGTTCGGTGGATCGCGCACCATGGGGCGGAACTTGACATGGTCCTGGGCCGGCCTGGTCGCCTGCACGGCCTCGATCACCCTGTTCACCTGCCGTGAACACCACCTTGTCTTCCGCGATACGCCCTATGCCGCCATGGTGCGTGTGGCCAGTGGGGCGCTCCGGAACAACGATGCCGACCACACGTTGGTCCTCTTCGATGCACCACGGCCACAGGTCGAATTCCACTTGCGGCGATACGACTTGATCGATCATTCGGCGATCCATTGGCCGCCTGAATTGAAGGCGGATGAACTGGAGCGCCTGATCAACGACACGACCGTGACCCAGGTCGTTCTTGGCACCACCAACGGGTGCGAAGCGGACCGCCTGGCCCAACTACAGGCCCGGTTCCCCTACATCCGAACGATCGAGGACCATGTGGAAGGACAGGTTCATGTGTTCGCGCGTACCCCGGCCAGCGCGGACCGAAAGGACCGCCGCGCATTGGCCGAACTTTCCCCTGGTCGGCGTATGGGTGACCAAAGGATCCCCATGGACCTGCCGATGGTGCATGATGGTGCCACACGAACCTCCGGTTGGGACCTCACCGGTCGTGAATATGGGCCAAGCCTTCACCATCGGATGGATCCCACCAATTCGAGCGAGGACCTCTATGAAGCCGAGGCCCTGGTCTCCCGTGTGGATACGGCGGACCATCCGACACTTGTCCTTCAGCTGCAGATCGGGGACAGTACAGTGATCCATCGGGCCACGGCAGCAACGACCATGGGGGATCAGGTGCTGATCACCGCTGCCCTGTCCCCCTCATGGGTGAGGGAGATCCGCGATCCGGTCCAGCTATCGGCATACATGCACAACAGCGCCAAGCGTAGCCTGATCGTACATCGCATCAGACTGTACCAGCGTCGCCATGATCCCGTGCGGGATGCCTTGCTACAGCCGATCACCGACCTCGGCTTCCTGCCAAAGTGAGCCCTTGCCCGCGATGGGTGATCCGTCACGGCCGACCGACGCTGGGAAAGACGAAGGGGCCGCCCTATTGGAGCGACCCCTTCTGCGCCATTTGTCGGGATCAGAGCTTGAAACTGAGTCCGATGCCGAGCGTTTCCTTGAATTGGGTGGCCGGTCCCAGATAGGTCAGCCCAGCATCATCGGTACGCGGTAGTTTCGTATCGTGGTCGTAGATGAGCAACGTGTTCAAGGTAGCGGCGAACCACTCGTTCACCTTGAAGGTCCACAGTGTTTCCCAGGTCACATCGATGTTCTGCGGGTTGCGGAGGTAATTGCTGAAAAGATCGCCCCGGGTGAGGAAGGTGATGTTCTTGGCCAGTTCGCGCTGGTATTGCAAGCGTAGATAACCACCGAGTTCCAGTTCGGACGTACTACCATTGAGCACACCATAGACCCGATCGTCAGGCCCCAGGCCCTCAAAGAGCTTATCGTCGGTCACCACGACCAACCGAGCGGTAGCGGGCGAAAAGAAGACGGAGAAGTTCGGATTGGGGCGATGGTCGAGACCAACGCCAAGTACGGTGTACGCCGGGGCCAGCAGGTTCGATATCCGCGTACCGGTGGCGTTGAAGCCTTCGGTGAACTGGGTACGGAACTGGAACACTCCGGCCAGGTAGAGGCTCTTCTTCAACTCGTAGCCGTACTTGCTGTTCAGTTCGATCCGGTCGTCGGTCTTTTGCGGGTCGGATCCGTTGTGGACATGTTGACCACCGAAAGCGAGCACCAGACTATTGTCCCATGCCCGACGCCCCTTCTTCCAATTTGCCGTACCGTTGAACATGGCGATCCCACTCACGGAACTGAAACCACCGGCCGCCCAGTTGGTCAGGTTCACCTGGGTCATGTTGATATTGATGATGCCGCTTCGTGTCCACCCGTCGGGGATGGTATCGGCAGGCGCACCGGCCTGCATGGCTTTGGAGGACGCGTCACGCGCCCCTTTGTCCACATCGTTCTGTCCGATGGTGGGCAGCGCGATGGAGAGCGCGAGAAGAAAGGTCAAGGTGGTTCGCTTGTTCATGATCAACGGGTTCATTGGGTGATGTGCATGCTTGGGCGCGGTCCTTCGATGCCGGCCGCTTGGAGCGCGATGATGCCTTTTTCGAGTACCCCGAAGTATACGGTCCAATAGTCCTTCGGATCGCACCAAGGGCGCACAGCGAGCTCGATCCCTTCCAGGTTCAACTTATTGACCGTGACGGACGGGGCGGGGGTCTGGAGCACCAAAGGCTCCTCGCGCATCACCTTGTCAAGCACCTCGCGCACCTTTTCGAGCGGTTGTCCATAGGCCACGCCCATCGTGAGGTCAACACGCATCCGGCCCTCGGCGCTGTAGTTGATGATGTTGCCATTGGCCATGGGACCATTGGGGATGATGGCGGTCTTGTTCTCCGAGGTGAGCAGGATGGTGGTGAAGATCTGGATCTCCTTCACCGTGCCAAGCACCCCCTGGGCATCGATGAGGTCGCCCACCTTGTAGGGTTTGAAGAGCAGGATGAGCGTACCCCCGGCGAAATTGGCCAGCGTTCCTTGCAAGGCGAGACCCACGGCCAGACCGGCAGCACCCACGATGGCCACGAAGCTGGTGGTGGCCACACCCATCATCTGGATCACCGTGAGGAAGAGCAGGACGCGGAGGGAGATGGTGACCAGGCTATGCAGGAACCGTTTCAAGGTGGGTTCCACCCCACGGCGGTCAAGCACCTTGTTGAGCACCTTGGCGAGCATGCGGATGAGGAGGGTGCCGACCCAAAGAACGAGGAGGGCAACGAGCACTTTGGGGCCATAGGTCATGACCAATGCCATGCCCTTCTCACTCCAGGTTGTAAGTTGATCGACGGGTTGTTCCAGGGTTTCCATCTGTGGTTTCGTGGTTGATCGATACGCGGTGTATCAGGCGAAAGGACCGTTGTGATCCTCCGGTTGTCGGGGTGTACCGGGAGCGTGCTCGGTCGTAGGTCCTCCTTCATCAAGCACTTCGATGCGTTCGGTCACCAGTCGGTTGGTTGGGATCAGCACCAGCCGGTCCTCCTTCCGGAGGGTGAGGCGGATGCTGTCGATCTGTTCGACCACGCCTTCGTCCTCCCCTACCCGCAGACGCATGCCGGGTTTGAACCGTTCGTTGCCGTAGTAACTGCCCAGGAAATTGCGCAATACATCGCGGGCGGCCACCCCATAGGCCAGCGCGAAGGCCAGTAGCAGGCCGGCCAGGACGATCTGGATATTGTTGGTGATCAGGCTCGTGTCCACGCCTGCCACATTCAAGGCGGTGATCGTGGTGAAGATCATGACGACCACCGAAAGGATGCGGCCCACGGCACGTCCGGCCGAAAGGTCGATCGCGTTGGTCAACTGGCTCACCAGGGCCTTCACCTTGTCGGCACCCCACACGCCGAACAGGAAGATGGCCACAGCGGTCAACAAGGTCGGGAGGTATGCAATGGCCTTTTGGACGGCCTGGCTCACCAGGTGGAAGCCGAGGATATCAGCCGCACCGAGCACCGCGAGCAGGATCACCAGCCAACCGCTCAGGGTGGCCAGCATGCGCGAAGCGGTCAACCCACCGAAACGGGCGATGGACTGGTCGATACCGAGGCGCTGGGCCAGGGGATCCACACTGCGCTCGCAGATCCGTTGTACGGCCCAGCGCACCGCCTTGGCGAACAGGAAGCCAAGTACCAGTACGACCAAGCCGGTCATGATCGAGGGGATGCGGTCCGCGAAACCGGCCAGGTAGTTATCGAACGCTTGTGGCAACCGCTGTTGGAAGAAGTCCATATCCATCAGGTTTGAGAGGGTTCGTTGGAAGGGTCGGCCCCGGTGGTGGTGTCCCCGTCCTGCGAAGATCGGTCACGCATCAAACGGACCCGCTCGAACAGGGTGGCACTGGGATCGGCCAGGAAGAGCTGCAACATGCGCATGAGCATGATCACGAGCTTCACGCTGCCCATCACCTCGCCGCGCAGGTTCGCGGGGGGCTGGTCGGTGGACCGGATGATCTTGAACGGGTTCTCGCTCATGGTTCCTCCGGGAATAACTCGTGATACTTGGCCAAGGCACGTTCTCGGGCGCGCATGGTCCGCATTTTCACCGCGCTCTCGCTCACCCCGAGCACCCCCATCATGTCCTGCACCGAGAGGTCCTCCTGGTATTTCATCAGCAGGATGCCCTGGTCCGTTGGTGCCAGGGCCTCCAACACCTGCGGCAGGCGTTCGGACCTGATCGCCAAAAGCTCGGCCTCGTAACGGTCCTCGGCCCCATCGGCCACTTGGTGGTCCTCATCCACCTCGGTGGTCCGGTGTTTCTGGTCCTTGCGCAGGTGGTCCAGGCAATAATTGTAGGTGATGCTGTAGAGCCAGGTGCCGAATTTGCTGCGATGGTCGAATTTCGTAAGGTTCACGAACGCCTTCAGGAAGATGTCGTGCGTGAGGTCCTGTGCGATCTCCTTGTTCCTGGTCATACCCACGCACTTCTGGAACACCTTGGTGGAATACCGATCATACAGCACACCGAATCGCTCCGGATCCATACGGCGTTGCAGCTCGGCGACGATCTCCTCGTCACGAAGCTCCTCCACCTTGACCACCTTCTTCCGGAACAACAACGGGAGAGCGTATTCGGGTTTTGGACGTATGGACCGCAAAAAGGTCACTCCCCCCCCAATGCCCGTGGTACCGATCGGCCCCACCGTGGGGCTGACCGTTCTTCCTGGCCGTGCCGGATCCGCCGGACTACCGTAAGGTCGATCGTGGCGACCGAACGGGTCGGTAGGCTCCTGCTGTGGAACCTGCCTGGTGGGCAATGCCGGATTCGAACCAGCGACCCCTACCTTGTCGAGGTAGTGCTCTGAACCAGCTGAGCTAATTGCCCTTCTTTCGGGGGTGCGAAAGTAGCGTACGGCCGTGGAATGCACGAACCACATCGCCCTCGCTTCCGATCCCAACGATCGCGTCTGACCCCGATCATGGTCGATCCGCACAGTGGGAGTACCTTTGTCGCTGTAGCCCATGCCACCAGCCTCAAGCTCCAGCGGTCGTATCTTCCAGAACCCTGTCCTGGAAGCCCTCACCCGTACGCACATCGCCATCCCGCTCACCATCTTCTATGGCTTGGGGATCGCCTCCGGATACGTTTCCGTACATCGGCTTGGATTCACGGTCGTGAGTACGCTTGCGCTCTACCTGGCCGGTGCCTTGTTCTTCACCTTCATCGAATACATCGCGCACCGCTACCTCTACCACATGGGGACAGCGAACAGCGCCCGGAAAGCCCGCCTCCAGTATGTGATGCACGGGATCCACCACGACCACCCGCGGGACAAGAAGCGGCTGGCACTGCCCCCCGTGGTCTCGGTGGTGATGGCCACGCTGTTCATGGGCCTCTTCCGGCTGGTGCTCGGCCCCAGCGGCATCGCCTTCGGTGGCGGTTTCATGACCGGCTATGCCACCTACCTGATGGTACACTACGCGGTGCATACCATGAACCCGCCCAAGAACATCTTCGGGGTGCTTTGGCGCCACCACAACCTGCACCACTATGCAGGGGATGAAGGCGCCTTCGGGGTGAGCTCTCCGCTCTGGGACTACGTGTTCGGTACCATGCCCGTGGACCCCAAGGCCAAGCGGAAAGCGGCCACGACCCAAGTCTGATCACGCCTTCAGTGGTGGATCCTCGGCCAGTGTACCGATCCCGGTGTAAATGGCCCCAAACCCTGTTCGGCTGCGTGGTTGCGCTATTCCAAGCTTGTACAGAACCGGACACCACGGGGATCCGTCTGGTCGGCCATGGTGGCCTGGGCCCCAATGGCGCATACCCGATGAACAGCGCAGCTGCCTTGAAGGCGGCATTGGACCAAGGGCTGGACGGCATTGAGCTGGATGTGCAGCTCACCGCGGATAGTGTTCTGGTGGCGCACCACGAGCTGCAGGTGAGCCACGGGCAGGGCTGCCAGGGCCGGGTGAACGACCTGGTATGGGACGATCTGAAGCACTGTGCGGATCCTTCGGGGGGGCCAGGGGCGTTCCGTGGTGTGCGTGTGGACTCGTTGGTACTCCGCCTTGCACGCCTACACCCACAAGCCGAATTCACCTTCGACGTAAAACTGAACACGGCTATGGACTGGTGGCCATACCTGCACGCCTTCACCGCAGCGATCACGAAGGTGGCGCAGCACGCCCCACTGCACGGCCGCATCGTAGTGGAATGCCGGACCACCGACTTCTTGCAGGTCATGCACGAACAGGTGCCCGAAATGGCCACCTTCCTCTATGTGGACGATGTGCGTGGCGCAGTGCGTACCGCTCAAGAATTCGGTTGCCAGGGCATCATCGTGGAGTTGGGGCGCATCAATGAGCGAGAGGCAGAGGAGATCCGTAGCGCCGGTCTACAACTCACGCTCTTCGGCGTTGAAGGTGCATGGGACCGACGCCGTGCCGTGGCCCTGCACCCGGACCGTATCCAGGTGGATCGCTGAGTTGAGCCGGGAGGTTCACCACCTCCACGCGGCAGAAGCCGGTCCATCGGACATGCCCCTGAATTTCACCCACCGCATGCCCGCTTGGCTCACCTCCCCATGGGCCTTGGCATTTTGGCTGAGCCACTGTACGCCAGCGCGGTGCGCAACCAATTCACCTTGGATAATGGGTTGATCCTATCCGACCAGAGCCAGGTAATACCATTTACGCATTCAAGGTCGGCCAAGGGACGTGCCGCGATCTTTTCGGAGGACGACAGGTTGCATAGCGGGGCCTACGGAACCTGTTTCGCAGAGAAGGCATCCGGAAAGAGGGCAAGCGGATCGGGCTGGACCTTATACCCTTTCACCATACAGCGGCGCATCTTCTGGTGCCTCAGTATGGCGAAAGGCTATTACTGCGAGATGGTACTATTCATGGCATCTTCACCAACCGCAGGTCCTCCTGTTCGAGCATGATGGCGAACTCGTTCCGAAAGCCGTTCTCCAGCCCGGTCCTGCTCATTCTGAAGCCCATGTACAGCGGCTCGCTGGTCACCTCTTGGAAGTGGTCGGCGAAGCCCATCCCTTGTGTAAGCAGGGCCTTCAGGTAATAGAAGGTCACATCGAAACCGAGCAGGGCATAACTGTCCACGTCAGCCTTGTTCTGGTCGCGGAACCTGGCCGTGAAGGCCACGGTACGTGGATCGGTCGGATCGTAGAAGGCCGGTGCTGCGAAGGAGAAGTCGAGTACATCCAGGTCGGCGGCCGCTACAGAGGGCATCGTGGTCCAGGATTCGGTCCCCACCAAGCGAATGCGGTACTTGGCGGCCAGGGGTTTCAGCTTGGTCACCAAGGCGGTCACAAACTCCACATCGTCGCTCAGGGCCAGGAGCACATTCAGCCGGTTGGCATCCAGCTTTGCGGCGAGGTCGCCAAGGTCACGTTTCCCGGTCCGCACCACGAGTATGGAATCACGTACGCGGTCCGTGCGTACACGAAGGGCCTCGTTCACGGTGGTCAACACCTGTTGCTGGGTCTCTTTTTCACTGGCGAGTTCGGGCCGAAGCAGGACGATGTTCGCATTGGCGAAGCGGTTGGCCACGAAACGGGCCGCATGTTTCACAAGATCGGAGCGGGTGGGGCTCACCTTGCTCACATTGGGCATGCCCAGGATCACCTTGCTGCTTTGGGGCACCGGACACACGATGTGGGCACGGGGATTGGTGCGGGCCAATTGCTCGATGGCCGAACGGTTGAAGGGTCCCACGAACAGGTCGTAGTCCTGTATTCCCGGTTGTTTGATCACCGGGTTCCACACCTTGCTATCATCGCCCACATCGAGCACATCGATATCAGCGTTCAGGCCCAAGGCCGTTAAGGAATCGATCGCCATTCGTGCCCCGTTATGGAACTGGATGGCCGCGCGTGTCGGTTCGTAATACCGAGCATCCACTCCTACTTGTACCCTGGCCAGCACACTGTCGTTGCGTGCAATGGAGAACGGAAGGAGCAAACCCACTTTGTAGCGCATCCGCTCCCTGATACGCACCACTGGCGTGGATGCGATGTCCTCCTTCGCTTCGCCGGGGATCCGGATCAGTGTCCCGGCCTTCAGCCCCTCCGGAAGTCCACCATTGGCGACCTTGATCGCGTCGGGGTCCAGACCATAGCGTTTACCCAGGCTGAAAAGGGTCTCGCCGGCCTGTACCAGGTGCTCCTGGCCCCCACCGGCCGTGGCCGGTCGAAGCGTATTGGCCGGTGCCCCCACGACCTTGGCCACCGGGATCACCAGTTCCATGCCCTCATGCAGGTTCAGGGCACCCGGATTGCGCTCCAATAGCTGGTTCATGTCCACCCCATACTGTCGGGCGAGGCCGAAAAGGGTCTCCTTCTTCCGCACCTGATGCACCAGTTCACCATTGCGCAATTCAGGCGCACGCTTCAGGTCCTTCTTCACCACTGCATCCTGGGGGACCAGCACTTCCTCCCCGATGCTCAAGCCATCCTGCGCCGATGGGTTCACAGCGAGCAGCACCTCCACAGGCACCGCGTTGACCCGTGCGATGGCGAAGAGCGTCTGACCCGCTTCAACCAGGTGTACCGTGTACTTGCGCCCATTCACCGTGCGCTGCTCCTGCGCTTGCAGGTGACCCGCACCGATCAGAACAAGACCCAAGGCCAGGATGCGTGCGGTCATTCCCATTCGATGGTAGCGGGCGGTTTGGAACTGATGTCGTACACCACGCGGTTCACGCCGCGCACCCGGTTGATTATGCTGTTCGAGATCCGTGCCAGGAAATCATAAGGGAGGTGGCACCAATCGGCGGTCATCCCATCTGTACTGCTCACGGCTCGTAGCGCCACCGCGTTCTCGTACGTGCGCTCATCGCCCATCACCCCGACACTGCGCACGGGGAGCAGGATAGCGCCGGCCTGCCAGACCTGGTCGTACAACCCTTCGTCCCGCAGGCCTTGGATGAAGATGTGGTCCACTTCCTGCAACAGGGCTACCTTCTCCGGGGTGATCTCGCCCAGAATGCGGATGGCCAGGCCCGGACCGGGGAAGGGATGGCGACCGAGGATGTTGGGGTCCAACGCGAGTTCGCGGCCCACGCGGCGCACCTCGTCCTTGAAGAGCAAGCGCAGAGGTTCCACCACCTTCAGCTTCATGCGATCGGGGAGCCCGCCCACATTGTGATGGCTCTTGATGGTGACACTGGGGCCGTTCACGCTCACACTCTCGATCACATCGGGGTAGATCGTTCCCTGGCCCAACCATTTCACGTCCTTGATCCGATTGGCCTCGCGCTCGAAGACCTCGATGAAGGTCCTACCGATGGCCTTGCGCTTCTCCTCGGGGTCCTCCTTCCCCTTGAGCGCACCGTAGAACGCATCGCGGGCATCCACACCGGTGATGTTGAGGCCGAGATGGCGGTAGCTCTCCAGCACGCGCTGGTACTCATCCTTGCGAAGTAAGCCGTTATCCACGAAGATGCAATGGAGGCGGTCGCCCACGGCACGGTCCAGGAGCAGGGCCGCCACCGAGCTATCCACGCCTCCGCTCAAGGCCAGCACCACCTGATCCTCACCGAGCTGGCGTTGGAGGCTGGCGACGGTGCTTTCCACGAAACCATGCGGGGTCCAATCGCCGATGCAGCCACAGATGCCGATCACGAAATTGTGCAGCAATTGCAGGCCATCGGTGCTATGGTACACCTCCGGGTGGAACTGCACCGCATAGGTCTCGCTCCCATGTAGCTTGAATGCCGCCACAGCCACTTCCGGGGTGCTGGCGATCACCTCCATGGCCTCGCTGGGCGCGGTGATGGTGTCGCCATGGCTCATCCACACCTGCGATCCCGCTTCGATGCCATCGAACAGCTCATTCTGGGCGATGGTGCTCAGGTGCGCACGTCCGTATTCCCGCACCTTGCTTCGCTCCACGGGTGCTCCTGTACGCTTGGCCAACAATTGTGCACCATAGCATACCGCAAGGATGGGCAGGCGACCGAGGAAACCGTTGATATCCGTATCGGGCGCATTGGCCTCATGCACACTGCTGGGACTGCCGCTGAGGATGACACCAGCGATGGCCGGGTCCTGGGCGAATTGGGCCGCTTTGGAGAAGGGATGGATCTCGCAATAGACATTGAGTTCACGTACCCGCCTGGCGATAAGCTGGGTGTATTGCGAACCGTGGTCGAGGATGAGGATGGAACGGGGCAACGGGAGGTTCCGGAGCGATGGGGCACCGGGGAGGTCAAAAGTAGCCTTCCCGCTCCACCGGTCGAACGGGGAGCCCTCCTCGTCGAAGTGCGTGCCTATTCTCTGCTCACCAAGCAACGTTCAGGGTATGGGCACGTCCTTGTTGTGGTGGATATACCATCCACGCATTCAATACCAGCCGATCCGCTTGGTCGGCCTTGAATGCGTAAATGGTACTACGAACCGAGGTCGCCATGCGCATCCGAAGGGAGAACGAGGCAAGAAAGCGCGTGATCTCCTCACCTCTTCGCCTCCACGGCCCGAAAGAGGATCACCCGTTCCCTGGTCACCTACCTCGTCTTTTCAGTTGGTGTGCGTTTCAGGTTCAGCTTGATCCTTAGGTGGATACCATCATGGGGAAAAGTGTTGTGGCCGATCGTCGGGCGGATCCCGGATCGTACGATCTTTGTGGAAGGGATCGGTGTGAACGCCGGTGCCTCAGGAAAGTACTGAACACGACCATGGGAACAACGCTACGCGCATTCCTTATCGCCGGTCTGTTCGGGCAGGTCACCCTCTCCCTGCACGCCCAACAGCTACTTGACGACTTCAACCGGCCCGCTAACACGGTAGTGGGCGGGGGCTGGACCGAAGTGGAACCCTCCACCGGCCAAGCCCAGGTGAACGCCTCCGGCCAGCTGGTGATCGGCGCGGGCACTCCCGCCGGCCGCACGTATGTGGTACAGGATATGACCGGGTTCTATGGGACCGTGCTGAACACCAATTCCTGCATGCTCACTTGGGCGTTCAACGTGCGGCAGACCCGGACGGACCCCAGTGGGTTCAATGCTGGAGCTTACGGCGCCGCCTTCGTCCTCGGAGCAACGGGCAGCAACCTGACCACCGGGACCACGGGATATGCGGTCGTTTTCGGTCAATCTGGCACAGCGGATCCGCTACGCTTAGTGCGTTTCAGCAACGGATTGGCCTCGGATGCCGTGCTCAACAACGTGATCACCGCCGGCGCGACCCCCACCCCATTCAACGACCTCAGCACGCACTACCTCGCAGTGCGGGTGACCTATGTGCCCGGCACCGGGACATGGACGATGTACGCGACAAATCTGAGCCTGTCCACGTTCAGCACCTACGATCCGCTCAACGCCACCACACAGGTGGGTACGGCGACGGTGAACAACACGTACACGGGCAACGACCTGCGCTACATCGGATGTGTATGGAACCATAGTACCGGCACCACGGAGAACGCCCTGTTCGAGAACATCAATATCCCGCAGCTCTGCATCCCCACGGTCAACCTCAACACGGCCTCCACGCTGGCCCCGGAGAACATCGGATCGACCATCACGGTGACCATGGGCATCTTCCCCGCCACGTTGACCGGTGGCAACATCGTGGTGACCGTAACGAACGGTGTGGGGGTGGTGTACGGCACCGACTACACCACACTCCCTGCCGTTGCCGGGTCGGACATCACCATCGCGGTACCTCCTGGTGCCACCACCGCCTCGTTCACGATCACGTTGGTCAATGATGCCGTTGATGAGAACAACGAACAGGTCACATTCGACCTGACCAGCACCACCAACGACCTGGTCCTTGGTACGGACCTGACGCACGTGCTCACCGTCATTGATGACGATGGCCCTCCGGAAGTGAATTTCACCACCCTTAGCCACACCGTATTGGAAACAGGAGGTGGCAGTGTGGTATTCAGCCTCAGCATCAATCCACCGGCACCGGCTGCGGGCAACATCACCTTCAGTGTCACACCGGGGGTAGGTGCGGTATGCGGTGTGGGCATGGATTACCAGGTCCAGGGCTTCGCCTGCCCTACCCCCACCTTCACGGTACCTGTCGCCATCGGGGCCACCACGCTGAGTTTCACCGTCAACTACTATGACGATGTGATGAACATGGAACCCACGGAGGATGTCACCTTCACGGTGACGAACACACCGTGGGGAGTAGGCGGTGTGGGGGCGGCCAATGCAGGGGTGCTCTATATAGCCGACAACGATTCCCCGGCCACGGTGCTCGGTCCAGGGGACATCGCCATCGTGGGGGTGAATGCGAATAACGGGGCGTGCCCGGGTGGTTCCACCGGAGACGATTTCGTGAGCTTCTTCTGCTTCAAGCCTATCCAGTACAACACCCGGATCATCATCACGGACAATGGTTATGAGCGTTGCTCACCCGGTCTGTGGGGCAATTCCGAGGGCACGGTGGAGATCCGCCGGACCGGGCCGATGATCCCTGCTGGGCAGGTGATCACGCTGCGATTCACCAATTCGAGCGGTGCGGGCAACGTGCTTGGTGTGGCACCGGACGCGAGTTGGACATGCACCTCTTTGAACGGAGGTACGACCCTGGCGCTGAACGTGGGTGGTGACCAGATGTTCTTCATGCAAGGTGGCACCTGGACCACGAATACGGTAGGGGGGCACGATGCCACCTACAGCGGTGCGATCTCGTACGGGTTCAGTACGAACCCCTCCCCGCCTTGGAGCGCCACCTGTCTCAGTCCTGCGGGTAACCAGCGCAGCAACCTGCCGCCGGGCATGAACTGCTTCAGCATGTCGCCCACACTGGCCTCGGACTTCAACAAGTACATCGGCCCGCTCACGTTGGCCTCGCAGCGCGATTGGATCATCCGCTTGGACAACACGGCGAATTGGAATTCCTACGGAAGTTGTGGTGTTTACAATGCGACCAGTCCCATCTGGTTGCTCTCCCCCACCCTGCCCATCGTCCCCGGCACACCGGTGCCTGGGCTCTGGCGCGGATCGGGTGGTGCTGGTGGCACCGATTGGTTCGACTGCAAGAACTGGGACGATGCCGTGGTACCCACGGCCACGACCATCGTGGTGATCAACGAGCAAGCGAACAACAATTGCGTGGTTGGGATCACCGCAGGTGGCACCGCCGTGTGCGCCGCACTGGTACAGACCAATGCCGGTACACCGCGCAACCTCACGGTGCAGAACACGAGCAGCCTGGCCGTGGGCGGCCCGATCAATGTGCAACGCACCAGTACCGGCACCCCGATCGCGCTCACGGTGACCGGTGGCAGCACGCTGACCGCCACCAACTTCACGATCCAAGGCACCGTACCGAACGAGGCGATCCTTCGCAACGAGGTCAACACCAATACGGTCTCCTTCTCCGGCGACCTCACGATCAATCCCGGGGGACTGGTGGACCTACAAGGCGCGGGGACCGGCGGCACGATCTCCATCGCCGGCAACTACCAGAACCTGGGACCGGACCAGTCCAGCCTGGAAGAGACGTACGGCACCTTGCGTTTCAACGGAATGGGGTCGCAGAACATCAACACGAGCGGTTTCGAGGAGGAATTCCACAACCTTACCTTGAACAAGCCGAGTGGCAGTTTGAACCTGAACAGTGACATCGCTGTCAAGAACATCCTGGACCTTACCAATGGTCTGTTGAACACCACCGGCACCGAGATCCTCACCATGCGGGCAGGTAGTTCGGTGGCCAACGCCAGTAACAACAGCTTCGTCAATGGCCCCATGGTGAAGGTGGGCATCACGCCGTTCCGCTTCCCGGTGGGTAAAGGCGCCTACCTGCGCCCGATCGAAGTGAGCAGCATCGCCGGCACGGGTACGGATGCCTTCCGCGCGGAGTACTTCCCGGTGAATCCGAGCTTCTTCGGCACAACGGGCGACCCCACACTGCACCACATCAGCACCTGCGAGTACTGGACGCTGGACCGGGCATCGGGCACCCCCAACGCGGTGGTCTCACTTACCTGGGACTCCCCGTCGAGCTGTGGTGTATCCAACCTTTCCGAGTTGCGGGTGGCCCGCTGGGACGATGTGGCGCTTCCGCCCCCCGGCACCTGGCGCGATCGTGGGAATGGCGGCGCGACCGGCACCTTCATCTCCGGCACCATCCCCACGGCAGCGGTACAATCGGTGTTCAATGCCACCCTCACCCCGTGGACACTGGCCTCCACTACCGCGAACAACCCCTTGCCCATCACGCTCCTGAATTTCGATGCACAGCCCGAGGGCACCATGGTGCGGCTCAATTGGGCCACCGCAACCGAACAGGATAATGCGCTCTTCACCGTGGAGCGGAGCCGTGATGGGATCGTGTTCGAGGAAGTGCTGAACGTGCCGGGCGCCATGAACAGCAACACCCTGATCACGTACAGCGAGTTGGATCGAGCGCCCTATCCTGGATTGAGCTACTACCGCTTGCGGCAGACCGATACCGATGGCACCAGCACTTATTCGAACATGGTGGCCGTGCTTTTCGGTGGGGTGAGCGAACGGCCCTTGGTGATCTTCGGGAACGGGGAGAACTGGACGGCCATCCACAGCTTCGCTGCGGGGAGCACCTATGAGCTGGTGGACATGACGGGGCGGCGGGTGCTCGGAGGTCGCACGGCCATGGAAGGGCGCACCGACCTGTACGGTGTGGAACTCTCCCGTGGGGCCTACGTGTTCCGCATCACCGACGGCGAGCGTATGGAAAGCCAGCGCTTCGTCCACTGATCGCCATCACGGCTCACTGACCAGCACGAAAGTGGGATCCAGGGGGTCCAGGATCTCCATCCAGTTCTCCACGGCGGCAAGGCCATGGGCCGCGAGGACCGGCAGGAAACTGTCCCGTCGTTCCTGTAGGCCGCCAGCTGGGAAGAGGGCTTCGTGGATCGCCTCGATACGCTGCATGGCCACTGCCTGATCGTGTTTCGCTGCCCGTAGCAGGCCCTTCTCGATCCGCTCCAGGCCGCGGATCGCTTGTTGTTCGCGGGCAGCAACTGAACCCTTCAAGGAACCATCCGCAGCCGTGGCCAACTGGCTCACCGATGCGTAGAGCCGCTTCAATCCGGCCTTCTCCTGTTCAAGGTCGGTACGGAAGCCGGCGGTGCGCGAGGCCACTTCGGCCTTCACCGTATCGGCGCTGTGGAAGAGGTCCCTTGCACCGAGACCCATCCCCTCCCACTGTTGGCGGTGCTTGGCGGAAAGGGTGGCCGCACTGGTGCGCAGGAAGAAGGCAGGCATGGGGACCTGAAGGGCCTGAAAGAGCCAGCGCAACTGGATCCAGTACGCGAGTTCACCACCACCTCCGATGTAGGCGATGTCCGGAAGTATCGTCGCCTGGTAAACGGGGCGCAACAGCACATTGGGCGAGAACGCTTCCGGGTGCTCCTGCACCTGGGTCAGCAATTCGTCCAGCAACCAACGCGGTCCACCATCGAGGACTTGGAAATGCGCATCTTCCATCGTGATGCGCGAACGTTGGCCGGTGCGCAGGTGGAAGAGGTTGATCTCACGCGCGTGGGCCTGGACGGCGTAGCGTTCCTTGATCCGCTCGTTCGCATAAGTCACGGTGCGTTGCGTGATCTGGTTCAGCAACTCCTCGGTCATGGTGGGTGCGAAGAGGCGTTTCAACGCGGGATCATCCCCATCGACGATAAGAAGGCCAAGGTGGCCGAAGAGCGCATGGACGAAGTGGCGCGTGGCCTCGGCAAGCGTGCGGTCCTCCCGGTAGGCTTCGCGCAACAGGTGGGCCACATGCGCCGTGCTTTCACCTGGGCCGAGCGCCGCGATCGCCTCTTCCACTTGTTCGGCGATCCCGCGCAAGGGCATGCGGCCCACGGGACCACCACCGGCACCGGGCCAGCGGATCGTGCGGTCGTTGATCACGGCATGGTCGATCTCGGCGGCATCGTGGTCCTCAGTGGCCATCCAGAACACGGGCACCACCGGCCGTTGGAGCAGTTGGGAGGCTTCGCGGGCCAGGCGGATCGCATTGAGGATCTTGTAGGGCACGTAGAGCGGGCCGGTGAAGAGGCAGAGCTGGTGGCCCGTTGTGATGGTGAGCGCGCGCGGATCACGCAATCGACGCAGGTTCTCCCGCACCGAGGGATGCGGATCGAGCGCGGCGTGCTGTTCCTCCATAGCCGCGCACAGCACCGCGCGCTTGGCCGGATCGAAGTCCACGCGTTCCGCAGCACGCCGAAGACCGTCGTGGTCTGGGGCGAGGTCCAGGAACTCCCGGATGAAAGGGTCGTTCGCCAAGTGATCGATCACGGGCCGTGCGAAGCGACCGGTATCGGCGTAGGCGAGGCGCTCCACGGGCATGGGCGCAAAGGTAGCGGCCGGTACTTGGGTTGTTCGTCCACCACTGCTGCTCAATGGAACGCGGATGACACCGATCCGGCTGTTGGACGCCGATCGGAAATGGGATCAATCAACGGCTACCTGTTCCATCCGCGGCATCCGTGTTCCATGCATTCCTCTGTGGCCTCCATCGTGAACCATTCCAGCCCCGCACCCTACATTTCGGATCCAGCACCCATCCGATGTCGGCACCCACCGAGCGCTACACCTCGTTGAAGGAATTCTTCCCCTTCTACCTCGCGGAGCATAAGAACCCCACGAGCCGTGTGCTTCACTTCATCGGTACCGGCTTGATCGCCCTGTGGATCGTCCTGGCCATCGACCAGCGCAACATGTGGTGGCTGTTACTGATTCCCATGGTGGGTACGGCTTCGCCCGGGTCGGGCACTACTTCTTCGAGAAGAACAGGCCCGCCGCCTTCCAATACCCCCTGTGGAGCCTCGCGGGTGACTTTATCCTATTCTGGCGTCCATTGACCGGAAAGGAGCATTTCCGTCCTTGAACAACTTCCACCCAACGAAAAACGAAGAGCCATGCCGATCCGAATGACCGACGACCAACGTGAACAAGGGAACCGCGGACCCAGTGGTGGTGGCGGTGGCCGCATGAGCGGTGGTGGTGGCGGCCTCGGCTCGCTCCTGCCGATGTTGATCGGGTTGCTGATGAAGAACCCGAAACTGATGATACTGGTATTGGGTATCGGTGCGGTGCTGTATTTCACTGGTGGGCTGAAGGGCTGCATCGGTGAAGGCGGTGGGAACGTCGCGCAGTTGCTGAAGTTCGCCACGGGCGGCAACATGGATCCCGCCGTGTACGACAAAGCCGAGGTGTACGAGCCGCTCACCGATAATGTGAACGCTCCCCTGCCGGAACGTTTCAGCCTGGAGAAATACGCGCCCAAGCGCCTGAACCAGGGCCAGCAGGGCAGTTGTGTGGCCTGGGCCAGCGCCTATGCGGCACGCACCATCGTGCAGGCGGCAGCCAAGCAGCAGGACCCCAACGCCACCGCGTTCAGCCCGGCGTACATGTACAACCAGATCAAGATCGAGGGCAGCGACTGCCAGGGCAGCTACATCCAGCGGGCCATGGAGCAGATGAGCAAGAACGGCGCCTTGCCCTTCAGTCAGTTCGCGTACACCGACCAGAGTTGTGCCAAGCAACCGTCCACCGAGGAGATGCAACGTGCGGTGCCTTTCCGGATCAAAGGATTCCAGCGCCTCTCCCAGGACGGCGACCCGCGCAGCATGGTGGACCTGAACGGTATGAAACAACACCTCGCGCAGGGCAGCCCCATCGTCATCGGTATGATGGTGGGCGGCAGTTTCATGCAGGACATGATGGGCCAGGACAAGTGGCTGCCCACCCAGGCCGACTATCCGATGAGCGGTTTCGGCGGGCATGCGATGTGCGTGATCGGCTACGACGATTACAAATTCGACCAGGAGTACAAGGACGGCATGGGTGGTTTCCAGATCATGAATTCCTGGGGACCGGAATGGGGGAAGAACGGGATCGCCTGGGTGAGCTACGACGACTTCGCACACTTCACGAAAGAGGCCTACGCGGTGTACCCGATGGGCGAAGGCGTGGACGTGGCACCGAGCACCTTCGACATCCGTTTCGGACTGCCCGTGGTGAACACGGCGGGCGACGTGACCGGCGAGTACATTGCACTGAAGCACGTGGGTGGCCGCACCTTCCGCACCGAAACGCCGATCGCCAAGGGCACCCGCTTCAAGGTGGAAATGACCAACAACGTGGAGTGTTATTCATACTGCTTCGGGCAGGAAACGGACGGCAGCACGTACATCCTCTTTCCGAACACGCCGAAACACTCGCCCTACTGCGGCATCACCGGCACCCGGCAGTTCCCGCGCGACCAGAGCATGACGGCGGACACCGTGGGAACCACCGATGTGATGACGATCCTGGTGTACCGCGAAGCGGTCGACTTCAACAAGGTGGATGCGGCCTTGAAAGCCTCCACGGCGCCTGGCATGGATGGCAAATTGAACGCGGTGCTCGGCAGCGAACTGAATGATGCGGCATCGATGCGCTACACGGCGGGCAAGACCTTTGGTGCGGCAGGACCGGCGACCAAAGCGGCCATGGCCATCGTGCTGGAGATCGAGAAACGATGAACCGATGGTGGCTGGTCCTCCCCGCTGCGATCCTGGTCGCGCAGGTGTTCCAACCCGACCGTGCGGTGCAGCCGAATGATCCGGCCCACGACCTTATCGCGGTGACCGAACCGACAATGGAGGTGCAGGATCTGCTGCGCAATGCCTGCTACGACTGCCATAGCGACCGGACGACTTTTACCAATTTGACATTCAATTCCGGCCAAAGATGCGCAGCTATTTTTTCGTAGGGCGATCCGTGACGGGCGTTGCGTAGCGGTGCCTACGGAACGCATGGCACGGAGAAGCCATGCGGAAAAAGAGCAAGCAGATCGGCTGATATTGAATGTCTAATTGGTATTACCCTTGGTACAGCTACATCACGCCGGTGAACTTCTGGATGCAGGGCCACATCGATGAGGGTCGTGCGGAATTCGACATGAGCTCCTGGGGCCGAAGACGGGCCAAGTGGCAACACCACAAGGCCAAAGGATCGATCGAGCTGTTGAAAGAAGGGGAAATGCCCCTTCCCTCCTACACGTGGTTACATCCGCAGGCGCGGTTGAGCGTGGAAGAGCGGGCAGCCCTGGCGAACTTCTTCTCCGACCTGGACCCTGGTAAGGTTGGCAGGGAGGAGCGCTGAGCGATCGCCCCCTTCAGGGTGACCGAACGTTCAGGTCCGGTCGCCATTCTTCGATCCCAAGGCGTCCAGGAACCTGGACAGCAGGTCCTCAAGCCGCTTGGTGCTCATCGAGATGGGCAAGCACCGTGTTCAGCGTCTCCTGATCGGTATGATGCTGGTTCTGGATGTAGCCGTTAGCGACCTCGTTGTGTTGCTGCGTGATGCTGAGATTCGTTCCGCTGAAGAAGACCATGGGGTCCACTTTGTAGAAAGCCGCCGCCTTTTGGATGAAGTCCAATTTGGGCAGGACATTTCCTTGCTCGTAGTCGTAGTAAGTACTTCTGGGTACACCAAGCCCTTCCGCCACTTCATCCAATGTGAGCTTGTTATGCGAGCGTAGCCTCGCCAACTTGTCTCCTATGCCGAATGCGTTCTCCATCGCTGATCGTGGTTTGCTTCAAAAGTATTCGGTGGCGCCGGAAATAATCCGGTGAGGCCGGACGGTGTTCACGCTGTGTTGCTCACAGCTTCGCATGGCCTGCTCAACGGAGGGTGGGAGTAAGATCATATCACATGAGAAAACTGATTCGATCGATCATAGGGGTGGCCGCTACGATGGCATGGGTGGCGCCGTTGATGCCATGCATAGCCCAACACACAGCATCCATCGTCGGGAACCACGTGGTCCACTTCCCACCTGTCGGAGTGGTAGGGAACATCACAGAGAACCCGCTTCCTGTTCCTGATGATCCGGTGGCGCTCGCCAATGGGTTGACATACGCCGGTGAGCTACCACAGCACTCCCAGTACGTGCAACTCGACGACAGGGGCCGGGTGCTCTTCTTCATCATCGATGGCGACGTTTTCGACCGGGACGGATACTTGATCGCGCGGCGAAGTGCAGAGATCCAGGGATCCGACTCTTATCCGTTCCTCGATGGGTTGGTGAAGGAAGGCCGTGGCGAGCTGGTGGTGGCGCCGGTCCCGGACCGCTGTGGGGCCTGGTACCTGATCCATTCCCGCAGGCCCACTTCAGCGGCCCCGCACATCCTCGGCTTTTCCATCCTGGACCTGGGCGAACACAACACCCTATTCCCGGACGATGAGGACCGCCATGGGCGGCTTCTGGACCAAACTTCCATGTTCGATGAAGGATACGGCGGTTTCGCCGACGATTTCGACCTGAACCCGTACCTGGGCGACCAGACCCGCATTCCGGATGATCCGGGTCTCGCCCGCAACGGCCCTGTGAAGCTCAAGGTGGCGCACGATCCGGGAACCGGGCGCAGCCTGCTCCTGGTTTCCACGGGCTACTGGCTCGCCAAATACGAGTTAAGGTCCAACGGGATCGAATTCCTCGATGTGGACCCCATCGTACAGAACCCACAACTCGAACCGATCTACCAGACCGCCCAAGGGGAGATCGAGGCGCACGTAAGCGGTAGCCTGCTGGTGGTAGGTCTGAGCTATGATCTACAACGGCTCATTAACACACCAGAACAAAGTTATGCGGCCACGGTACCTCATGTGTACATCACCGAACTGGACCTGACCAGCGCGAACCTGGACCAGGAAGGTCTCCCCACGATCATCGCGGAAGCCGAGATCCAGACCGGGAACGATGTGGAGGCATACGATGCCATGGGCAGGCCCGTCCATAACCCCACCATCGGTGGGCTGGAGTTCTCGGCCAGCGGCCGTTATGTGTACTGGATCAAATCCTATCCGGGTGGCGTGAACGACTACCTGGGCTGTTGGGACCGGATCACGAACCTGGAGCTCCCCTTCGCGGACATTTCCATGCTTCCCTTCGTGACCGGCAAATTGGAACGCCACGGCGACGAGACCGGCCACGACGCCCTGTATGTGAGCGGCACCAAGGCCGATGGCACCCATATCCTGGGCGCACTGCCCAACCCCGACAGCCCCGATCCCACGGCCTGGATCCCGGAGGTCTTCACGACAAGCTCGAACACCCTGTGTGCCGATGCCTCGCTGGAAGATCCGAATGCCACTTCCGTAGACCCCTACCACCTGTTGGATAAACGGATGCTCCATGATCGCACCCTCCCCATGCTTGCGCAAGCGGTGTGCTGCGAGACCCTTCTCTCGATCACCGGCTACACCAACTACGAGGTGGAAGCGGGGAACCACCTCTGGACCGCCACCAACAACCCATTCAACGATCTGGCCGAGGTGCGAGTAAGCGGGGTGCTGCGGATCACGAGCGGTGCGAATGTGGTGGCCAACGACATCACCTTCAAGTTCGCGCCGGGTGCATCGTTGGTGATCGAACGAGGAGGGAAGTTCCTCAGTGCTGGTTGTACGTTCCAAGCTGGTTGCGATGAACCATGGCTGGGGATACAAGTGGAAGGGAATACGGCCAACCACGATCAGAACTATGTTCAAGCCCTACCAATGGATCAGAGACAGGGTTGGCTTTGGTTGACGGAGGACTCTGAAGTTTCCGGCGCCGCTATCGGGGTGCTCTGCGGCCGCATGGATGGAACCGGCATGCACCCGGATTACTACGGCGGGGTGGTCCGCGCCATGGCCAGCACCTTCCGCAATTGCGGCACGGGTGCGATGATCATGCGGTACGAACGCCGCAACACGAGCGGCGCCGAGCTGGACAATTTAAGCAGGTTCACCAATTGTTCCTTCCTCACCGATGCGGCTTGGCACGACCTCTACGCGGCCGGGCCAGGCTTCCAGGTCCATTTGGATGACGTGCATGGCATCCGCCTCGACAATTGCTCCTTCCGCAACCTCGATCCCGAGACTTTTCAGCCAGGGGGGCAAGGTTGGGGGATCTACTCCTTCTTCGCGGGCTTCCATGTGCTGGGGAATAGTACGCCGGCGACCGCTTTTCAGAACATGGGCGTGGGTATCGTTGCGTTCTCCGGCGCCACGGAAACCTATTCCGTGGATCGGATGACCTTCGAGAACAACATGGCCGGTATCTATGACATGATGGGCATAGCCCCGCGCATCACGCGCAACGTGTTCCACGTACCGGACCAGGGCGACCTGCCGAGGGCGCCTTTGGGCTTGCTCCTGAACCAGAGCACGGCCTACGTGGTGGAGGAGAACCAATTCATCGGCAACACGGGCACGTCCAGCGTCGGCATCGGGTTCCTGGGTGAGCAGATGGCCAACAACCAGATCTACAACAACGAGTTCACCCATCTCACAGTTGGCACCATGGTAGCCGGGCGCCACAAGGGCAATGTGCCGGGCCATGAGTACGATGGCCTCCAGATCCTGTGCGGTGATTACCTCGCCAATACCACGGACCTGGGTTTGTGGATGTTCTCATACATCCGGCAGGATCAAGGGCAGGTACATACAACAAACGTGACTCAATCACAGCTCGCGGGGAATCGCTGGCTGGATCCGGCCATACCCAATACGAGTTGGGACATCGCCATTCTTGTTGATCCCGCTCAGGGGTCCCCTGAGAATCCACCGCTCCCGCACATCAACTACTTCCGGCACGCCGACGAGGTGTGTGATCCGATCTCACCGAGCGACTATTACTCTGACATTTCGGTCCCAGAGGCTGGTGCTTTCAATAAATCAACGAGTTGCGGCATGGGGGACCTGCAACCGCCTCCTGGCCCGCCCGGCGAAGTACGCAGCACCTACCTTGCCAGGGCTGCCCAATTCGAGAGCGCGGCAAAACAGTACCGTGGCACTGTGAACAACGGCATGAAGGAAGAGGAGCTGATCAAGGCGATCGGCAAGAACGATCCGCCTTATACGAGCTTTGCCTTGCGCGACCTCATCCTCTCGGCCTCGCCGGTGACCGATCCGGTGATGACCGCCATGGTGCAACGCCCCACCGGTATGGATGCCTGGCACATGGTGCAGGTGTTGGTGGCCAACAAACCCCTCTCCAAGGCGGTGAAGAAAGCGGCCGAACTCTCCGAGCGGCTTAGCCCTTACCAGCTGGGCTTGTTGGAAGGCAGCAGCCCGGGCGGCGAGGTGTTGGAGTTGTTGAAAGATGAACTGCGCAGCGTAGGGCTTGAGAAAGCCCGCTACCAACGCCATGCCTTGCATCAATTGTATACCGATAGCATGGAAACCGATCGCTGGAGCACCTTCACCAACATCATAGGCCAACACCCCGACCTGGGCGACCACTACTTGCTGATCACCGGGCACATTCTCCACGGCAACGACCGGGTCGCGCTGGACTGGTTGGATTCGTTGGAGGCCTTGGGCACCAAGGACACACCAGGCTTGGATGCGTTGCTGGACGTGCGCACCCAGCTCGGCGCGGCATGGCCTTATGCCGGAGTGGCGCAGGATCAGGTGCTGAAGGACAACATGGAGGGCACCGAAGCAGGCGCACCATTGGCCCGCGCACTCGCCATACAAGCGGGGTTGACCAAGGAACTGCCAGCCATACCACTGCCCGATACGAACAAGGCACGGCGTGTACATCGGCCGCGCGCTTCGGAGTACGCTGTTATGGAACAGAACGGCCCACGCCTTTTCCCCGATCCCTGTGGTGATCACACTTACTTGGTCTTCGCGGAAGCCCAAGAATACCCGATCAGCTACCGGATCGTGGACGCCATGGGCCGTGTGGTCAAAGAAGCGACCACCACGGCGGGTGGCCAGGTCTTTCACATGGATCTTTCCGGTCTGGCTTCAGGAGCTTACCTATGCGAAGTACAGAAGGCCGAAGGCCCGGAGGAAGTGTTACAACTCGTGATCCAGCAGCGTTAGCGATCATTTGATGTAACTTCCCACGAGGTATGGCCCGCACTTCTCCTGCTTTACTGATGGTGTTCTGGTCAGCGATAGGCGCTGGCCAGAACACCTTCAGCATTGTACATAGCCATCCTGTAGCATCGGCCAGTGATGGCCGGTCCGTGTTCGAGACACCTACCGGCTATTTGGTTTTCAGTGCAGAGCACAATCCCGTTCACGACAGAACATGGCTGTACACTACAACCCTTAGTCATCAAGGCGATGAACTTGCAACACGCGTGTTCGACTCGGACCGACACTTGCATGCCGGCCTTGTGGACTGTATCACGAAAAACCCGGATGGCACCTTCACTGCAGCGGTCGGCCATTTCATCAACGTAAATGGCGAGCCTGATAGCTTGTTCCTTTATCACTTCAATGCAGATGGAGATACGAGCAGCACTCATCTGATCGCGGTGGAGCCATCGATCGCCATGCGCGATTGCGCCAGGACCATTGATGGCAACTACTTGCTTGCTGGTTGGTGTACCCTGGTGGAAGAGCCACTGGACGAATGCCCCTGTTTGCTGAAAGTCTCCCCGACAGGCGAAGAACTCTGGCGGGTTGAAACGCCGGGTTATTGGGACCATTATCGAACCATCAATCCCTTGGATGACGGCACCTTTCTGATCGGTGCAAGGCGCTTCAACCAAGGCG
>Ga0209573_1001620_pt1 | contig 33522 bp, 23 predicted proteins | sample TNRBio252014_DNA_FD_185870 | JGI IMG/M metagenome (GOLD analysis project Ga0209573, IMG submission 185870) | Wastewater treatment Type I Accumulibacter community from EBPR Bioreactor in Madison, WI, USA - TNR Reactor_6/25/2014_ DNA (SPAdes)... | ecosystem: Engineered > Bioreactor > EBPR >...
CACCACCGCGTTCACCGCCTTCGGCATCGAGAACCTGCGCGAGCTACTGCAGATCCACCGGGAAAACGCCGAACATGAAGGCTCGGGGCTGGCATCGGAGCCGAGTGGGCCCTGATCGGCCGGTTACCGACTACCTGACCCGGCCGCTGCCGAGCGCGTGGGAGGACCAGAGGCAGCATCTCGTCAAAGACGCGAAAAAAAGAGCAAAAATGTCTGCCGCGGCATATGGCTGAGGCCGCTGTCACGCTTTGCCGGAGATTGTGGTCGCACTCCCCGACGCCCCGCGAGTCGTGTCTAACCGCAAGCCATTTCAAGAAAGGCGGTCCGGCCCTCTTCAGCAAGTTTTGCCGCGGTCTCGACGATGCCTCGGTGATGGGTAAACAACAGGACTTGAGTCATCGTGCCCAGCTCCGCCAGGAGCTCCAGGGTTGACGCGCTGCGCTCGTCGTCAAAGTGGACCAGCAGATCGTCGGCGATGAACGGCAGGGGCTCCGCCGCCCGGCAGTACTGCTCGATGCCGGCGATCCGAAACGCCAGGAAGAGCTGATCGCGGGTGCCGTCGCTCATCGCCCGGACGTGCACGGTCTCTCCGTTGGCGCGTTTTCCCACCACAATCGGATCGCCGCGATTGTCCACGTCGGTTTCGATGCCGACGAACGCATGGTGCGTCGCCGCCGCGAACAATTCGCCCGCCCGGAGCACGAGCGGGTCCTGCTGCTCGGCGCGGACCCTGTCCATCGCCGCCGACAACAGATCATGGGCCAGGATCATTTCCACATACTGCCGCAGGGCGCTGTGCATTTCGGCCGATGCGGTCTCCCGTCCGGCCACCGCCTGGTTGATCCCGTCTTGCGAGGAAAAGACGGCCAGGGCCCGCCCACGATCCTGGACTTCGGCCGACGCCGCTTCCTCCGCCGCGTTCAGCCGCGCGTCGTCGTTCTCGATTTTGGCCAGCTCCGCCTTAACGGTGTCGAGATCGCGGCCACTCCACTGTTCGCGCAGCACCGCGAGCGACAGGCCATCGCCGGCGCTCGCGATCGTTTCGATATAGTTCCGTCGCCGGGCCAGGACCTTATGGTGTTCGTCGCAGCGCCCGGCCACCGCGGACAGCAGCTCCGGATCGCATCCGGCCTGCTGGCACAGTGCGCCAACCGCCTCGCCGGCGGCTGCGAGCGCCGCTTTCTTGGCGTCCCGTTCGGTGATGAGTTCGCTCAGTTGCGGTGCCAGGCTGTTGCGCTCGATTTTTATCTTCTGCGCCGCTTCGAGGCGTTCGCGCAGCATGGCGGCCGCCGCCACCGAATCCGAGGGCAGCGCGAAATCCAGGCGCTCTTCCAGGTCATGCACCAGCCGGCGCAACTCCGCTTCGTCTTCGTCCATGCGCCGCAGTCTCCGGCGGGTCAATTTCACGGCATCGAGAACGCCCGCCGCCGCCGCCCATTGCGTTGCGACTTCGGTGCCCCGCTCCGGACTGGCCTGCTCGTCCAGACCGAGCGACTGAACTGCCTTCCGCCAGGCCTCGCCCCAGCTCGCCTGTACCGATCTGTGCTCGTCGAGAGAGGCCTGGGTGCCGGCGATCTTCAGTCTTGCGTCGCGGATCGCCGTCTCGTCGCGCTGGAAGTCCGCGCAGGCGAGCTCGTGCGCCTTCAGGCCCCGTGTCGCCGCGGCGACACGCTCCGCAAGACCCGTCGCCGGCCCGGTCCCAGCCAGGCCCAGGCCCGCTTCGGCGAGGATGAGCGCGGACATCGGCGGCTCCAGTCCGAGCCGCATCTGATCCGCTTCGCTCTGCGCCGCATCGAGCAGCGCCCCGTCGTCGAGAAGGGAACTCCGTTCGGCGATGAGCCGCTTGAGCTGGCCCGGGTCGTCATGACGCTGCGTTGCCGCGGGCCAAGTGTCGCGCCACTCCCGTTCCCTTGTCAGCCTGAACGTGTCCAGCGTGTCCCGCTGCTGCTCGAAGACGGCGAGGGCGCCGATCGCGTCGGCCCGTTGCCGCTGAGCCAGCTCGAGCGTCGCGATGCGTTCCGCCTCGGTCGATTTGCGATCGGCGAGATCGTCGGCGTCGCGCGTCCGGTCCTCGAAGGCAGAGACATCGCTGGACCGTTCGGCAAGCGGGCGGGCGGCGACGGCGGTTCCGTTCTCGCTGATATAGCGGTCCCGGATCGCCCCCCAGACATCGTTGCGGGTGTGTCGTCCGGCGGCGATCGCGTCGTCGGAGGGGACTTCGCCGGCGCTCATCAGGCGGCCGATCTGCTCGGTTGCGACGTCGCGCTTCGCGGTCTCGGTCGCGATTCTCTCGGCAAGCTTGACGATCTCGACGTCGATGCCGGCCCTGCGTTCGATCTCGGCCTGGACCACCGCCGCATCCGGGCAAACCCAGGCTCTCAAGTCGGCAACGCTGGCGAAGCCGAGGGCCGCGACGCGGCTCGCGATCGTTTCCGATCGTTTCCTGGTCTCGCTCAGTTTCCGTTCCAGGGCTGAAGACAGCATCGTCAGCGTCGAAAAGTCGCTGGCGGTGACGCCAAGAGCTGTCACCGTTCCTGAACGATGCCGCTCTGCCTGACGTTCTTCCAGCGTTCGCAGCGTCGCGTTGTCGTACGCGAGCTGTTTGACCAGGTTTTCGATCGTCGCTCCCCGTTCCCGCCCCTGGCCGGCCAAGCGCTGCACCTGATCGATGACGGCCTGCGACGGCAGCAACTGCTCGAGATCGGCGTCGGCGCGCAAGCCGACACTTCGCCGCATGGACTCGAGCTTGGCCTCGCCGTCCGCCTGCTCATGCAGCCGGTTGGGACGGGCCGCGCGCGCGTTCTGAACGATATCAGACTTGGCCGCGATGTCGCGGATAAGCGACTCCTCCGCCAGCAGCGCGGCGGGCAGGATCAAGGCATCCAGCTTCGCTGCAAGCGACGCGCGCCGCCCTTCCGCCTCACGCAATCCGTCCTGCGCGGCTTGAAGGGCGCCCAGCGCCGCCCGCACCCTGACCGCGAAATCCTCCGGAAGCGGGGGCAGATCGGCAAAGCTGGCGACCTCGCTCTCGGCCGCTTCCAGGGCTCGCAGCGTCGGGATGACACGCACCAGCCGCTGCAGCCGCAACTTATGCTCGAGCGCCTCGCTGCGCTGCTGGCGAAGCTCTGTCCGCGCCCGCACTGCTTCCTTTTCGCGCCGCAGGGCCTCGTCGAAGCCCTCGCGGGTGCGGAGCCCGTCCTTCACCTGCCGGTCGGCGGCCTCGAATGCCGCCAGCGCTCGATAGTAGTCTCGGTCAGCCGACTTCCGCTGCGCAAACAGCCGGTCGGCGTCGGCCGCCAGCCGCTTCATGGCTTCGACCAGCAGGCGCAGGCCGCCACTCGCTTCGACGATCAGCCGCCCGACCTCACCGTCGGCCGCCAGCAGCCGATCGCCTCCCGATCGCAGCGAGGTATGATCGATACCAAACAGCGTGGCAAAGCGTTCCCGGCCGGTCGCGCCGAGATACCGGGAGAGCACGAATTCATCGACACGCCGGTCCGTGTCGTCGCTCAACGACTGGTCCTGGCGGCCTTTGCGTCGACGGAGGGAGATGGCGGTGCCATCCGCGAAGCGGAGGACGGCGGAAACACGCATCTGACCGTAGCCGAACACCTGGCCATGCGGCGACTGTTGCGGGATGCCGAACAGGAAATCGCAGATTGCCGCGAGGCAGGTGCTCTTGCCGGCCTCGTTGGGTCCGTAGACTAGGACCAGTCCCGGGCGGGCCGGCAGGCTGACGGTCCGCGCGCTGAACACGCCGTACTTCTCGATCGTAATGCTCTCGAAGCGCATGGTCAGTCTCTCCCGCGATCGATCATGGCGAGTGCAAGCTCACGTGCCCGGTCCGGCGCTTCCCATCGCAGCGCCTGGATCAGCGCATCGGCGTGCGCTCCCGCCGGCAACTTCGCCCTGATCTCGGCAAGCCGCTCCTCGAGTTTCTGGGCCAACCACGGATCGGCTGCCAGCTCGGCCACGCAACGGCGCATCCGGCCGGCGACCGAGGGATCGACCCCGTCCCGGGCCTGCAGCGGAGACGTACAAACGACCAGCCGCTCAACCCAGATATCCTCGGCAGCGCCAACTGCCAGGGTTTCGACCTCCTCCTGCAGCGCCGCCTCCGTCGTCTTCAGCTCCGCATGCAGCGCCGACTGCCCCACCAGACGGATGCGCGCAGCCAGCCCCCGGCCGTCGGCAGCATCCCGTGCCCCCTCCAGCGCCACCCGAACGGCGTTGAGCACGGCTTCACGATCCGATGCCGCGGCGACATCGATGGTCTGTACGGTCCAGCGGATGAGGTCGAGCGGACAGTGCTCGACGCGCGAGACACGGCCGTCAACGACATCGACCAGCACCGCCCCTTTCGGCCCCGCTTCGCGGACGCTCCGGCCCTGCAGATTGCCCGGGAAGACGATATGCGGGGTAGTGCTCAACACCTCGTGAGCGTGCACATGACCGAGTGCCCAATATTGGAACCCATGGTTCTGCAGTTGCTCCACTGTGCAGGGCGCGTACGGCTCGTGCCCGTCCCGGCCGGTGCACGCGGTGTGTAGAAGTCCGACGTTGAAGCATCCGTCCACCGGGCGGGGGTAGGTGAGCGCGATGTTGTCGCGGACGTCGCGCTGCGGAAAGCTGCGACCGTGGACGACGGTTTCGATGTCCTTGATCTCGACGCTCTCAGGCGCGCGCGATGAAAACAGGGTCACATTGTCCGAAAGCTGAAGGCGGGCGGCAAACTTGTTTTCGGCATCGTGGTTGCCGGCGATCATCACGGTTCTGATCCCGGCCTCGCGAAGCTGCCGCATGCGGTCGGCAAAGAACAGGCCAGTCCGATAGTCCCGCCACTGGCCGTCGAAGACATCGCCCGCGATCACCACAAGGCGACACCCCTGTTCGATCGCGAAACGAATCAGGTTGTCGAACGCGCACCGCGACGCGTCATCCAAACGGCTGGCGTAAGCTTCGGTTCGCTGCCGCAGTCCGATCAGTGGACTGTCGAGATGCAGATCTGCTGCGTGGAGAAATCGAAAATTCGCCATTGAGATCTACCCCCTGCGACAGGCTCTTCAGTGCTGGTAGCCGTCTCCACCGGTCGCCGTCGGTCGCGATGTCTCTCTTGGCCGCTGACTTTCCCGCACATTTGGTTTGGTACCAGACACGACCACTCGCTGTGCGATGCCGCGGACCGCTTCATAGATGTCGTCGACGTTGAACATTTCGTTCGTCACGGCCATCGTCGCCTGATAGTGCGTCACCGGGGCAACGACGCGGTTGCCGTAGAGCCGGGCGGCAAGGACTGGCGCACGCGATAAGCGCTGGATGTCGCCAGCTAACCGGCCATCGATCCAGACCTCCCAGTATCCTGGCTGCACCTCATAGTAGTCGATGCCGTCGATGTTACGCTTGCGTCCTTCTGGCTGAGGTTGCGGAGCGATCGAATCATTGTCCTTGTCTGCCCTCGGAACCAACGGCAGCGGCCTTTCGACAGGCTTGGGCTCCAGCTGAGGTCCGGGCCGGTGGAGATCCACTTGGCCGGTGACAGGAAAGGCGGCTGGCCTGACACTGCGGCGGCGAGCAGGCGCCGTCGCAAGCTGGCGAGACTTTTTTGCCGGCAGCAGCGAGGCAGATTGCCGATCGGGCGCCATGGCATCCGAGCGAGGCTGAACAGCCTCGGCTTCCTCGATGGCACTACGACGCGACTCGTATCGCGCAGCCTCTCGCGCCCGATGCTCTTCGAGCCAACGCAACAAGCGGGCCGTTTCGCGCTCTTGGTCGTTGAACCAATCCGTCGACCATACGCGGTAGATCCGCCAACCAAGCCCCTCTAATATGTCCTGACGAATGCGATCGCGATCACGTACAGTCAACGGCGCATGGTAAGTTGCGCCGTCGCATTCGATGCCGGCCAAAAAACCAAGTGGATAGGACGGGTGCCGCACTCCTAAATCGATGCGGAAGCGCTCGACGCCAACTTGGGGAATGACCTCGTAGCCGGCTGCGCGCAGGCGGTCGGCTACGAATTCTTCAAAGTCGCTATCCGGTTCGCCACCTTCCGCATCGTCGACGACCGCTCCGCCAGCGGCATATTCGAGATAAGCGCGAAACGCTTTCACACCATCGCGGGAATCCGGGCCGACTACGATGTCAGTGGGCCGCAGAGAAGTGAACACTTCGGTTGCCATTTTTGCACGCGTAAACAGCACATTGAGTCGTCGATGCCCAGTTGCGGAGTTGATCGGAAAAAACCGTTGCGCCACGGTTGTTGTGCCGGGCGCGGGTCCGTAGCAGGTCGACACAAGGATGACATCGCGCTCGTCTCCTTGAATATTTTCCAGGTTCTTGACGAAGAACGGTTCAATCGTGGCCGCATGGCGATCCATGTAATCCCGAATCCTCGCATCTCCTTCGCTGATCCGCTCGAACTCGGAGAAGATAAGGTCACGTTGGTGGATATTCATCGTGGCAATACCGAGGGAGAGATCGGAATTGGAATAGATGAGCGCGAGCGCCCGTTCAATAACCGCCTGAGCTTCTGCGCGGTTAATATGGTTGTTATAGGTACCTTCTTTGACGTAAGTGTACTTGACGCCCAGGATCGGGTCTTCCGTGATGGCGTTGGGAAAAACAACCAGATCGCGGTCATAGAACATGCGGTTGGAAAACGCGATCAACGAAGCGTGTCGTGATCGGTAATGCCATCTCAGCCGTCTGACATTCCTCAGACGCGCAAGTGCGAGATCGAGGATTGATTCGCTTTCCACCGCAACGTCGGCGTCTGCATCAGGATCGGATTGATGCGCCTGGAAGAAGTCGGTGGGAGGTAGTTGCTTAGGATCGCCGACTACGACGACCTGTGCGCTGCGGGCGATCGCACCGATGGCGAACTCCGGACGCATCTGCGAGGCCTCGTCGATGATCACCAAATCGAATCCGGCGGATCCGGGCGGTACATATTGAGCAACCGACATCGGGGACATCAGCCAGACCGGCTTCAGCGTCTGCAATGCGCTAGTCGCCCGTGCCACGAGGTCTCGGATCGGGATATGTCTCTTCTGCTTGTTTAATTCATTGCGGATCAAAGCAAGTTCGGTCCACGTCGACTTGGGGCCCCAGTCAACGCCGTGGGGTGGTTGCTGGGCAAGGCGTTCGGCGACAATGCGGCGCCCTTCCAACGCCATTGTCTCACCGTCCAGGATTTTGAAGCGTTGGCGGGCCTGATCGAGGCTGACGCCTCCGAGCCGTAGGAGATGCGTGCCATCGGTCTCCAGAAAATGCTTGAGAAGTGTTTCGATGAGCAGAAACTCGAAGGCATCTGCAAGACCACGGATGGGCTGATCAGCAGCCACAAAGCTTTCATAAATAAAGCGAACCCGCCGTGTCTCTGCCTCTATCAAGAACTTCTGAAGATCGGCGAACCACCTCAGTGCCTGGGTGTCCGCATGAGCGTCTGTCAAGATCGAGCGTGCGTGCCCCCAGGAAACTGAAACGGTGTCAGGTGCGTCGAGAAAAGCCCGGACATCTGCACCAACAGTCACCGAGAAATCCCGCCAAGCGTTCCGAACCGTCTGCAGTTGTGCGCGAAGTGCGCGTTCGGTCTTGATCAGCTCGGCGACCAACTTCCCAGGCTCCGATGAATCGGAAATCCGCGCCGCAAGTTCAGCTGGCAGGTTTGATGCTGCGATCGCGTCGGCCATCGATAGCGCTGCGGCTAGCTTCTCCGGATCTTCCTGCGAACCTTCGTACCATCCCCAGAGCCCGGTGTTGTCGGGAAGTTCGGAGACCTCGCGATGCAAAGCATGTAATTGGTGAAAAAGATGAGCGGTCGACGGCTCCGCCGTTTTGATTTCGCCATCAGGCGAGACGCCGGCTGCTGCGGCCGCGGAAATGGCCACTTCCAATTGTGCTTCGAGATGTCCGGCCGACTGCAGGACTTGCGGCACAGTGAGGCTCGCGTCAATTCGAGCAAGCACCTGGTCACTCTGGGTGTCCAACTGGGCCTGAGCGGCGATCGCTTGCAACGCCGGCGTCGGTGCGCCGACGATAAACTCGAGGCATTCGCTCATCCCGGCTGGCAGCAGCAATTTGGCGAGGCTTTCTAGAAACGATCGTGCCTCCTCCAGCTTTATGAAGTCAGACGTGTGACCTTCCCAAGTATGTCCGAACATTTCGGCCAACGAAGTGTTGTCTCGAAACGTATTCGCATCGCGCAGCCATTGCGCGGCGGCACGCAGAAAATCAACGAGGATTGCCTGATTGGATGTATTTTGCACGCATATTGCTTGCGCTGATTGGAGGCTAACCTTGTAGCGCGAGCTGAACAAGCGGCCAAATAAACCAGCATCGGATATAGTCGAGGCATATTCGTCCAAAGTCTCTGCGCCGAGGCGAGCAGCTTCTTTGAGATTGATCTGATGGGATAGCGTTGCCCCTCGTTTACAAAGTTCGGCAGCACCAGCCTCCCCCGCAACGAGACGGTTTGCGGCATCATCATTCAGCAGACTCGATTTGCGCCGGCGGAGGACGTCCAAAGGCGCCTCCCGCAACCGTTTGAATACTGCGTTTAATATGCGCAACCCATATGCATTGGCCGTGTCAGCGTCGACGTGTACTTGGTTGCATGTAGGGCGCAAACAAGCATCAAGGCGTGAGACGTCCTTCCGCCAGTGACGCGTGTCGTTCCATCGGCGCTGAAGGGACGCGGCGGTCGTCGAATCGCAATCGAGCGCACGAAGCGCCGCTGCTAGCGTATCCAAGGCGTCGGCATCGGCCACTAGCGGAGCCGGGTGGACCGTTGCGGCCCGACCGAGGCAGTCGTGGTATCGTTCAAGGCGTTGCACGAGGCTCCGCACGGCTTCGGCCGCTCGCAGCGCCGTCCGCAGCCGCGCAGGACAAACATCCGCAGCACCCAGGGGCAGGCGGGCAAGAGCCGACAACCATGCATCTGTGTCGCCTTCGGATGAAGGAACGCTCAGCTCCGTCCGACTGCTGAATTCTTCTTTCATTGCCTGCAAGCGATCGATCGAGATGACGAGTGCGTTCAGCAGTTGGCGCACCTCGTCCTGATCGAAGTTTGTTGGCTTTAGATTTGTTGTGGCATGCCAAGGCGACTTGGTGATGCGGCCGTACGCATCCTGGATTTGCATTGCGGTTTTTTCGACCGCATCCAGCGCTTCTCGTTTCCACTTGAGGTCGAGCGCTGAGACTTGCTCCGCTTCAGCGACCGTCTGATGGTTGAGGGAATGCGGGAGTGAATGTGCCAGTCGGGCATGGAGGGCCAAGTATCGCCAGTAGAGCGCGTTAACTGGCCTGCCGAGTGCACCGATCTCACGTCGCAGCAGGCTGACATAGCGTCGGAGCGTGTCGCGCTGTTGCTTCAGATCCTCGCGCTTACCAGCAAGTGCCGATGCCGATACCATCTCCGTCAAGCTTGTGCGTTCACGCAGTGACTGCATCACCTCGGCCTTGGTCGCACGATCGGAATGCAACTGAAGCATCAGCGGCCCAAAACCGCTCTTGATCAAACGTTCCGCGACCACGTCCAAGGCGGCGCGCTTCTCGGCCAGAAACAGAACGCGCTGACGGCGGTCGAGAGCAGCAGCGATCATATTTGCGATGGTTTGCGATTTGCCGGTGCCCGGTGGGCCCTCGATCGCGAGGGAGTTACCGTTAGAGACCTCGACCAGCGCAGAATGCTGCGAAACATCGGCCGGCATGATCAGCGGTGGCACAGCCTTCGCAGCGGGTTCTTCTTCAATGTTATGGTCTGGAGGAAAGCCTTCAGGAACCCCTTCGCCACCACGGCCGCCGAGTAAGAGGGCGACCTGATCGTGCGTCAGGAGTGTATCCGATGGCCAGCGTTCGGGATCGAGATCAGCCCACAGCGCCATGCGCGGGAATGGGAAAATGCCGATGGTGATGAACCGACGAATGCTGAGGCGCTTGGCATCGACGAGCAGCAGTTCGACTTGGGCAAAGAAGCTCTCGGGAGTGTCGTCCTCTTCAACCTCGGGCAGCCCAAGGCCGAACTGTCGGCGCAGCAGTTCCCGCAGTGCGATGTTGACCTGCAGATCCTCATCGCGACCGGATAGTCTGTAAATGTAGCGGTTTCGCACAAGATCGCGGCTGAGATGCACGGGCATCAGCAAGAGCGGAGCGTGGTGCGTTGCTTTCGATACCTCGTCCTCTGCCCATTCGATGAAGCCGAATGCGACGTGCAAGGTGTGGATACCGGTCTCGGCGTCGTATCCGCGGTACTTGTCGTGGATCAAACGCAGTCGAGCTTCCAACCTCTCCTTCACGTACAGTACGCGAATGAGATCATCGGTGAGATGCGGCGATGGATCACCCTCTCGGGCGGAAAGATCGAAGCTCGGATCGATCCCGTGCGCGCGAGCAAAATCATCAATGTTCAGTCGGCCGCCAGATGCCAGCGGCGGTAGGCCCAATGACTTCCGGACGCGTGCCCGTAACGCCTGCTCGGCTGCTGCAGCCTTTTCCTCGTCGTGCTCGGATTCGCCCAAAGCGTCCATCGCATCCAGGTATTGAGCGTCGGTAAGCCGGGCGGCTTCGAGTGCCATGCGAAAATCGGGGGTTTTTTCGTCGGCCGGCTCCACCTGCGGATCAGGCAGCGACTCGAAACGCATTTCGCCGCTGCGTAGCCGCTGGAACAAGGCATCGGGACGCTCGTCGATGACGCGCAGATAGCTGGCATTTCTCTCGCTATGCTTGAACGAGATTAGCTGATTTCGCTTGGAGATATCGATCAGCTTGTCGCGGAGATCTTTTATCGCGCGCGCGAGAAACTCATGCGTATCGTTTGTTGGAGTGGCGCGTGCCTGGCTGGTCCGCTCCGACATCTTGCTGTCCCCCACAGCGTCTCCTTCAGAAGCGATCGGAGTGGTGCCCTGCCTGCGCAATAGACGTGTCTACGCCTCGACAAGCAAAAATGGCTTTTGATAACTCCAGTCTACCACTAATGAGGCATGGTACCAAAATTTCCCGATCCTTTGGATTCGATCTCAGTCCGCTTGGGGAAGCGGGCCGCGAAGACTCTTTCCTTGAACGTTTGCGGAACCCTTTGCCTGCCAGCTGAGCATTCGGAATGGTACCCGCTCGCATGACGTATAACCCATTGAGAGAGCTGGACATCGTCTATGGGTACTGAACTGGCGTAGTTCCCACCCCGCGGAGAACCAGTCCCAAAAGAGAACATATTTGGTGATTTGGCGGGATGTTCAGTACCCAGGCTCCGCGCTAAAGGGCTTTGAAATAACGCCCTTTTCCGGCTGGCAGGTCGGCGGGGAGAGCGGTTTGGGCGGTGCGACTGGCGGAGGGAAGGCAACCGGGATCCAACCGTCTCCGTGCGCCGGGAAGACCGGCAGGTGGCTGCAGATGCAAGTTCTGTACGTTGAAGATCTAGCCAATCACGACGCCCCCGAGTCATGCGTCGGCATCCGCAAGGATGCCGGCGAAGCGTTGACAGGGGAACACGCGGGCAGAGTATTGAGCCGCGAAAAGTTTACGGTCCAGGGTGCCGACGCTGTAGAGATAAGCGGAAGGCAACACGGGCTGGGGCGCCATGGCGAGCCCCAGCCCGACCCTGCGTGGTCTGAGACCTCTCGCACGCGTGGAAGCCACCTGCACGGGAACCGGGAGATCCTCTGGCTGGCCGTTCGGGAAAGTCCGTCCTGGGCGGTCCGCATCGGCAAGGTCGCACCCGTAATCCGATGATGTACGGCCAGGGGAAGTCGGACTCACCCATAGTACCGATGAAGTCACCGAACAACGCCGCGCTCGCGGCCGCGGAAGCGATGGAGGGAAGGGGCGGGGCCAAGGGCAAGGCGGTCCGGGGCAGCACGTGCCAGACGCAGAGCTGGGAAAGCGTATCCCCCGCACTGGACCGCATACGTGCGACCGCAAGACGGGACAAGCGTGTCCGGTTCACGGCACTCCTTCACATGTAACCGTCGACCTGCTCCGCTGGTCGTTCTACCAGTTGCGACGGCGAGCGGCTGCCGGCATCGACGGTGTCACCTGGGACCAGTACGAAACGGGCCTCGAGGGCAACCTCGCGGAGCTGCATGGACGCGTACAACGGGGTGCGTATCGGGCGAAGCCGTCGCGGCGTCAGTATATTCCCAAGCCCGACGGCCGGCAGCGGTCGCTGGGCGTCGCCGCGCTGGAGGACAAGCTCGTCCAGCGGGAGGTGGCGGAAATCCTGAACGCCATCTACGAGACGGACTTCCTCGGCTTCTCCTATGGGTTCCGGCCGGGGCGCAGCCAGCATCGAGCGCTGGATGCGCTGGCGACCGCGATCTATCGGAAGAAGGTGAACTGGATACTGGATGCCGACATCCGGGCGTTCTTCGAGCAGGTCAGCTGGCAATGGCTGGTCCGCTTCCTGGAACACCGGATCGCGGACAGGCGGCTCGTGCGCCTGATCGGCAAGTGGCTGAAGGCGGGCGTGCTGGAAGACGGGCGTCTGCTGGAGGTCGAACGGGGCACGCCACAGGGCGCGGTGATCTCACCGGTCCTGGCGAACATCTATCTGCACTACGTCTACGACCTGTGGGTCCAGCAGTGGCGGCGGCGACGTGCCGGCGGCGAGGTGATCGTCGTCCGCTATGCCGACGACACCGTGGTGGGCTTCCAGCATCGCTCGGAGGCCGAGCGATTTCTGGACGAGCTTCGGCAGCGGTTGCAGAGGTTCGGGCTGGAGTTGCATCCGCAGAAGACCCGGATCATCGAATTCGGGCGTCTCGCGGCGCGCAAGCGCAAGGCCCGCAACCTCGGCAAACCGGAAACCTTCGCCTTTCTCGGCTTCACGCACATCTGTGGAACGAGCAGGGGAGGGACCTTCCTCATCCTGCGGCACACCGTCCGCGAACGGCTGCGGGAGAAGCTGCGGCAGGTCAAGGAGACGATATGGCGGATGATGCACCGGCCGATCGCGGAGCAGGGGCTCTACCTGAAGCGGGTGGTGAACGGCTTCCTCAATTACTTCGCCGTTCCCACCAACAGCCGGGCGATCAACTCGTTCTATCGCCATGTCGGCTGGTACTAGTGCCGCGCGCTCAGGCGGCGAGGCCAGATCAGCCGGCTGACCTGGCAGCGGATGAAACGACTGACCGACCGCTGGCTGCCGCCCGCGCGCCTTCGGCATCCACTCCCCGACGTGCGGTTCAGCGTCATGACCCAAGGCAGGAGCCCGGTGCGGTAGTTCCGCTCGCCGGGATCTGAGCGGGGGGCGGCGAGCAATCGCCGTCCCTACCGCGAGTGCGCCCGACATGGGCATCGACTTGGAGGTGAGAGTCCTCTCGTGAGCTGGTCACAGCGAATGAAGTGAACCGCAGAGCGTCGGGCCGCGAGGACGGCGTGAAGGAAGCGGGGAGCGAAGCTGCGGGCCGACGAACAGAAACCGGATATGAGGCGGTGCCGAGCAGGGCGAGCGAGCTCGCGTTCGCAAAGCTCTTGTGACCAAGGCGAGGCGACGTAGATCCGGCGGTCGTGCAGCGAAGGCCGATGTTCTTACCCGGGGAGATCTCGCCTTGCCCCTGAAAGGGGGACGCGGGCCGCAAAGTCCGCGGCGCGAGAAGTCAGCAGAGGTCGTAGTAGCCGGGGTGCTCTCCGGTGAAGGACCGAACGATGGGAAGGGCGAAACGCCCCCTACTCTCGGAGGCACAATGCCACAGAAGCCGAAGCAACTCGGGCGCGCGAACGGCGCAAGCGGTGAAGCCGCGAGCGTCGTCAGGCGTGTGGAAGCGCCGCTGGCGAAGAGGGAAACCGAGCGCCCAGGAATGCAAGGAGCAGCGACCGGCCTGATGGAGAAGGTTGTCGAACGACCGAATCTTCTGGCCGCGCTGAAACGTGTTCGAGAGAACAAGGGAAGTCCCGGCATCGACGGGATGACGGTGAAGGAACTGCCCGCCTTCCTCGAGGTGCGCTGGCCGCGTCTGCGCGAAGAGCTTATCGCGGGGCGCTACCAGCCGCAGCCGGTGAAACGGGTCATGATTCCCAAGCCCGGCGGAGGCGAGCGCGAGCTTGGCATTCCGACGGTGCTCGACCGGTTCATCCAGCAGGCCCTGCTGCAGGTCCTGCAGCCGTGCTTCGATCCGACCTTCTCTGAGGCGAGTTACGGCTTCCGGCCGGGCCGACGGGCGCACGACGCCGTGTGCCGCGCTCAAGGTTACGTGCAGGATGGTCGTCGCTTTGTCGTGGACATCGATTTGGAAAAATTTTTCGATCGTGTGAACCATGACGTGCTGATGGGACGGCTGGCCAAGCGGATCGCGGACCGTCGCGTGCTCGGGCTCGTTCGCCGCTACCTCGATGCGGGCGTGCTCGCCGACGGGGTGGTGATCGAGCGGCACGAGGGAACGCCGCAAGGCGGCCCCCTGTCGCCGCTTCTGGCGAACGTGCTCTTGGACGAGGTGGACAAGGAGCTGGAAAGGCGCGGGCACGCGTTCGTCCGCTACGCGGACGACCTGAACATCTATGTTCGGTCAAAGCGAGCGGGCGAGCGTGTCATGGAGGCGATGCGTCGCCTCTATGCTCGGCTGAAGCTCCACGTCAACGAAGCCAAGAGCGCGGTGGCGCGCGCCACGGAACGCAAGTTCCTCGGCTTCTCGTTCTGGATCGCTCCGGGACGGAAGATCAAGCGGCGCGTGGCTACCGAAACCCTGAAGCGCTTGAAGGAGCGCGTCCGCACTCTGACCCGACGCAGCGTCGGCAAGAGCCTTGCGGCCGTGTGTGAGGATCTGAGCGCGTACTTGGCCGGATGGAAGGCCTACTTCCGGATCGCCGAAACGCCAAGGGTCCTTGCCGGCGTCGACAAGTGGGTACGCCATCGCCTCAGGGCGTTGCAGCTCAAGCACTGGAAGCGGGGAACGGTCATCTATCGCGAGCTTCGCGCTCGCGGGATGAGCGAGCACGCTGCCAGGCAAGTCGCTGCCAACGGCCGACGGTGGTGGCACAACTCGACGATGGCCCTCCATCTCGTGCTGCCGAACAAACTCTTCGACGATCTGGGCGTTCCCCGGCTCGTGGCATGACCTCAACCCGTCGAACCGCCCGGTGCGGACCCGCATGCCGGGTGGTGTGGCAGGGGACGCGAAGGCACAACCTTCGCGCCCCTATGCCGATCGTTTTTTTATGCTTTGTTTTCAATGTGTTGCGAACGACAGTTTTGCCGGTTCCGCGCGCACCGACGAACCGCTCTGTGTGACGACTCAGGGCGGCAATTGCGTGCCGTAAAGCCGTTCGTCGCAATCCCTATGGTCGGTGTTGACCCTGTGCGGCCTGCGGCCTTTATCGGAGGCCGCTTCATCCCAGGCGCGGACTATGCATTTCTGAGTTCTTGAGCGTCCGCTATGGGCCGGTGCCTGAAATAAGTATGCCCGTAAGGCTCGATGCTTTGCGAGAGCATTACTGCTTGGGGCGACTGCGGTCATCGGCACAGCCGGCGCGTTCGAGCTGGATGGTTGCGTGGCGCAGGTCGTACTGCTTGGCCAGCACGTCCTGGAGTCGATGCAGCACGGTATCGTGGTCGGCATCTTGAGAGATGTTGGCGTGCAGCGTTATCAGCGGCTTCTCGGGCGTCAACGACCACAGATGGACGTGGTGAACGTCGAGCACCCCCTCGACGGATCGTGCCAGCTCTAGTTGCAACATCGCGACATCCCGGTCCTGAGGTGCCCCTTCCATCAGCACATGCCACGACTTGGCGATCAGCGACCAGGCGCTGCGGACGATGAGAAGCGCCACCAACACCGAAAGAATGGGGTCGATCGGAGTCCAGCCGGTCAACAGAATCACGACTGCCGCGATGATGGCGGCGACCGAACCGAGCAGGTCGCCCAGAACGTGCAGCGCTGCACCGCGGACGTTCAGGTTCTCGCGGTCGCCGCCGTGCAGGATGACGAACGCCGCGATGTTGGCGGCGAGGCCGAGCAGCGCAATCACCAGCATCGTGCCGCCGAGAACTTCGACCGGAGCGAAGAGGCGCCGAGCGGCTTCGATCCCGATCCAGACGGCGATCCCGATCAGCGTGGCGCCGTTGACGAGCGCGGCCAGCACCTGGAAGCGGTGCTGGCCATAGGAGTGCTTCGGCGTCGAGGGCCGGCGACTCACCCTGAAGGCGTACCAGGACAATCCGAGTGCGGCGGCATCGGTCAGCATGTGACCGGCATCGGCGAGCAGCGCCAGCGACCCGGAGATGATGCCGCCTGCGACCTCTGCGAACATGAAACTCGCGGTGATGAGCAAAGCCCAGAATACGCGGCGTTCGCCGTCGGATGTTGTTCCGTCTCCGCTACGGTGTCCGATTACGCCGGATACGGCTGCGCCAGCGCCGTGGTTGTGCCGATGCCCGTGTCCCATACGTCCGCTCCCCCATTAGGCTGCAGAAGCACTACGGTGGAAGGCATCGTGGTATACGACGTCGACCACTGTTCCGGTTGGCACCGGGTTGGGTACCCGAACGGTGAAGTGGCTGGTCGCGCTTCTGAACTTTGACCACCTCTGCCAGATCAAGCGGGGCTGTTCTTCTGCGATTATCTGGCCATCGGGCGATATCACCGTGACGTGGACGTGCTTGCCGTAGGTCTCGAAGTACGGTACGCGTGTGCCGGAGATTTTGCCCCGGATAACCGTCTCGTCATCATCTGTGTCGAGGTAGACATCGACATAGTTGACGGGTGAGCGCGGACCATCGTCGATCTTGACATCGACGGCGCCGGTTTCCGTGAGATTAATGCGGCTAGATGTACAGGATGCTACTGTAAACGAAAGCATGCAGACAAGAGCTGCGGCTAACTTACCCATTTTAACCCTCCTTCAGCAGCCAATGTGCGGCTATTTCGAATTACAAGTGTTGTCATGCGACAGCTTCGTCATGGCTCACCATTCTTTTAGTCGCCGAGTCCGATTGTGAATTGCTCTTGATTTCCTCCTCATCCTGCTCGACGGCAAACCACTTGTAGATGGAGGGAATGACCACGAGGGTCAGGACGGTGGCGGTGATCAACCCGCCGACGACGACCGTTGCCAGCGGCCGCTGTACCTCGCTGCCGGTGCCGGTCGCGAACAGCAGCGGGACGAGGCCGATCATTGCCGCCGTGGCCGTCATCAGCACCGGCCGAAACCGAAGGCAGCCACCCTCGATGGACGCATCGTCGATGGATCGGCCTTCGCGCACCAGTTGATCGAGGTAGGTGACGAGCACCATGCCGTTGCCGACGGCGATCCCGAACAGCGCGATGAAGCCGACGGACGCAGGGACGGAAAGGTTCTGTCCTGTGATCCAGAGGCCGACGATGCCACCGACGAGTGCCAGCGGGATGTTCAGCATGATCAAGCCGGCGCTTTTCAACGAGCCGAAGTTCATGAACAGCAAGAAGAATATCAGGCCGAGCGTCAGTGGGATGACCACGGCGAAGCGGGCATTCGCCTCTTCTTGCAGTTCGAATTGCCCGCCCCATTCGACGAAGTATCCCGGTGGGAGCTGCAGTTTCTGTGCAACGATTTGCTTGCCTTCAGCGACGAAAGAGCCGATGTCACGGCCACGCACATTCGCCTGGACGGTAGCGAATCGCTGGTTGTTCTCGCGGGTCACCTGCCGGGGGCCGATAACCTCCTCGATCACGGCGAGCTGCGACAGCGGAACGATCTCGCCGCGCGGCGTGCGCACGATGATTTCGCGGATTGCCTCCGGGGTCGCGCGCGCTTTCTCCACGTAGCGCACCACGATGTCGAAGCGGCGGACCTCCTCGAACACCTGCCCGGCCTGACGGCCGCCAACTGCGGTGCTGAGCGCTGCCTGCACGTCATCGACATTCAATCCATAGCGGGCGATGGCGTTCCGGTCGATGACGATGCGGAGCTGAGGTGCCCCGGTAAGCTGGTCGCGCTGCACGTCGCTGGCGCCGCCAATGCCGCGAACGATCGCCTCCAGCTCAGCCGACTTCGTCTGCAAGATGTCCGAGTCGGGGCCGAACAGCTTGACAGCGAGCTGCGCGCGCGTCCCGGTCAGCAACTCGTCGACGGCAGCGGCGATCGGCTGCGTGAAGTTGAACTGCGCGCCGGGGAAATCCTCGAAGGCCTCGGCCATCTCCGCGTACAGCGCGTCTGGGCTGTCGGCCGACGTCCATTCCTCCTGGGGCTTGAGCGCGACGAACGCCTCGGCGCTGTTGATCGGATCGGCGTGGGCGCCGACCTCACCGCGTCCCACGCGCGTCACCACGCGGGTGACCTCCGGGAACGAACTCATCAGCCGCTTCTCGAAACGCAGCACCGTATCGCGCGCCTCTTCCAGAGAGATCGAAGGCGCCATGGTGACCCGGACCAGAAGGTCGCCCTCATTCAAACGGGGGACGAACTCCGAACCGATCCGCGGCAGAACGAGCCCGCCTCCGACCAGGATTGCAACAGCCAGAACGATTGCCGCCCGCCGATGACCGACGAAGTAGGTGACGAGCGGGCGGTAGCCGCGCAGCAGGCGCCTAACGAGCCACGGGTCATGGGGGGTCGTCTTGCCATGCCCGGCGGACTCTGGCCGCCGCATCAGCAGTTCGGCTGCGACCGGTGTGACGAGAGCCGCGAAAACAAGCGAACCGAGCATCGCGAGTGCCAGCGTGTATGCGAGAGGCCGGAACGTCTTGCCCTCGACGCCTTGCAAGGTGAACAGGGGGATGAACACGACGATGATGATGATCAGGGCAAAGGTGATCGGCCGCAGCACTTCGGTGGCGGCGCGGGCGACGATCTCGCGTTTGCTTTCCGTCCAGTGACCCGCCTTCAATAGCCTGTCGATGTTTTCGACGATAACGATCGAACCATCGACGAGCAGGCCGATGGCGATAGCGAGACCCCCCATCGACATCAGGTTGGCTGAAATCCCCAGGACGCTCATCGCGAGAAAAGTGAAGGCGATGCAGAACGGGATGGACAGGGCGACGACGACCGCCGGCCTTACCGCGCCGAGAAAGACGAGGAGGACGAGCGAAACGAGTACGATCCCCTCGAGCAGGGCGCTGGTCACCGTTTCGATGCATTTTGCTACCAGCACCGACTGATCATAATAGGGGACGACGACGAGGCCTTCCGGCAGCTGCGTATTGATCTCGGCGAGGCGCTTTTTCACGTCGTCGATGACGGTGGACGTGTTGGTGTCGATCAGCTTCAGCACCAGCCCGGCGACGGCTTCGCCGCGACCATCCAGCACCGCCAGGCCCTGCCGGGGTGCGCCACCCATGCGTACTCCCGCGACATCACGGACGTAGATCGGCGTACCGTCTTCGACTTTGACGACGATGTTTTCGATATCCGCGATGCTGCCGGCGAGACCGACGGAGCGGACGACCAGGAGTTCGGCGTTCCTGACGATGGATTGAGCGCCGACATTCGCGTTGTTGGCGGCGATCGCATCCACCACCTCGTTGACGGTGAGCTTGTATCGAAGCAGCGCATCGGGCTGTGCCAGCACCTGGTATTGTTTTTCTTCGCCACCCAGCGACAGCACTTCGGTGACGCCGGGGACCGTTTGCAGGTTGTACTTGATGATCCAGTCCTGAGCCTCGCGCACTTCTCTCAGATCTCGCGTGCCCGTCTCGTCGGCGACGAAGAAGAAGAGAATTTGTCCGAGGCCGGTCGTTATCGGGCCCATCTCCGGTTCGCCGAACCCTTGCGGGATCTCCTCGCGGGCGATCTGCAGCCGCTCGCCGACGAGTTGCCGGGCGAAGTAGATGTCCGTGCCGTCCTCGAAGTAGATGTTGACCACCGAAAGGCCGAAGTTCGAGGTGGAGCGGATCTGCTTGAGATTGGGCAGGCCGTTCATTGCCACTTCGACCGGAAAAGTGACGTATCGCTCGACCTCCTCGGGGGCCAGCCCCTCGGTTTCCGTGAACACCTGGACGAGCGCCGGCGTCACATCGGGAAACGCGTCAACCGGCAGGCTTCGGAAGCTGACCAGTCCGGCACCGATCAGCCCGACGACGAAGACGGCGATGAGCAGCCGGTTGGCGAGCGTGAGATAGATGAAGTGTTTCATCAGTGTGCGTGTCCGTCGCCGAAGGATGCTTTGGCCAGTTGACTCTTGAGCGTGAACGCCCCGGTTTGCGCGTAGCGCTCGCCCTTCTGCAGGCCGTCCACGATCTCGACGAACTCGCCGGTGCTGCTGCCGGTCTTGACCGGCCGCGGTACGAAGCCTTCGTCGGTCGCGACGAACACCACCGTTTCACCGTCGTGCGTCTGCAACGCTGTTTTGGCTACGCGGACACGCGCCGTCTGGCTGTCGACGGCGATGCGCGCGGTCACGAAGGATCCGGGTCGCAGCCGTCCGGCTGAGTTGTCAAGCACCACGAGCGCGCGAGCGGTCCGAGTCTCTTCGCTGACGTTGGGCGCGATGAATCGGATCTGTCCGATTGCAGGCGAGCCGTCCGGAAATGCCACCAATACTTTCTGGCCTACGGTCACGCGCCCGAGGTCCTTGGGATAGATGCTGATGTTCAGCCACACCGAGCCCAGGTCGGCGACAACGAAAGCGGCGGTGTCTTCACCGATGCGTTCGCCAAGGGTCGCGTGGCGTTCGACGACGACGCCTTGGAAAGGAGCGAGCAACGGGACGATGGTGAGTTCCGTCTCGGGCTGACGGGGCAATCGCTGGATGTACGGGTCATCAAAGCCCAGCGCATGCAGCTTTTGCTCGCTCGAGCGCTTCTCGATCTCGGCTTCGGCCTGCGCCTGCTTGGCTTCCAGATACTCCTGCTCGGAAGTCACCTTGGCTCGCCACAGCCCGCTCTCCCGTTCGAAGTTGGCGCGTGCCAGGGTCAGGCGTTCGAGTGCCGACAGGTAGTCCGCCTTGGCTTCGGCCAACTCGCGACTCTGCATCACGGCCAGTCGTTCGCCCGCTCGCACCGGATCGCCGACGGACTTGTCGACGCTGATGACGACGCCGGGCACGCGCGGTGTGACGTGGGCGAGTCGGTCGCCGTTGAACGCAATTTCCGCCGGCAGGTCGATGAATACATCGAGCGGTCCGGGCTCGGCGCTGCCTACGGCGATGCCGAACTCTTTCAACTGGTCGGCCGTCAACTTGACGCCTTCGACGTGACCTTCCCCTTCGTGACCATGACCGTCGGTCCCTTCCGCCGGCCCAGGGCTTGTTTTCCCGACGGCCTTGTTGTCGTGCGCGTGGCCGGCGTGATCGTCATCTTGGTCGGGCGGCTGACCGCTGTTGCTGGCCGCAGCTGGCGTCCGATGAGTGTCACCGGCCCTTGCCGGATCAGTGAAGGAGCCGAGAACGATCGCGCCCCCAATCATCACGAGAGCGGTCATCGTCAGGAGAGTGCGGGTCATTTGGTCTCAGCCTCCGGTATTCGATAACTGCGCCGCCTCGACCGGGCGAGCGATGAGCCGTTCCAGGTCGGCGAGAGCCTTGGTCAGTTCGGATCGCGCTTCGACGCCCTGGACCTGCGCCTCGAACAACGTTCGCTGGGCGTCCAGCAAGTCGATCAGGCTGAATTTTCCGGCCTGGTAACCGACCGTCGTCGCGCTGAAGACCGACTGCGCGGCCGGGATGATGCGCCCATCGAGACTGCGCACCGAAATCTCCGCCCGCCGGACGCCGTCATAGGCAGCCCGGAAGTCGGCCCGCTGGCGTGCCAGGAATGCGGCTCGTCGCCGCTCCGTCTCGGTTCTGCGCGACGTTGCGGCGGCGATGGCACCCTGATTGCGGTCGAACACCGGCAGCGGGACGGACAGTCCGGCGACGAGGGCATTATCGTCGTTCTCGGCAAAGTGACGAACGCCGAGGCTGGCGGTCACGTCCGGGAAGGCAGTCGCGCGAGCGAGCGCGAACTCGGCCTCACGCAACGCGATCTCGTCCGACCAGCGGGCCGCTTCGGGCGCTTGCGCAAGCAATGGCTCGACGGCGCCGGCGTCCGGCACTTGGGCCGTCTGGCTCTCTTCGACAACACTCCAGCCGGCACGCGGGTCTGCATCGCCCCACAGGGCCGCGAGTGCGGCGCGCGCCGTGCCAACGTCCTGATCTGCGCGGAGTGCTTCCGCCCGTGCCGAAGCCTTCACGACCTCGATGCGCGTCGCCTCCACCGGCGAGACCTTGCCGGCTTGAACCCGCGCTCCGACCGCGCCAGCGAGATCATCCGCCAAACGCGCCAGATGCCGGGTCAGCTCCGCGTTCCGCTGCGCCGCGACCAGATCAGCGTAGGCCTTGCGCGTCGACGTGATCAGGTCGAGCCGCGTCGTCTCGTAATCCCAGCCGGCGAGGCGCCTCTCGTAATCCGCCGCCGTGGCCCGGCTTCGCACCTTGCCCGAGATGTCGAGGGGCTGAGCGACAGAAACTGTGTACTCGGTGGTTTCGAAACTCTTTGCGTTGCCGGTTCCAGCAAAATTTTCGGCCTCGCCGATCAACGCCGGGTTTGGCCACAGCGATGCCTGCCTGGCATCGCCCTCCTTGGCGCGGACGGCCTCGGCAGCGGCCGCCAGCTCCGGACTGTTCGCCAGCACCTTGTCGATCGCCGTATCCAGCGCGATGACCTCCCCCGGACCAACAGCATCCTTCTTGAGGGTCGCTGACGCTGACAGCGGATCGAGGCTGGGGCGGTCGAGCGGCACGCCGGGGGGCATCGCCAGCGTGCGGGGAGGTGGAAGCGAGGGCGTGCTCTGGATCGGCGAGGCACATCCTGTGACGACGGGCGCAAGAGCGCATAGAACGACGAGGAAAGGCCGCGGCATGAAAAGTCCTGTCCTGACACAGCAAGGGCGATACGAGGGCGTGACTGGGCCCGTCGCGATCGTGAACTTCGGCTGTGGGGCAGAGTCAGGCCAGGAGGCGCTTCGTGCGCAGCGCGACGAGAAACGGATCTCGGAAATCGTCAAAAACGCCAAAGCGGTAGCCTAAGGAGGCGTTAGCCTCGGCCACATATGGGTATACCGGGAAAAGCGGGGTGACAACGTCCGGGCTAGGCGGACCCGTCGGCAGGATGGATCGGGGCGCTTCGCCACGCTTCCCTGAGATGGTAGGGGTAGGCTCTGCCGAGAGAGCGCGATCGTCACACCTTGTACAACAAGGTTCAGCAAGCGCGGCGCCCCCAACTTCAGTAGCCAATGCCGGCTGTTGACAGACGCCGTGCGTTCCGAACTCCAAAATCGTCCGGCCGTCCAACTCGGTGCAAAGCACCGCCGACAGCGCCTTGCCGGGCTGAACAGCGACGTGCGCAAGCACGAGCAGCAGCCCGATGAACACGCGAAGCGACCTGGGAAATCTCCCCAACATGGCTCCTCTTATACGTGTAGCTGCCGCCGAAGGCAACCGAGCCTGTGGCTCTCCCACGGTTGACCCTTTAGCTGGTCCAGAGTGTACGGTCATCCTCGGGACACGAGACGCGGTATGAGGAGAGCGGCATGGCTGACGGTTGCGGGGACTCGTGTGGGTCGGAAAACCTGAGCCACGCTGCCCCCGCGTATAGACGGTCGCTTTGGATCGTCGTGCTGCTGAACCTGGCTATGGGAGTGGCCGAGATGATCGGCGGCTTCGTCGCCGGTTCGCAGGCGCTCAAAGCCGATGCCCTCGATTTCCTGGGCGACGGCGTCATTACCCTCTTCGGCCTTATAGCGATCGGATGGAGCCTGAGCTGGCGAGCCCGAGCTGCGCTTATCCAGGGCGTGTTCCTGGCCATCTTGGGGATCGGCGTCCTCGCCGCAACCACCTATCGCGTGTTCGTCCTGCATGCGCCCGAGGCGGACGTCATGGGCGTCTTCGGTATGATCGCGCTCGCGACCAACGTGCTCGCCGCCTGGGTGCTGGTGCCGCACCGGAAGGGCGACGCCAACGTTCGCGCGGTCTGGCTGTTCAGCCGCAACGACGCGCTTGGCAACATCGCGGTCGTGATCGCCGCCGGCCTGGTCGCCTGGACGAACACACCCTGGCCGGACATTGCCGTCGCCGCCATCATCGCGGGGCTCTTCCTGCACTCGTCCTGGGAAATCATCGCCCACGCGCGCGCCGACCTGAACCGCGCAGCTGTGCCATCGACCGGCGGGTAATCGCACCGGCATCTCCTATGGCGAAGCGGTGCCGACGTTCCGCGCTTGTTGACCGTGGGCGCCTACCGCGTTCACGGCCTCGCCGAGACTGCTGATGATTCCGCAAGAACCTGCCCGATGCTCCGGGTTCTGGCGGTCGTTGCACATCTGGCGGATGTTGCGCAACTGTCGCTCCAGGTGCTGAAGGGCGTCGACCTGCTGGGCGATCCGGAGGATCTGCAGATCCAGGAGGGCGAACACCGCGCGGCAGTCGGTCTCAGGCTCGCCCCGGCAGCCGAGCAGCACCCGGATCTCCGCGAGCGCCATTCCGAGGGAGCGGCAGTTGCGGATGAACACCAGGCGCGCGGCATCCTCGGCCGTATAGAGCCGGTAGTTGCCGCTGCTGCGCTCGGGCCTGGGCAGCAGCCCCTCACGCTCATAGAAGCGAACGGTTTCGACCTTGCAGACCCCTCGTTTCGCCAGCTCGCCGATCTTCATGTCGCTCCTCCGTCCACTCTCCAGGCCCTCTTGACTCTGAAGTTGGTTCAGGGTGTTGACTGACAAGGGCACGGTTTCCGGAAACGAGGAGGAGCACATGGCCGGCGTGCAGGGATTGGTGCTGGCAGGACTGGTCGCCTCCGTCTTCTGCGCGATGCAGGCCGATGCGCAGCAGGCGCCGAGGCCGGATGCAAACCCCTGGTCGCAATGCTGCGGCATGGGACCGTGGCCGATGGGGCCGGACGACATGGGACCTGGGATGATGGGGCGCAACGGCATGGGGGGGATGGCCGGCAGCATGCCGAGGCACCGTCAGGCGATGATGTCCGGAGTGCCTGCGCCGTACGACAGCCTGGCCAACCCGTTGCCGCGGACGCGCGAGACCCTCGATCGCGGTGCGACCGTCTACGCCGAGAACTGCGCCTCCTGCCACGGCCCGACGGGCCAAGGCGATGGCGAGGCCGGACGTGAGCTGTCGCCGCCGCCCGGCAATCTCGCGTGGCTGTCGCAAATGCCGATGGTTCGCTGGGACCCTTTCATGTACTGGACCGTCGCCGAAGGAGGCGCCTCGTTCGGCAGCGCCATGCCGGCATTTAAGGACACGCTGTCGAGCGACAACATCTGGGCAGTCATCGCCTATGTGCAGGCGCGGCTGCCGCAATCCACGGGGTCTGCACCGTGACGGGGACTCGCCACTTCCAAAGGTAATTCACAAGACATTGGCATCAGGCGATCACAGTGTCATGTCCGCTGTTGGCAAGACACGTGTTCCCCCTTAACGTCTCGATCCATGTTCGCCGCTTCTCTCGCGCGAACTAAAGCCAATTGCTCTAGGCGAGGTCTCCGCTGAGAAACCACTCGTCGGTGTTACGCTTGCTCGGGACAATGACGGAGTACTGCAGGCGGGTCTTCGCCTGTTTGCCGGAGGGCAGCCGCAGCGTGACGCCGGCGCCGGAGACGGTGATCTGGCCGGCGCCGGCCTGCACGATCTCGATGCGGGCGCCGATCGGGAAGGTCCCCGCGGAGTCGGTCGGCACGGTCACGGTGATCGCGGCGGCGTTGGCGCATTCGATGAGGCGGTGGTTGTCGGCGAGCGCCAGGGTGTAGGCGGTGCCGGCGCAGACGGTCGGGGCCGGGGTCGCGGCGAAGCCGATGTCGGCGATGTCCTGCACGCTGTAGCTGCGCAGTGCCGTGCCGTCGGCCGCCAGCTTCTCCGCCGGCAGCACCTGCATCGGCAGCAGCCGGGCGGCGCTGGTCTGATCGACGTTCTTCACGTCGACGCCGATCGACAGGACGGTCGCCGTGGTAGTGCCGTTGCCGTTGCTGCCGAACATCGCCAGCTGCACGTCGATCGACTGCCGCAGCGTGTCGGGGATATCGGCCCAGCCGCCCCAGTTGGTTTCGTCGCCGGCGCCGGTGAGGGCCAGCTCTGCGCCGCTGTCGGCCCAGCTCACACCACCATCTACCGAGTAGCGGAGGCTCAGTGCCGTGTCGGCGAGCCCGCCGGCGCCGCCGACCGAGACGACCAGCCGGATCCGTCGATAGCCGCGCAGGTCGATGCCGGTAGCCCGCGCCGGCTCTCCCACCGGAAACTCGGTCGAGGCGAGCGGCACCGCCCAGCTCTGCGTCCCGTCCCACATCGGCTGCGAGCGCAGGACGTCGTCATCCGAGAAGCCGTCGAAGCGGTTGTCGTCGACGTCGTAGGTCAGCCGGTCGAGGCCGTTCGGCGCCTCGACCCGCACCGCCTTGCCCTGGCCCGCGAAGATCTCGCCGACCAGCGTCGGGTCGTACCACAGCAGGTCGCCGAAGGTGGCGTCGAGGCGCCATTGCCGGTTCTCGCCGGCGATGCCGCGCAGCTTCAGCGCCGACCACGTCGAGCCGTCGGTCGACGTCCGCTGGCCCAGGATGTTGCCGCGGATGACGACGTTGCGCGGCGTGGCGCTGAACTGGCTGACGATGATCGCGGTATCGACGACGTTGACGTTGCCCAGCTGATCGGCGGTCACCAGGTCGGTGACGGTGTTGGCGTAGACCAGCACGTCCTCGATCGCCCGCGCGCCCTCGCCGAAGCTGTCGTTGCCGCCCAGGAACACCGCGTAGTTGAACGGCGCGCGGAAGCTGTTGCCGGCGATCAGCACATGCTTGCCGCCGAGCAGCTTGACGCCCTGGCATCGGAGACGCGGTTGCCGACGAAGCGGAAGGCGCGCTGCTGGCCGGGATCGTCGGCGACGACCGCCGAGAGGTTGGCGGCGCAGCAGTCGTCGATGATCCACTCGAAATCGCAGTCGGTGACGGCGACATCGGCGCAGTTCGAGGCGTTGAAGCCGTCGCGGGCGATGTGGTCGAGGCGGATGCGGTTGGCGCGGACCTGGTTGCCAGTAGCCGAAGGTGAAGCCCATCTGCGCGCCCCAGCGGCCTTCGACGTCATAGAGTTCGTCGAGGGCGACCAGCCGGCTGGCGTCGCCGAGCTGCTTCATCGTCGTCGCCAGGTCGCCCTCCAAGATCATGTTGCTGATGATCAGCGTCTTGCCCACCTTCAGCAACACTTTGTAACCTCGAGGAAACCAAGTAGTTGCATGACCGTGGTAGATGAACTGAATTCGGCCGCTAAAACGGGCCTCTGACGCGCGGTCAGAATACGGTTGCAATAGCATCTCGGCGGCTTGGTAGCGGACGGGAGGGATAAGCATGATCAAGAAAGCAAACTTTGCGGTCGCCGCACTTGTCGCCGCGGTCAGTTTCCTGCCTGCGGCTGCGTTTGCCGGTCCGGATCTCTTGCAACAACAGCTTCAGCGCGAACTTGCCGCAGCAAAGGCGAAGCAAGAGCAGGCCGAGAAGGCGAAGGCGGTCGAACGCCAGAAGTTCATACAAGAGCATATGCAGATGATGCAGAAAGCGATGGATCAGATGCAGGCGATGAAGCCACAGGCAGGCATGACGATGCAGCAACACGAGGACTGGATCGCAGAGCATCAGAAGCTGATGGATGACATGCTCCAGCAGATGATGAAGGACCAGCATATGATGATGCAGCCCGGCAAATAGGATCACGCGCACCGACGACAGCTCGGTGCGTACTCATCTCATGCTGGAGGCCTATGCGCTTCGCGACAACCAGGCGCGCCCAAGTCCGACAGTGGGCTGGCCGATTTGACGGTCAACAAGTCCTACGCCCTACTGAGCTTTCGGCCAACAAGACCTGTTCCTGGGCGCGGTTTGTTACCAACCGTCACTCGACGGACATCAAGCGGTTGCACTTCTCCGCCATAATGCGTGCTGTTTAAAGCGAAAAAGGCCACGAGACGTTGACCGAGTTGACAAGGACGCAAAGCATGATCGAGGCGGAGAGTGATGGTAACATTGTTACGTTGAGGATGATCGGAGCAGTGACGAGTTCCGATTGGGACCGGGTTCTCCCGCAATTTCAGGAAGCCTATGGACAGGCTGCGTCTGTGCGCATTCGAGGAGAAAATCGAGGCGCCATTCGAGTACTCATGGACTGGCGGGGACTGGAGTTGTGGGAGCCGGGTGCGCGATCCGATTGCACGTGGTTCTGTATGGGCAATCGAGATCTGGTAGGTCGGATAGCTATTTTGGGCAGTCCGAGATGGCACGACGAAAAAGAGCGGCTGGCGGATGTTTACCAAACGGCGGAAGTAAAATTCTTCACCCCGGCCGAAAGCGATTCGGCCCTGGTCTGGCTGACGGGGGAATAAGTGCGCTGAAGATGTCGCACGAGATTCCGCTCCGATAAGTGGCCAAAGGGCACCGGATGCCGGCCCGGTGTACGACGCCAAAAATCCCGCCCATGGCGTGTGCCTGGTGCTTGCCGAGCAGAGCTGAGCTGAGATGAGCTGAGGCCGAGGTCTGAATACGGGGTGATTCAGGACATCCACCGGAAGCTGGCGAGAATTTTGGCGGTCAGCGCGCTGCTGCTATCCGTAGTCGTCGGCGGAACAGTGCTTACGTTCGGGCTTCTGGCCAAGGAGCATGCGATCGCCTCGCTCGCTCGTTCCGAGGCGGCACTGTTCATCTCGCAACTCTCGGCCCATTTCGCCCGCGGCGCTGCCGACCACCGCGAGGTCGAAATGGCGCTCGCCAATTTGTTGCGCGAGCGCGCTCACCTTCCCGATGGCCACTTCGTCGCCGCGCGCGTGTATTCCGCGGATGGAAAGGTAATCGCGGAAGAAGAGGCCGCGGATGCTTTTTCCCAGCCCATGTTGCCGGCGCTTGGGCGTCAGGAACTCGAAGATGCGCGAGCCTCCACTCATCATTTGCTCTTCAAAAACGGTGAAGTCTACGTTCGCATCCTCACTTCCATCGCCGGGATCGCAGGCGGACGCGGGGGCTTTTTCGAGGGTGTATACCTCGTCGACCAGGCGACACTGCGTCGCCTTGCTGGGGATGCCCTGGCGGCGATGGCCATTTGTATTGCCGTCATCGCCGCCAACACAGGCTTCCTCTACCCGATGATAGTCTCGCTCAACCGACAGCTCGTCGGCCTCTCGCAAGATCTTCTGAATGCCAACGTCAGCATGCTCGAGGTTCTCGGCAGCGCGATCGCCATGAGGGACGGGGAGACGGGGCATCACAACTACCGGGTCACGCTGTATGCGACCAGCCTCGGAGAGGCGGTCCGCTTGCCTCCGGAAGACATGCGCCGGCTGGTGAAGGGCGCCTTTCTGCATGATGTCGGCAAGATCGCCGTGAGCGATACGATCCTGCTGAAGCCTGGTAGCCTGACCGATGCGGAGTTCGAGCAAATAAGGACCCACGTAGGTCACGGCCTGGATGTGGTCCGACGGTCGAAATGGCTTGCCGACGCCGAGGCAGTGGTCGGCGGGCACCACGAGAAGTGGGACGGCACGGGTTATCCGCAAGGGCTGAAAGGCAAGAGCATCCCTCTGTTGGCGCGAGTGTTCGCGATTGCCGACGTCTTTGATGCCTTGGCCTCGCGGCGCCCCTACAAGCCGCCGATGTCTTTTGAAGATGCATGGAAGATCCTCGAACGAGGTCGAGGCGTACACTTCGATCCGGTTCTGCTGGACAACTTCCGAAGGATCAGTCGCGGCATCCACGCGCGGGTTGCGGACCGGGCCGAGGACGAACTGAAGGCTTTGCTTGCGGTGACGATCGGCAAGTACTTCCGTTAGGCCGTGCCACGCACGCACGCTCCGGCGCCCGAGTCTTCGCGGTACTCGACCAGGTCTCGAGCCATGCGAGCCCCGCTGGTCCAAATCGGCGACGTCTTTTGTTGCTCTGGCGAAGCTGCGCCGGTGGGTGAGATACGAAATCCGTCGGCACAGATCTTGTGGGCCCCTAACGACAACCGGCTCCTCTGCTGCCGGCGCCGATTGATTGGCTCTGCGCGGCCCGCAGAAACACTTTTTTACAATTGAGACATCGGGAGGTTGCGTTGGCAGGGCATCGTCCGCGCCTGTGGCAACAACGAAGGTTGTGCCATTGTCTTTTCTGGTGGCCGAACAATAGGATGCACTTCAATTATCCGAAAGGCGAGGCAGCGCCGCTCGTGTGCCTCGCCCTCGCGATGTTCGCAACCGTCGTTTCGCCGTCGGTCGCAACGGCCCAATCCGCAGGCGCCTTCGATGCGGGTGGTTCACCGGGTGCAACCGTCGACGAGCTCCTGGATATGGGGCGCCGGTTGAACCCCAGCCTGGCGGCGGCAGGGCTGGAAACCCAAGCGGCGCAAGCGCGGATCGGCACCGCGGGGAGATTCCCCGACCCGATGTTCCGGACCGAGTTCTGGGATATGCGTGCTGCTCGCAGCGGGCTCCCGGAAGAGCTGAACCAAGTGAAATACACGCTGGAGCAGACCGTACCGCTGTGGGGCAAGCTCGATCTGCAGCGGAAGGTCGCCGTTGCCGAGGCCGGGATGGCTGCGGAACAGCGGCGGACGGTCGAGACCGTACTCGCGGCCCGGATCAAGACGGTTTTCGCTGGCTATTACGGCACGGAGGAGACGATCCGCATCGACAAGGAACTTCTCGACACGGTCGCCGCCATCGCGCGCCTTGCGGAGAGCCGCTATAGCCAGGGGCGCGGCAATCAGCAGGACGTGGTGACGGCGGAGGTCGAGAAGGGGCGATTGCAGGCCGATTTGGCGAGGCTCGACGGCGAACGGCGGAACTGGATCGCGCAGATGAACGCGCTGCTGAACCGACCGGCGGGGGCGCCGCTGGCAGCGCCGCAGGTTTTGCGCCCGATGCCTGGTCGCGAGGCAATGCAGCTCGATCTGCTGCTCGATCGCGCTCGCAAGGCCAATCCTCAGCTGGGAGCGGACGAAGCGCAGATCGTCGCCGCGGAGCGGAGCGCTGAGCTGGTGCGCCGGAACTGGTATCCCGACCCGACGTTCGGCTTCACCGTGTTCGACGAGGACGGCAACAATGGTCGGCAGTTCGGCGGCTACGAGGCGATGGTGTCGTTCGCGATCCCGCTGCAGTGGGGGCTGCGCCGGGCGCAGGAGCAGGAGGCGCTCGCCAGAGCCGCCGCATCGCGCGCCCGCCGCGAGGCGACGACCGCAGATCTCCAAGGCCAGCTCGAGGAAGCCTACTGGGCACTCGATGCAGCGCGAAGGGGCGAGACAATTCTCCGCGATATCAACATTCCCCAGTCGAACGTCGCCCTGCAATCGGCGCTCGCGAGCTACCAGCTCGGTCGTACCGACTTGCCGAGCGTCCTGCTCGCGGAGCAAGCGGTGCTACGGGTAACGCTCGATCGCATCGCCCTTCTCGTCGAGCAGCAGACGCGACTGGCGGAACTCGAGAGGGTGATCGGAGGCGACCTGTGAAGCGAATGGTGGTTCTTGCGATCGCCGTCGTGCTGGCCGCGGCGGCCGGGACCGCCGGCGGCTACTGGCTCGCCCGGCGCAACCTGCTGGACAGCTGGTTCGCGGCCTGGCAAGCACCGGACAGCCACGTCCAGCACACGGCCCCCGCCAAGCCCGCCGCAGGCGAGCCGACGAAGGAGCGCAAGGTCCTCTATTACAAGGACCCGATGGGCAATCTCGACACCTCGCCGGTGCCCAAGAAAGACCCGATGGGGATGGACTACATCCCGGTTTACGAGGATGCGGAGGAGCCAGGTGCCTCGCCCGCACCATCCTCGGCCGGTGGGCCGGCCCATCAGCACGGCGAGGCGGGGTCGGACTCACGCCAGACTGCCGCTCCCTCGACTGGCCGGACGATTCTCTACTACCGCAACCCGATGGGCTTGGCCGACACCTCGCCCACGCCGAAAAAGGACCCGATGGGGATGGACTACGTCCCAGTCTACGCCGACGAAGCAGCGGCGGCGAGCGCCGGGATCGTCAAGATCAGCCCCGTCCGGGTGCAGCAGATCGGCGTGCGCAGCGAGCCGGTCGCTCGTCGCGATCTGGTGCGGCCGATCCGCGCCGTCGGCACGGTGCAGTTCGATGAGCGTCGGACCTTCGTCGTCTCGACCCGTTTCGAGGGCTGGATCGAGAAGCTGCTGGTCAACGCCACCGGCCAGACGGTGCGGCGCGGCCAGCCTCTGATGCAAGTGTACAGCCCCGATTTGGTCCTGGCGCAGCAGGAGTACGCGCTGCTGAGCAGGTCCGAACGCGGGGACGGGCGCGCCGACGGCGAAAGCGCCGCTACACGCCGGCTCCTCGAGGGCGCCGAGCAGCGGCTTCGCTACCTCGACTTTCCGTCATCGGAGATGGAGAGGCTGAAGCGAGAAGCGCAGGCGCGGGAGATCGTGACGATCCCTTCTCCGGTGAGCGGCACGGTGATCGAAAAACCGGCGCTGCAAGGTATGCGGTTCATGCCGGGGGAGACGCTCTACAAGATCGTCGACATGTCGACGGTGTGGCTGATCGCCGAGGTGTTCGAGCAGGATCTGGCGAACGTCGCGGTGGGCCAGCCGGCGAAAATCGTCGTCAAGGCCTACCCGGACCGGTCGTTCGCCGGTCGCGTCGTCTTCATCTATCCGACGGTCAGCGAACAAACACGGACGGCGCGGGTGCGCATCGAGATCCCCAACCCGGGCGACCTGCTCAAGCAGGAAATGTATGCCGGGGTCGAAATTGCCTCGCCGGTTGGCCGCGGCGACGTGCTCGTCGTCCCGGATTCGGCGGTGATCGACAACGGCGTCCGGCAGGTCGTGCTGATCGACCGCGGCGAGGGCCGATTCGAGCCGCGTCCGGTCCGGCTCGGCGAAAAAGGCGACGGCTATGTCGAAGTCCGCGACGGCGTCGCCGTCGGCGAGCGGGTGGTGGTCGGCGCCAACTTCCTGATCGACGCAGAGAGCAACTTGAAGGCCGCGCTAAGCGGCTTCGGCGGCGGGGAGCACCGGCACCAATGATCTCCGGCCTCATTCGCTGGTCCGCCCACAATCTGGTGCTGGTGCTGATCGGCACGGTGTTCATCGTCGCCGCCGGCGTCTACGCGGTCGCCAGGACACCGCTCGATGCGATCCCCGATCTCTCCGACGTGCAGGTGATCCTCTACACCGAGTATCCCGGCCAGGCGCCGCAGGTGGTCGAGGATCAGGTCACCTACCCGCTAACCACAGCGATGCTGAGCGTGCCACACTCGAAAGTCGTGCGCGGCTTCTCCTTCTTCGGGGTCTCGTTCGTCTACATTATCTTCGAGGACGGAACCGACCTCTATTGGGCGCGCTCGAGGGTGCTCGAGTACCTCAACTTCGCGGCGAAGCGCCTGCCACCCGGCATTACCCCATCGCTCGGTCCCGACGCGACCGGCGTCGGCTGGGTCTACCAGTACGCGGTGCTGAGCGAGAAGCGGACGCTGGCCGAGCTGCGCACGATCCAGGACTGGTATCTGCGCTACGGCTTGGCAAAGGCGGAAGGGGTCGCCGAGGTGGCGAGCATCGGCGGCTTCGTCAAGACCTACGCCGTCACCGTCGATCCGTGGCGGCTGAAGGCATACGGCATCCCGCTGTCGCAGGTCACCGAGGCGATCCGCCGGAACAACCGGGACGTCGGCG
>Ga0209573_1001621_pt1 | contig 33518 bp, 15 predicted proteins | sample TNRBio252014_DNA_FD_185870 | JGI IMG/M metagenome (GOLD analysis project Ga0209573, IMG submission 185870) | Wastewater treatment Type I Accumulibacter community from EBPR Bioreactor in Madison, WI, USA - TNR Reactor_6/25/2014_ DNA (SPAdes)... | ecosystem: Engineered > Bioreactor > EBPR >...
GACTTTGGCTAACAACCAGGCCATTGCAGCCAACGGCACGCATACCTATACGCTGGTAGTGAACGTAAGCATGAACCTGAACGGCGGCGGCGGCGACGATCAATACACATCTTGTGGCGAAGGTACGACCACCCCGCAACCGGGCCAGGGCTTGTACAACTACACAGCAGTAGACGCCAACAACGACGGCGTATGGGAAGATGACGACGATGCCTGCGGCGACCTGCCCGCACTGGAATTAGAGAAGACCTTCGTTAGCGCTACTTCCAATGGAAACGGCACCTATAACGTGGTTTACAACATTACAGTGGAGAATACAGGCGGTCAGGGTCAATACGACCTGACAGATACGCCTGTTTTTGATCCGGACGTGGTCATCAATAGCGCTTCGTATACAAGCAATGCACCGGGTAACGGCGGCAGCCCACTCGCCGGAAGCGGCCCTTGGACACTGGCCAATAACCAGCCGATTGCTGCACAAACTACCCATACCTATACCCTGACGGTAGTAGTTGATCTCAACCGTACAGATGGTATCGGCAACGAAGTATACGATGAATGTGAATATGTGAATGACGAGCCGCAGGAAGGTGAAGGCCTCTTCAACAGGGCTTCTGTAGATGCAAACAACGACGGTACGCCCGAAGATGAAGCAGATGACTGTGGTGACCTGCCGCTGATTGACCTTGAACTGGACAAGAGTATTAGCAACTCAATGCCTAATGTAGGCCAGAATATCGTGTTCACTATTGTGGTCACTAACCAGGGCCCTGCACCCGCAACCGGTGTAATCGTTACAGATCAAATTCCCAGTGGCTATGACTACGTTAGCCATTCAGGAGGCACATATAATCCCGCAACAGGAGCGTGGAATATAGGCAACCTGGGTGTTGGCCAATCGACAACTTTGCTGATAACTGCACAAGTCAATGCGACTGGTGTTTATGTTAACCTCGCGGAAGTGACATTCGCTAACGAAGAAGACGTGGACTCTACACCGGATAATGGCGTAGATACCGACAACGACGGAGACGTAAGCGATGACGACGGAGATGAAGACGATGGCGACGGCGTTGAAGTTGAACCCAACCCCGTCATTGACCTCGAGCTCGACAAGAGTATCAGCAATAGCACGCCGAATGTAGGCACTAACGTGACCTTCACTATCGTAGTCGTCAATCAGGGCCCAAGTGATGCCACCGGCGTAGAAGTAACCGATCAGTTGCCCAGCGGCTATACTTACGTGAGCCATTCAGGCGGCGCCTACAACCCGGCAACAGGCCTGTGGAACATAGGAAACCTGGCAGCAGGTCAGTCAACTACGCTGAACATCGTCGCTACGGTACTCGCTACGGGTAATTACGTCAACCTCGCCGAAGTAACATTCGCCAACGAAGACGATATCGATTCTACGCCTGACAATGGGGTAGATACCGATAACGACGGCGACGTGAGCGACGACGACGGCGATGAAGACGACGGCGATGGCGTAGAAGTTGCACCCAACCCGATAATTGACCTCGAACTCGAAAAGAGTGTAGACAACGCAACACCGGCTATTGGCGATAATATCACCTTTACGGTGGAAGTAACTAACCAAGGGCCAAGCGTTGCTACCGGGGTCATCGTCACTGACCAACTTCCTAGCGGCTATACCTATGTGAGCCATTCCGGCGGAACTTACAACGCAGCTAACGGCCAATGGAATATCGGTACGCTTGCTGTAAACCAAACCGTAATACTCCAAATTACGGTAAGCGTAAATGCAGCCGGCGTTTACCTGAACCTCGCTGAGGTGACCAACGCCAACGAAGACGATATCGACTCAACGCCCGGTAACGGCGTAGATACCGATGGCGATATGGATTATACCGATGACGACGGCGACGAAGATGATGGCGACGGCGAGCTGGTAACGCCTTCGGCGGTTGTAGACCTCGAACTCGAAAAGAGTGTGTCGGCTACTTCCGTTACGGTCGGCCAACAAGTGGTATTTACCGTAACAGTTACCAACCAAGGCCCAAGCCACGCTACCGGCGTACAGGTTACCGACCAATTGCCCAGCGGCTATACTTATGTGAGCCATTCCGGCGGCTTCTATTCCAACGGCCAGTGGGTAATCGGCTTCTTGCCCGCAGGTGCATCGGCTTCTATTCAGATCACGGCTATTGTTAATGCTACCGGCGACTACCTCAACCTGGCCGAAGTTACGGCCTGCAACGAGGATGATATCGACTCTACACCCGGCAACGGTGTCGATACCGACAACGACGGTAACGTGATCGACGATAATGGCGACGAAGACGACGGCGACGCCGCCGAAGTATCACCCGCACCTCTGGTAGACCTCGAACTGGAAAAATCAGTCAACAACCAGATCGTTAACGTCGGTGATCAGGTGGTCTTTACGGTTACAGTTGTCAACCAAGGCCCAAGCACGGCTACCGGCGTTCAGGTTACCGATCAACTACCCAATGGCTACAACTATGTAAGCCATTCTGGTGGCGCTTACAACCCTGCTAACGGCCTCTGGAATATAGGCACGCTTGTTACAGGTCAGTCGGCCACACTGCTGATTACGGCTACCGTAAACGAAACCGGCAACCACCTCAATCTGGCCGAAGTTACAGCCTGCAACGAGGATGATGTCGACTCAACACCCGGCAACGGAGTAGACACCGACAACGACGGTAATACAATTGACGACAACGGCGACGAAGACGATGGCGACGGAGCTGAAGTTCAGGTTTCCTGCCAGATCATAGCTGTAGTCAATGATATTATCTGTAATGATAACGGCACAGCTAACCCCGCCGACGATACCTATACCTTCGTGGTGACGGTTACCGGTACGGGTGAAAGCAATGGCTGGAAAGCCAACGACCCGAATAATACTTCAGGCGTTTATGGCGTACCCACGCTGTTCGGCCCTTATCTCGTTGCCAACGGCAACCTGTCGTTCTTTGTCGAAGATAATGCAACCCAGGGCTGCCGCGACTTCGTTCAGGTTAATGCTCCGCAAGAGTGTTCAATACCTTGCGATGTGATCGTGACCTATAGCAATGTAGTTTGCGATAATAACGGTACACCCAGCGATCCAAGCGACGATACGTTTACGTTCGATATTACGGTTGATAACCCGAACGGCTCTACCTGGTCGGCTTACGTCAACGGCGTTTTGGTGATAGATGGCCTTAACTACAACCGTACCGAACAACTCGGTCCATTCCCGATCAGCGCAGGCAATGTGACGATTCTCGTTGTAGACAACGACGACAGTAACTGTTTTGAAACTTTCGCAGTACTGCCGCCTGATACCTGTTCCGACGAATGCAATATCGATGTAAACCAGCAGGGAGATCCTGTTTGTAACGACAACGGCACGCCGGCCAACCCGAACGACGATACGTTTACATTTACGGTTGTTGTGAGTGGTATGAATAATAGCAATGGGTGGACGGCCAGCAATGGCGCATCCGGTGCATACAATGTTCCGGTAGTTTTCGGCCCGTTTGCTATCGCCAATGGCCCGGTATCAATAACGTTTGCCGATAACCTGGTACCGGTTTGTAGTGATGTGCTTAACGTCACGCCGCCGGCAACTTGCTCCGATCAGTGCGTTATTACGGTTACTCAAATCGGACAGCCGCAGTGTAATAACAACAACACACCGTTTAATCCGAACGACGATACCTTCACCTTTACGGTGAATATCAGCGGCGCTAATGCCGGCGCCGGCTGGACGGCAACGGTGGGTGGCACAATCGTCGGCACAGGTACTTATCCTGCTACCCTCACTGTAGGACCGCTGCCCATCGGCAACGGCCAACCGGTGATGATCGTGGTAACCGATAACAGTGAACCGACAACGTGCTTCAATGCCCTGTTGGTGAACCCGCCGACAACTTGCTCCGACTTCTGCCGGATTACGCCGATCGTGACTTCCGGACCCGTCTGCAACGATAACGGCACTCCGGGCAACCCGAACGACGATATTTTCTACTTTACGGTAGATGTGAGCGGTACCAATACAGGCAACACATGGAGCGCTTCAATTGGAGGTCAAACAGTGGTATCCGGCCAACCCTACGGCCCCTATCAGTTCGGCCCATTCCCAATCAGCGGCGGCTCCATCGCAATTATGTTCTCGGATGACGACGATGACAACTGTTTTACCCCGCTCACTGTCAATCCACCGGCCAACTGCTCCGACCAGTGCCTTATCACGGCTATATTGCACGAACCAGGAGGAATTGCTTGCTACAACAACAATACCCCTTACGATCCGACAGATGATGTATTCTTCGTGATCCTGAATATTAGCGGCTTTAATACCAGCGGCGCATGGATATCTACTGAACCTGGCTTTACTACGCCAACTCCATACGGTATTCATGCTTTCGGACCTTATCCGATCAGCGGCGGCAACAAAACGATTACCGTGCATGACGCCCTTGACCCGGATTGCGAAGCCTCTATATTTATACCTGCGCCTCCGCCTTGCTCTAACGAATGTTTGATAGATGCTATGATCGGCCAGGCACAGTGCAATGACAACGGTACTCCGTCTGATCCTGGCGATGATACATTTACGGTACAAGTGACAGTCATAGGTATTCACAACTTTAGCCCGCTCGGCTGGCGCCAGGTATTCCCCAATGGTACCTTCGGACTCCAGGGACAATACGGCCAACCCACTACTTTCGGCCCGTATCCTATTAGCGGCGGCCCAGTGAATATCCGTGTACGCGACCGCGGTAATGCAGGCTGTATAGTAGAATTTACGCTGACGCCCCCGGCGCCCTGTTCTAATACGCCAACCGCCGCACTCGGCGATTTCGTATGGCACGATGGCAACGGCAACGGCATCCAGGATGGTAACGAACCCGGCGTGCCCGGTGTGACGGTAACCCTCACTACTTGCGCAGGAGCGTTTGTGGCTCAACAAACTACCAACGCCGACGGTGAATACCTCTTCACAGGCCTCGATCCCAATGTGGATTACATCGTGACGTTCACCAACCTGCCCGCCGGCTTCCAGTTTGTGACGCCTAACCTGGGGGGTAATGATACGGTTGATTCAGACGCTAACCCCACTACCGGCAGCACAACCTGTATCGACCTCGATCCGGGTGAAACCGACCTCACATGGGATGCAGGTATCCATACGATACCGGCTTGCGATATTGAGGTAGATTTGGTAGATGTGAGCTGCGCTTCTGAAACGACGTTTACGTTCTCCCTGTCAGCTACGAATAGCAATAGCACTGCCGGCTGGACGGCTTACCTCAACAATACCGTGGTGGCCTCCGGCGCCTACGGCTCGACAGCTACTTCTATCGAATTGCCGTCGAACGGCCAAACGCTGACCATCGTGGTTCGCGATAATGCCGACCCGACTTGCAGCACGACGCTGACCGTTATCGCTCCTTCTGACTGCGATGATGATTGCTCGATTAATGTGTCGATTACCAATGTGATCTGTAACGATAACGGCACACCGAATAATGACGACGACGATACCTACACGTTTAGCCTCCTCCTCACCGGCCAAACCGGCACCTGGACGGCAAGCAACGGCGCAACGGGTATATTTGGCGTACCGCAAACATTCGGTCCATATCCAACAGGCCAGGATATTACCTTTACGGTAGTAGGCGACGCTAACAGCTTCTGTATCGCAGCGATCTACGTGTCTTCGCCGCCGCCTTGTTCGATACCGGAATGCACTATCGAACCGCAATTGCTTAGCGTACTTTGCAATGATAACGGTACGCCCAACAACAGTGCGGATGATAAGTATACTTTCACGGTACTTGTAACCAGCCAGAATGGCAGCCTCGGCTGGGTAGCCCTGCTGCCCAACGGAACGCCCGCAGGCACAGGCTTCTACGGCGTAACCGCCAGCTTCGGCCCTTACAATATCGCTGATGGCAATACGACGCTTACGTTTGTGGATTGGGTGAATGTAAATTGCACCGCTACACTGACAGTTCAAGCCCCGCAACCATGCTCGAATCCGGCTTGCAGCTTGTCCGCTCAGGTTACTGATGTAGAGTGTAATTCGAATGGCACCTTCAACTTCACCGTAGTAGTGAACGGTACCAACGCAGGCTCCGGATGGACCACAGCCGACGGCAGCGTCAGCGGTAACTTCGGCCAGGCAGTTGTATTCCAAAACTACCCGGCAAACGGCCAGCAGATCAATATCGTGATACAGGCTGCTAATAACACAAGCTGCCAAACGACGATATCGCTTACGGCGCCCACAAATTGTACCGACAACTGCACTGTACAGGCCATAGTTGATAATATCGCTTGCAATGACAACGGTACGCCCGATGATCAAAGCGACGATACGTTTACCTTCCAACTCATGGTTCAAGGCGGAAACGCCGGCTACGGCTGGACTTCTACTATCGGTGTCAACGGCCAGTATAATACGATGGTGACCTTCGGCCCTTACGATATCAGCGACGGCGATATCAACTTTGTGGTGTTCGACGTTTTGAACGATAACTGTATGATGGCCGTTTATGTCAACGCTCCTCAACCTTGCTCAGGTAACGACTGTGATGTTCAACCCGAAATATTGGAAGTAGTTTGCAATGACAACGGAACCGATGACGATCTTTCCGACGATACCTACTCCGTCCGCATCCGCGTAAACGGCGTATTCGGTAGCCCGGCATGGTACGCCTTCGACCAACTCGGCGAATTGTATACCGGCACTTACGGCGATGAAGTCGTTTTCGGCCCCTACAATATCAGCGACGGCGATGCAGTGATCGAGTTCTTCGATATGATGAACGACGCCTGCAACGAAACGGTAACCGTACCGGCGCCCGCGCCCTGCTCATCAGGCGATTGCCAGATCAGTGCCTTGGTTACCAGCAATATCTGCAACGACAACGATACGCCGCTGGACGCCGCAGATGATACCTTTACGTTTGTGGTAACTGTAAATGGATCGTTTACTTCACCGCAAGGCTGGACGGCCAGCAACGGCACTACAGGCGCATACGGCCAACCCGTGACCTTCGGACCATTCCCGATTGGCGCCGTGACGATTACATTTACCGATAATAGCAATAACGAGTGCTCGACCAGCGTAACGGCTACGCCGCCACTGCCCGAACTCGATTGCCCAGGTGTGGTCACCAGAATCGCAAACGATGAAGGTGATATGGTCGACCTGATTTGCTCAGACGCCGACTCGATCTTTAACAACCCGGCTAGCTTGCTACGCACCGGCGAACCAGGTATCGTAAATGGTTGCGGTGTCGACCAGATCACGTTCTCTGACGAACGCATCGAAAATAGCTCCTGCGACGAGATAATTATCCGCAGAACGTTTACCGCTACTACGGTACTCGGCCAGGTGGTTACCTGCCAACAGGATATTATCTTCCGCAGAGCAATCTTCAGCGATGTAGTACCCGCAGCTGACATGACCTTCGGTTGCACCGACGCCTTCCAGGAAGACGCTAACGGCCACCCGCATCCCGATGTGACCGGATATCCGGCAGCTCAATCTGCTTTCGATATCCATGCGCTCGATCCTGAATACTGCAACCTGACTGCTTCGTACACCGACTCAGTAGTGAATGTGTGCAGCGGTACGTATACTATCTACCGCAACTGGACGATCACTAACGCCTGCGATGCCGCCAACAGCGATACAACGCTGCTACAGGTGATCGAAGTGATAGACACGACCGGCCCCGTGGTAGAATGCCCGCTTGCGACCCACTACTGCCCGATACTGGAACAAGATATTATGCTGTTCCACACCGATCCGTTCGAATGTACAGGCACAGTAGACGTACCCTGGCCGCTTGTTACCGATGTTTGCTCGAATAGCTGGACGGTAGTTACCCAGATCGTAGCCTTTAACGGCACAACGGTGCTGCACGTGATCAATCCTAACGATCCGCGCATCATACCCGGCCTGGCTATCGGCGACTACTACTTCCGCTATATCGTGACCGACGATTGCGGTAATACGACTATTCAAGACTGCACGTTCCGCATTGCCGACCTCGAAGAACCCGTGGCTATCTGCCATGACGGCCTCAATGTGTCGCTCGGCGGCGGTGGACTGGCACGCTTGTATACGCAGCATATCAACAATATGAGCTACGACAACTGCGGTATCGAAAGTATCCAGCTGCGTCGCTACTATGTTCGCGATCCGGAAACATGCGACTCACTGCTCGTACCCACCTGGTCGGCTTGGGGCTCGTATGTCGACTTTACCTGCTGCGACGCCGGTCAATACGTGATGGTTGAATTGCGAGTTACCGATATCCACGGCAACGTCAATAGCTGCTGGTCGAATATTCTGGTAGAAGACAAGACGCTGCCGTACTGCACCGGCTTGGCCGATTCTACTGTAAGCTGCGAAGTATTGCCATTCAATTTCAACCCTTACGATACGCTGCAATTGCAACAGCTCTTCGGTGTACCGCACGTGGTAGATAACTGCTCGGCAGAAGCAGCTGAATTGGCGCCGATAGTGAACCTCAACGACTGCGGTAACTACGGCACTATCATTCGCCGCTTTGTAGCCATCGACGCAGTAGGCAATATCTCCAATACGATCTTCGATCAGTTGGTGACTATTACCAGCAGCCTGAACTACGAAATCCGCTTCCCGAAAGATACGGAAACCGATTGCGCCAATAACGCCGATACGGTTGCCCTCTATCGCCTGGGTTGCGATTCGATAACGGTTACGAACGAAGACCTGTATTTGCCCGCACTCGACGACGAATGCTACCGCATCCAGCGCACCTACCACGTAATCAACTGGTGCGAATGGAACGGTACCGCCCCCGCAGTGGTGGTAGATCGCAACGAAGATTGCGACGCCTCACAGGGTGAAGAACATGTGTGGGTGCTGAGAAGAGCAAACGCCGCTTATATCGACCGCGATAGCCTCGAGGGCAACCTCTTACCGGCCGCCGGTACGAAAGGCACGAGCTGCGACGGAACTACCAACCCCAACGGCTACTGGCAATTGAGCCCAAGCACGGGTTACTGGAAGTACACGCAGATCATCACCGTTCACGATACGCTGGCGCCCGCTATCAACTTCGAAACGCCGCTGCCCTTCTGCACCGATAGCATCGAATGCGAAGGACTGGTAACGTATCCGTTCCACGTGATCGAACACTGCTCGCCCGATAGCCTGGTCATCACCGTCCGCCTGGACGCCGATGCCGACGGCGATATCGACGCGGTGCTCAACAACGCACAAGTACTGCATGGCGAATATCCGCACTTCACGGTCATCGGCGAATTCCCGATTGGTAATCACGCCTTTGTAGTAACGGTAGAAGACGCTTGCGGTAATGAAACTTCGGCTACGATGCCGTTTGAAGTGGTCGACTGCTACGTCGCCGACCCGATTTGCTTCAGCGGCCTTATCGTCAACCTCGCCCCTGTTGCACCCAATACGGATGCCGACGGCGATGGCGATATCGACGAAGCCGCCGTGACGATCTTCGCCAACGACCTGGCCGAATGCAACGTTCCCGAATGCTCGCTGCCGCTCCGATTCTCCGTGAATCGCGTCGGCGAAACTCCGGATATCAACCGTACCAGCCTCGTTTTGACTTGCGACGACCGCTACAGCCTCACTGTCGAAGTGTACGTTTGGGATAGTGCAAACAATCCCTATGCCATACAACCCGACGGCTCGGTAGGAGGCCCCAACTACAAGTTCTGCGAAGCCCTGGTATTCGTACAGGATCCCGACAACTTGTGCAACGATTGCGAAGAACTGGCTACCCTCGAAGGCGTCGCGCTGACCGTATTCAATAAACCTATTGAAAACGCTCAAATGACGCTGAGCAGCTCCCTGCTCACCGAGTCGACGCTCACGAACGAAAATGGACAGTATGGCTTCGATGACGTACCGCTAGGCCACGATTATACGATCACGCCGCTCAAAGATGACGACCACCCCAATGGCGTCACTACGCAAGACGTGATCATTATTCGCCGCCACGTACAAGGCGTGCAGTTAATTGCGACTCCGCAACACCGCATCGCCGCCGACGCCGATAATTCACAAACGATCACTATGGCCGACGTACAGGAAGTGCGTGACCTCATCCTCGGCGATATCCCGGCTTATACCAACAATACAAGCTGGAGATTCGTCGACAGAAGCTACCAATTCCCTGTAAGCACTAACCCGTGGTTCGAAGCATTCCCCGAGTCAATTAGCCTCGACAACCTCAGCGGTTGCCTCCAAGGCCTCGACTTTACGGGCATCAAGATCGGCGACGTGAACAATACCGTAGTGCCCAGCCTCAACGATCCGGGCGCTATCGATACCCGTCAGGGCGGCCTTATCTTCAATGTGGAAGATCAGCAACTGGTGGCCGGCAAGGAATACCAGGTAGCATTTACTTCGCGCCAACTGGCCGAAATCCTGGGCTACCAGTATACGATCCACTTCGATCCCCAAGCGGTTGAAGTAGCAGGTATCGACTACGGTTTGGCAAAAGCCGAACACTTCGGCTGGAATTTTGTGAACGATGGTATGATTACGACAAGCTGGAACTGGCCCGATGAAAATATCAGGGCTTCCGAAGACGCCGTCTTTACCCTGATTTTGCGCGCCAGGTCGAATGCCCGACTCAGCGATATCCTCAGCATCGGCTCCGGCTATACGAAAGAAGAAGCCTACGGTATCAACGGGGAAACCCGCGATGTATCACTCGTATTCTCCGATAAGGCAACGGCTGCAACCGCACAACCCTATAAGTTGTACCAAAACCAGCCCAACCCCTTCAACGACGAAACGGTGATCGGCTTTGAGTTGCCGGAGGCCACACAAGCTACCCTCTTTATCCACGATGCAAGCGGCAAATTGCTGCAACTCATCAATGGTTATTATGAGGCCGGTTATCACCAGGTTAAGTTGAATAGCGAAAACCTTCCCACAGGCGTGTTGTCTTATACGCTCGAAGCCGGAAACTATCGCGCAACGAAACGTATGTTGATAACAGATTGATAAATGCTATTCGTGGGCCACGGTATTGTTATCGTGGCTCACGAATTTTTTTTTCTGCCCGCCTTTTTACCCTCGCGGCAGCTTTTTTACCCTTCAACTCTACCCATACACACAACCCAGTTATACAAATGATACGCTTGGGGAAGCTTTCCCCATAGCAGGATGTAAATTTGTTTCATGTGATGAGGGGGTCGAAGCCGCGCTCGCGGCTTTGGCCCACTTTTTTTTGTGGTTCAACGTTTTTCCCGCAGGCGGTGTTTATTAACTATTGCTAATAGCAAAACCAAGTATTGACTATGATCGCAACCGCAATAAGCCCTCAGGAAAAAGAGGAAATCCAAAAATATTTCGGCCTCCCGCTGGAAGATTTAACACCAGAGTCATTCAAACAAATCCTCCGCCAACTGCGCGCTAAGTTTCACCCCGATGCATTCGAAAAATTCGAAGACCCCACCGTGCGCGAGGTGATGACCGAAAAATTCCAAACTATCGAACGACTGGCTGAAAAAATTGAACAGTATTTCAGCGGCAAAGCCCAGCCCTCAGCCCATCCGGGCGACGAAGTGGTGCACCGTAATGACGCCCGCTTTGCTTTTGATAAAATGAAAATTGAAATTATTACAAGCGATAAAGACCTCAAATATCACCTCTTCGGCGCCTATTATCGCTGGCTGAAATTTGGAGAAAAATTTAAAATACCCGATTCCCAGGCTTCTATCATTATTGACGAAGACCACGCCGGCCTTAGTATAGGTTTCCGCGAATCAGTCCGCCTTTATCTCACTTTCGGCGTGAATGAGAATATTGACGAAATTACCCGCTGGCTTTTTGACAAAATTGAGGGCCGCGCTACCTACCTCCTTATCGAAGGCAAAAAAATAAATCCCTCTTTTTCAGAAATGCTCACGGCTATCAAACGCGTTTCTTTGTTGCCCCCCGGCGCGTAGAGACGCAAGATTTTGCGTCTCTACTATTGACATTACGACAATTGTCGTATATATTTGTACGACAATTGTCGTAATTATATGGAAGAAACATCCTGGCAACCCTCCGATGCCGAAATCGAAATCCTGCAAGTACTGTGGGACCACGAGCCCGCCACCGTGCGATTTGTACACGACCAGTTGGGCGCCCAAAAAGAAGTGGGCTACACAACTACGCTCAAGCAAATGCAGCGCATGTGCGAAAAAGGTATGTTAATCCGTACCGAATCGGGCAAAACCCATTATTACACGACGGCGGTAAAAGCCCCCCAGGTCAGGCAGACGGCGTTTAGCCACTTGCTCGAAAAGGTCTTCAACGGCTCGGCTTTCGATTTGCTGATGCACGCCATCGGGCAGGGCAAACCCAATCCCGAAGAAATCGAAGCCCTGGAAAAACTCATTCAGGAAAAGAAAAAACAACACAACAATGAATAATCTGTCATCTGTCGAGTGGGTGCAGGCTATTGGTTGGACTTTGCTGCACGCTTTTTGGCAACTCGCCCTTATAGGAGGCATAGCCTGGTTGTGGTACCGCCTTACCACTTCACAAAACCCCGGCAAACGTTATGCCGGCATGGTGTTTTTTTTGGTGCTGTGTCTCTTTGTCACGGGTTATACTTTTATCCGCCTTTGGTGGGATTTTGATTTATCGCAGGAGGGTATTATGGCTGCCGAACCAGCGGCTACTGTGCAAATGCCAGGGCCGGATACGGACGGAGCAAGTACGCCCGCTTCGTTATCGGGTTGGTTGAATGCCCATTTACACTGGCTCACAATAGGCTGGCTTTTGGGAGTGACCCTGCTGGCACTACGCGCTTTTGGGGGATACTTATTTCTGCAGTATTTGCGTGTAGAGGGCGCTCAAATGCCTGATGCGCGCTGGCAAATTCGCTTCGAAACCTTGAAAAAGGGAATGGGCATCAACCAGGCCGTACAATTACTCGAATCGGCCGTTGTAAAAGGGCCGGTCACTTTTGGATACTTCAAACCGGTCGTATTGATCCCGGCAGGGTGGTTGGCCAACTTCCCCCCCGACCAACTGGAAGTCCTGCTTTTGCACGAATTGGCCCACGTTTACCGGCGCGATTTTGCGGTCAATATATTATTGTCGGCAATAACGATTTTGCTCTTTTTTCATCCTGCCGTACACTGGCTTTCCTCCCGTATTCGCGAGTTGCGCGAGGAGTGCTGCGACGACCTCGCCCTTGCAGGAGGCGCCGATCCTGTTATTTATGCAGAGAGTTTGATTGCTATTTTTAATAAAAAAAATCTTGCTTTAGCCATGAATGCCACGTCCCACTCAAGCCATTTCAGCCAACGTATCCGCCGCTTGCTAACTCCGCCGGTAGCTGAACATGCCGATCGCTTTCATCTCATTCCCGTAGTAACTTCGTTTGCCCTGCTGGCCGCCGTGCTGTACGCCGGGTTCCTTCAGGCTCAAACGCCCGCTGTCAGCGTAGCCGCCGATAAAATGAACGTACTCTATATCGGCGTCGATAATCCGCTCACGGTGGCCGTAGCCGGCGTGCCCAGCGAAAATATACGGCTCCAAAGCAACGAACTTACTTTGATCGATAAAGGCAATGGAAACTTTGTGGCCCTCGCCCGGCAACCGGGCACTGCCACTATTAGCGTGGAAGCCAACAATCAACCCGTCAAGCAACTGCAATTCCGCGTGAAACGAATCCCCGACCCGATGGCTGTATACAATGACCTCACGAGCGGCGCTATTACCGCCGAAGATTTCAAAAAAAGAGCGAACCTGAGCGTGGCGCTTACCTCCGATTATGAAGGTATGTCCTGCCAAATCGCATCTTTTAGCCTCATCAGGGTGCGCCCCAAAGAAGACGCTATCGAGGTTTTCGTGCGAGAAGGAGAGGTAAACGAAAGAGCCAAACAATTGATCGAATCGGCAACCCCCGGCGATTTTTATTATTTTGATACTATAAGGGCCAAATGCCCCTCCGGCGAAAGACCCCTCAATGCCCTGGTGTTCAGGATTGTGGAGAAGTAATGTGGTTGTAGGTTGTCAGTTGTGGGTTGTGAGTTGTCGGTTTATATGAACTGACAACCCACAACCGACAACAACCCCTCATTCTACCCTATACGGAAACGACTTTCGGAATTGACTGGTCATCCGATTCGCCGTCTTTATGGAAGATTGAGCCAGGTCAACTCTAATTGTGGTTGCATACTTCCACAACGGGTCTTTCAACTCTTTGCCGAAAATATGGGCGTTGATGGGTAAATGCTCTTGCATCGATTCCATAGGCCAACCGATAAGCGTAGAAGAGGCTAAAGCCAAACCAGGATCATATTCACTTCGGGATTCACCCATGACGCTTATCAATACAGCGTCTACGTCCAGGATTTCCATTGCCTCATGCGGTTTTAAATCCCGTATTCCCCGCAAGGAATATCCGGCCCGTTCAAAACGGGCTGTTATGGTATCCGTATCCATAAAATGAACGGAGTAAATATTTTTGGCTTCTTCTTCCTGAAAGTAGTTATACAAATTGCGCTGCAAACGCATACTGTACCGATCTTGCAAAGCATAAAGGGAGTCTAGCGGAAGTTTTCGCGTATTGCCGGTTCCCGTCCAATTAATAATAGGCGGCAAGATGGCTATGACACGGTGAGAGTTATTTTCTTTTAATATGCTGTGAACAGCCGATTTGTAGTGAAAACAACCGGTGCCAAGTAGTAAGATTAGCAAAGGGAAAATTGCTTGCGTTCTCATATTGATAATGTGTTTTTATATGAATACACATTACCCCCCCCTCGTTACAATATAAATGATAATAATTAGAAGACTATCAGACTTTGAGACTGTCAAATCGCAAGCGCCGATAGTCCCAAAGTCTGATAGTCTGATAGTCCTACTCACATCCCATATCCATTCTCGACAGCGGGTCGTTATTCGGGAAACAATTGCCCGACAAGATCTGGTCGGGAGCATACCGCTTCAGATTGGGATCGTACAAGCCGTTTTCCAGAAATTCTACCAGATCGTCAATTTCTTTTTCGGTCAATCCCAGCGGTGTGGTAAATAGGGGAGTGATCTGCCCGGCGGGCACCAACGGGTTTTCAGGTACGCCATTGTTGAAATATTCTACTACTTCGCGCAGCGAGGATTTGCTGGCGCCATGGAAATAAAATCCAATGCCTTTCATGTTGTACAACTGCGGCACCTTGAATTTGTGCATGTCTTCCGGCCTGCCGGTAAAACCGCCGCGGCCCGTATTTCGCTTGTCTTCGGGGCCGGTGCGGAACACATGGTTGCCGTGCTCCTGGTATAAGTTGTTTACGCCCAGCGCAAAAAACTGGTGCGGACTGCTATTTAGCGAAGGGCTATTGTGGCACCTGTTGCATCCCGCTTTTCCGAAAAACAACATAGCGCCTCTTTTCTGCTGTTCGCTCATCGCATCCCGGTCGCCCTTGAGCCACTCCTGGAAAGGCGCCTGATTGGTGAGTATGGTGCGAAAATATGCAGCTATGGCAAAGCCGGCAGTCTTGAGTGTATATCGCTCAGATACAGGGATTTCAGGGAATGCTTCGTCAAACATGGCCGTATAGCCCAGCGAATCTGTGACGGCTTTGTTCACAACCTGCCGGTGTACGATCAATGCCCGCTCGTTGTTGGCCTCTAATCCCATCACGCCCCTGAAGTTGATCTCCACCAGCGTATCCTGATGCCAGGCCGATTCGGTACCTTCATTCACATTGAAAGAACCAAAACTGCCCGCCCACAAGGCATTGGTCACATATGCCGTATTAATAACAGGCAGCGGCCGGGCGCCCTGCGCATCTACTTCGTCACCCTGATAATGGGGGTTCTTAAAACGCCCCTCACCGCTAAAACCAAACCCGATAGCTCCGTCGGCAATACCCTGGAAGCGCCCGGCGGTAAAGTTCCTTTCGGGAATGTGGCAGCTACTGCACGAATAAGCCGATTTGGATTCCGAATAGGTCGGATCTAATCCGATACCCGTTTCGAAAAATAACATTTTCCCCAATGACACTTTTGATGGAGTGACCGGGTTTTTCGGATCCTGGTTAGGCAAATTCGCGTAGTCGTCGCTTTTCGGTAAGATGTATCGCTCGCTGTCACCTAACAGATTGAGCAATTCTAAATCTAATGGGGAGTATGTGTCGTGGGTGCAGGCAAATACAAATAGAACTATACCGGCAAATACTAGGTACGTTTTTCGCATGAGACTGGAGCTTTTCCTGTTGTTCAATATGAATGTATCATACGATAATATACAGGAAAAGTTTCAGATTATGAAAAAAATCTGACTGCGATCGTAATTAGTAACACGCTATCAGGTTGCGATTCTGATAAAAAAATCGCTCATGCATTATTGTAAAATGAAAAATGTATTGTTATTTTGTGGTTATGGATGTTATGGCATATAAAATCTCATACGAATAAATATTTGTTTGCGAATATTTTATTCTCTGCCCTATTTGCTTTTTCAGATGTCGTTCATTTATTAACCATAAAATATTATTATTATGAAAACCTCTCGAAATTTTGTTACCCCCCCCCATTTGCATTTATGTTGTTATTGTTTGTTTTAATCCGGCTTCACGGCCAGGAAACGGGGCGTTGTCCCAATGACAATTGCCTGGTCATCGATGCCGGCACAGGGACTGATATAACACAGTTACTGCCGACTAATCCCTACGACAATACCGGCAGTTGCCTGGTTGTTAACGGGGTTTTGCGTGTAAGTAGCGCATTCACTATAACCGGCGGAGAAATACGCATGCAACCCGGTTCACAGATCGTCATTGAAGGGGAGGGAAACCTGCGCCTGATCGATGTGTCGGAAAACGGCGGTTTACACGGTTGTTTTCAAATGTGGCAAGGAATTTCTTTTATGGTAAATCCCGATAACGCTTCTGCTGCCTATCTGCGGTTAACGCTCGTAAATACACTAATACAGGATGCAGAATTTGCCGTTGCGATGCAGCGGCGAAGCTTGCTTTATGCAATAAACACAGCGTTTAATCGCAACTATACAGGAATATTTATAGATGGCAGTGTTCCGGCGAGTTCTGTGGTAGTAACCCCGCCATCGGTTGATCTGAGCGGTTGCACTTTCTCTTCTGATGGCGCGATGTTGACGGCTTTTCCGGGGCAGCTGCACTATGCCCCGCGAACTTATGCGGGCGTTTTAGGGATGAATAACCCCAATTTTGATTTAACCATTGGCGGTAATGCTAATCAGGCGAATCGATTTCGCGATATAACAAACGGTATATTAGGGGTCAATTGTCGCTATGTTATTGCCAACAATATTTTTGAATCTATTCGAAGCGGAGAAACATCCGCCGGTTATTATCCTGTAGATCTAACTGCAGCGGAGACGCAGTCAAACGCTATATATATCCAACACAATACTAGCGGAACGGTCCAGGTGCATCACAACCATTTTATGGATTGCCTGGTGGGGATGCAGGCAGAATCGGTAACTTTCCACTTTGACGATAATACGCTGGAAGACGTATCAACGGGCATCATTGCCCATAGGTTGGGGGGAAAGACGGTTCGAATGAGGGATAATACCATCGCGGGCACTTTTGGCGCAATATTCAGGGGCCATGTTGCCGCCAATCGCATAGAAGCGCTGGATAATACCATCGTGTCGCATCCCGTTTTGAATGATGAAAGCGGCATAGGTATTGCGATTAACTATACGGATATCTCCGGCAATAGCGCAGCGCAGGCAGCTGCCGGTACGCATTTGATAGATGAAAACGAAGTTGAGATACAAGATTTTGAGGGCGAATACGATGCAGGAGGTATCCTGGTTACGGCAGGCGGCGTATATGTCCGGCAAAATTCTGTTGTCATGCAAAATTACGGCGCCGCCATAGGCGTGGCATTAGGCAAACATGGAGAAATATCAGACAATAAAATAGAAACCCAGACCGGCGAATACGTATACGGGATTTATGTTGATAACAGTCCCAACATTGGCGTGCAATGCAATGAGGTAAGAGCTACCGGCCATGCCCTTGTTTTTGAAGGGGATTGCGGCTGTAGCGGTACGGCAACCTGTACCCGTATAAGCGGCAATTCGCTTGTGCACCTGACGCCGCCTGCCGGCACGGCAAGCGACGGGCTGCAATTGTACTACGCCGTCACTTCTCCCCAGGACAAACAAGGCAATCAGTGGTTGGGTATTGATCCCAATGACCCTGAAAATTTTGGGGCGAGTTATTGGGGGGACGCTTTACTCGCTTTCACTTCAATGTTCATAGTCCATACCAACCAACTACCCTATCACCCGCAGACAATATGGGTGGATGGCGGCATGCCGGGTGATTGGTTTGCAACGCAATCAGGCAACTATTACGAGTGCTCTCAGATGGTAGTTAACAATCCATCAGGAGTAAGCGAGGATATATTTGAGATAGTAGCTGATGGGGGCTTATCGGCTTACGGCGCCGGCGCGCAGTGGATGGCGGGCCGCAACCTGTTGCAGGCCATACAGGCTGAACCTGTATTGTTGGGCAACCCGGCTTTACAGAGTTTTTACACGACACACCAAAACGGAGAATCAGGCCTGCTTTCGGCGGTGGAAGAAGGCCTGGCAAGTCTGGATCGCAAACCAGCCGGTTTGCAAAATACCCTGGATAGCCTCGATACAGCTATCACGGAACTGACAGCAGATTGGATAGAGAAGGAAGGCCAGATATCCTCCCTACAGCCCAATGCCCCCGCTTACCTGGTACAGGAGTTGGAACTAATAGAATTAAATCTGCAAGCTGTCGTGAATCAAAGAGACAGCTTGGAATCGGGCTGGGCAGCCCAGCGCCAATCTGTTATCAACAGCTTGATCGCAACAAACAGCGGTATAACAGCGACAAGCTTGCCGGCTGTGAATAAAAAAGAGGTATTAGCCATTGCGCTCGACATGTTGGACGCAGGAAGTTCAATGCCCAATGCCGGGCAAAAACAGACGCTGGAATCCATAGCTGCCTGGTGCCCCGCCGAAGGCGGAGAAGCCGTCTACCAGGCCTATTCCTTGTTGCACCGCTTCTATTTCCCGATGGTATGCCGGGAAGCGCTGGAAAACCGGTCTCAATGGCCGCAACAAGAAGCGAAGCCGGTACAAATTGCTATTTCTTTATATCCCAATCCCAACCGCGGCGAACTCACCCTTGTCCTCGGTCCATCCAGCGCGCAGTACAATTTCACATTGCAAAGCGCCGATGGCCGCATCGTGCTGCAAAAAAGCGGCCTGACGCCCGGCAACCATGTCTTGTCGCTGGGTGCGCTGCCCGCCGGCGTTTATTCCGCCGGCGTACGCCAGAACGGGCAGCGGATTTGGGTGGATAAAGTCGTGATTGTTGATTAATGAATCCCTTCTTCATATCGCCGGGGCGACTTCTGCCGCTCCGGCGATATGTTAATTCAATGCGCGCCATGAAAAAACTAACACTTGCACTACTTGTGCTATTCCCCCTTTTTGGCCTGTTGGGACAATCGAAACAAGATTATATATGGTTATTTGGATATGATAGTTGGGCAGCAACGGAAAACCCAATTTTCGGAGGTAGTGTAATTGATTTTAACCAGGATCCTCCTGCAACATTTATTGATTTAAGGGATATGAATATAAATGCCACTTTGGCCAGTATTTGCGATACTGCAGGCAACTTGCTTTTATATAGTAACGGCATATACATTGCAAACGCTCAACATGATACTATTGCAAATAGCGAAGGCTTGAACCCCGGCGGAACATTGGGGTTTGATAGTTACGGTATGCGATTGCCACAAGGCGCCCTATTATTGCCTCTACCTGAGTCGGAAAGCGAATTCGTATTGCTGCACGAAGGTTATAAAGTCATCGCTAACCCGCCCCCGTTACCGGGGATTGACCTGGCCTGCGGCCCTTTCTACGAAACCCGAATTGATATGTCGCTCAACGGCGGTGCAGGCGGGGTGATATATAAAAACTATATAATCCTGGATGATACGCTTGACGCCGGTAAACTAGTTGCTACCCGGCATGCTAATGGGCGCGACTGGTGGGTAGTATTGCCCGAATACGATTCCCCCAGAATATACCGATTCTTACTTTCCCCTGGAGGTATTCAAATTTTGCCTCCACAAATTTTGGAGGACACACTTTGGAATGGCCTCGGCCAGGCCGTATTCAGCCCCGATGGCAGCAAATACGTGCATCTATCGCTCTACGACTGGGGCAATAATTTTCTGACTATTTTCGAATTTGATCGTTGCAGCGGACTTTTCTCCAGTATTGTGCAGATTAATTATGCAGAAATAGATGCGCATGGCGGGGTAGCTATTTCGCCTAATTCCAGATATTTGTACTTATGTGCCCAGCAAGAGGTTTACCAATTCGATTTGTGGGCGGATGATATCGAGGCATCCAGGGATACCGTGGCAGTTTATGACGGATATTTGGAGCCTATTCCCGGATTCAATGATTCCGTCGCCATGACTTTCTTCTTTGCTCAACTCACGCCAAACGGAAAGATTTTAATAGGCCAAGGCTCGACGGTAAGATCCCTTCATGTGATCAATCAGCCTGACCTGCCTGGTGAAGCATGCGAAGTCTTGCAGCATGCTATTATGACCCCTACGCTAAAAGGACCGGCCCTACCCAACTATCCCAATTTCCGCCTGGGGCCCTTACCTGGCAGCGGTTGCGACACGCTGGGCCCGCTGGCGGCATTCAGCCACGTTCCCGCAGGGTTGGCCGTCGATTTCAACGACGAGTCGCTCAAAAAACCTACTTCGTGGCATTGGGATTTCGGCGACGGCCAGGGCAGCCAGGAGCAACACCCCCAGCACCAATACGAAACGGAGGGCGCCTATGACGTATGCCTGGAGGTGCGCAACGCCTACGGCGCCGATACCCTCTGTAAAACCATCACGGTAACGACCGTGGGTACGTCCTACGCCGGCGCCGATGCCGGCGTCAGGCTGTACCCCAATCCCAGCCGCGGCGAAGCCACGCTGGCCCTGCCCGGCCCATCGGGGGTTGTCTACGATTTTGTATTGCAAAGCGTCGATGGCCGCATCGTGCTGCAAAAAAGCGGCCTGACGCCCGGCAATCACCTTTTGTCCCTAAGCCATTTGCCGGCAGCGGTCTATCTCGCAAACGTTCTACTCGACGGGCGGCAGGTGTGGATTGAAAAGTTTGTGATTGTAATGTAGAATACCTGTGCTGGGAGGGGCTGTGCTACTGTACTGTGAACGCTCGCCGTTCACCTGACTCCGGGCAGCCTTGGCAGGGGGGAGGCGATCTTTGCGACTGTACGAACATAAGTGTATAAGATACGTGAAGCTCCTAAGTTCGCAAAGTCGCAAAGTCGCAAATCACTCTGCCGCCAACTCTGGCTTCTTACCGCGAAGGCGTGCAAAAAACTCCTTGAATTTGTCGGCAAACATATACACGACCGGCACCACTACCAGCGTAAGAAACATCGAACTGGTAAGGCCTCCGATGAGTACCCAGGCCAGGCCGTTTTTCCACTCCGAACCGGCGCCTTTGGCAATAGCAATAGGAATCATACCGATCACCAGGGCCAGGGTGGTCATGAGGATGGGCCGCAAACGGGCGCGCCCCGCTTCGATGAGCGCACTATAAGTATCGTGGCCTTCTTCTTTCGATAATATCGCGAAGTCGACCAACAAGATGGCGTTTTTGGCCACCAAACCGATAAGCATGATGATACCCAGGATGGTGAAGATGTTCAGCGTTTGCATGGCCAATGCGAGCGCCAGCAAAGCGCCTACCAGCGCCACAGGCAACGAGAACATAACTACCAGCGGATAAATATACGAGTCGTATAAGGCCACCATGATCAGGTATACAAACAGGATAGACGCCAAAAAGGCCAGCCCCAGGCTCGAAAACGACTCCGCCTGGTTGCGCAGGTCGCCGTCGTATTTGACGGATACGCCTGCCGGCGGCGGATTTGCCGCTACCCACGCAGTAATTGCCTCGCCAATTGTACCCGAAGGCACGCCCAATACTTTCGACTGTACTTTTACGGAAGGAATGCGATCGGTGCGCTCCAAACGCGCCGGACCCGTAGTGGGTTTTATTTCGGCAATCTGGCTCAATTTGATGAGCTGTCCGCGTGGGTTCATCACGGTCAACTCGGCAATATCTTCCGCGTCGCGGCGGTCAAATTCGTCGAGCACGATATTGATGTCGTATTCGTTGTTGCCGTCTTTGTATTTGGCGTCGGTATTACCACTGAAGGCCGTTTGCAGGGTACCGCCCACCATGGCCATCGTGAGGCCCAACTCCGACAAGCGCTCGCGGTCTACCTGTACGCGCACTTCGGGGTTGCCTTCTTCGAGCGACCACTCGGGCTCCAGCGTGCCTTTGATCTGCTTGAGTTTAGTGAGCATTTTATCGGCATACGCTTTGGCGTCTTCTATATCGGCGCTGCTCATGATGATCTGGATGGGCGCGTCGTTGGCGCCGCCAAAGAAGGCTACTTCGCTGGAGGTGACCTCTACGCCCGGCAACATGCCCGTGAGCGCGTTTTTGGTCTGCAACGAATACAGCGCTGTCGATACCGAACGCTGTTCTTTGGGCACCAGCTTCACGTTGATCTCGGCGATGTAGGGGCTGCGCTGTGCCGAGGCAAACCCCGATTTGGCGCCTACGGAGGTAAACAAACCGGTGACTTCTTTCTGATCAAAAAGGAAGGCTTCTATTTGTTGCGTCACCTGGTTGGTCTGCTGTATGGTGGCGTCTTTGGGCAATTCCACCTGGATGATAAACTCTCCCCGGTCGCCGTTGGTGATGAATTCGGAGCCGATGAATCCTTTTGTAACCAGAGTAAAAGAACTCACAAATAACGCGCCGGTAACAATTAATACAATGGCCTTATGGTTTAACGACCACCGCAGAATGCCTACGTACCCCTCGGTCAACTTGCTGAGACCCCGCTCAAAGCTGCCGAAAATGACGCCGCTGAAACTGCTGTCGTCAAAATGCTCTTTTCGCGAAAAACGAGCCGCTAACGCCGGCGTAATGGTGTACGATATCAGCAAGCTGAGCAGGGTAGACATCACTACTACCAGCGAAAACTGCCGCATGATGTTGCCCACGATGCCGGAGGTAAGAGCCAGCGGGAAAAACACGACCACGATTACAAGGGTGATCGATAAGGCCGCCAGGAAGATTTCTTTGCTGCCGTCGAGCGCAGCCTTCCGGCTCGGCTTGCCCATCTCCAGGTGCCGGTATATGTTTTCTAATACTACAATGGAGTCGTCTACAAGGATGCCGATCACCAACGACATGGCCAGCAAGGTCATCAGGTTGAACGTAAACCCGAAAACGTACATACCTACAAAGGTAGTGACCAACGAAACCGGAATGGAGATCAGCACGATGCCGGCGTTGCGCAAGCTGTGCAAAAACAGCAACATAACCGCAGCTACCAGTACGATAGCCAGGAAAATATCTTTTTGTACGGCATCAACCGCTTCGATGGTAAAATCGGAGGTATTGTTGGCTATCGAAAATTGCAGCCCTTCGGCTTTGTACTGCGCTTCCAACTTGGTGAGTTCTTTTTTCACCGTTTCCGTGACGTCTACCGCATTGGCATCCGATTGTTTGAGCACGTACATACCGATGGAGCTGATGCCGTCTACACGGTTGATATCGGTGATTTCTTTTTCCGCATCCACAATCTCCGCTACTTCGTGCAGGTGAACCGGGGCGCCGAACTGATTGGCCGACACCACCACGTTGCGCAGGTCATCGAGCGAGGTAAATTTGCCCGCCAGGCGGATCAGCACCTGGCTGTTGTTGTCTTTGAGCTTGCCGGTGGGAAAGTCGAGGTTGGCCTGCTGGATGGCTTGTTGCACCTGAAACAGGGAAATATTGAGTTGTTCCAGTTTGTCTTTGCGAATATTGACGCGTATTTCGCGCTCCTCTCCGCCGATAAGGTTGATCTGCCCTACGCCTTTGATCTTCGACAAACCGGGTTTTACGCGGTCTTTCATCAGGTCGTAAAATTTCGTAGGCGGCAGGGTAGAGACGGCGCCGATATTCATGATGGGAATTTCGTCGCTAGAAAATTTGGAGATCAACGGCGTCTGCGCGTCGTCGGGCAGGTCGTTTTGTATCTGGTTGAGCTTGCGCTGGGCATCCTGCAACAACAAGTCGACGTTTACCCCGTCTTCAAAGTTGACCAGGATGACGGAGTAACTCTCCAGCGAAGTAGCGTATATGTCGCGGATGTTCTCCAAAGACGACAGGGCATCTTCGAGTTTCCGGGTTACGGAGTTTTCTACCTCCGCCGGCGATGCGCCCGGGTATACGGTCGCTACCGTGATCAACGGCGCCGAAAATTTGGGAATCAGCTCATAACTCAATTGCTGAAAACTGAAAAATCCCAATACCATCAATATGGTGAATATGACGACTAATATCGATGGGCGATCTATGCTTAATTTTATCATGGCATTTTTATTTTTTGGTGACGTCCCGGGAAATTCTTAGTTGGTGACGTCACGGGAAATTCTTGGTTGGTGACGTCCCGGGAAATTCTTGGTTGGTGACGTCCCGGGAAATTCTCAGTTGGTGACGGCTTACGGTCGTACAGTCGTACAGTCGTACAGTCGTACAGTCGTACAGTCGCTACTCCACCACCTTCACCTCCGCGCCGTCGCTCAGCCCCGATTGGCCCGAGCGCACCACGGTTTCGCCGGCAGAAAGGCCTTCGAGCACCTCTACAAAGTCGCCGTAGCTTTCTCCGGCGCGCACCTGGCGAAGGCGGGCGGTATTTTTATCTACTACGTAAACTTTGCCGTCGAGTACGCTGCCTACGAAGGCGCTGCGCGGGATAGCCAGCGTAGCTACCGGGGCAGCAGCCGAGAATTGGGCTTTACCGTTCATGCCCGCCTTGATAAGCGTAGCGCCGGCATTGCTTACCTCTATGTGCACGGGGAAGCGCTTGGTCATGTCGGCTTGTACGTCGACAAAGGTGATGACGCCGCTAAATTCGCGGCCGCGGGCTACATCGGCGGTCACTTTCACACGCTGACCCTTTTTTACGGTCACCACCTGGTCTTCGGTTAGGAATACGTCAAGTCGCAGCGGATTGATGTTCACTATGCCGGCCACGGGTGAACCCGGCGCCAGGTAAGAACCGTCTTCGATACGCATGTTGTTGATCGTGCCCGAAATCGGCGCTTTGACGTAGGTGTCGTCGATGCGCTTTTGCAGCGATTCGATGCCTATTTTCAGGCTTTCCACGCCTGTTTTGGCTTCGTCGTATTGCTGCTGCGTCACGCCGCCGTCGTTGATCAGATTGGCCAGGCGGGCCAGGTCTTTCTCCGCTTTTTGCAGGTTCAGGCGGTTGATTTTCATTTCGTTTTCGAAATATTTATTATCAACTACCAACATGACCTGGCCTTTTTGCACGTAAGTGCCATCATCAATCTTCAGACTGGTAATGCGGCCGTTTACGTCGGAGATCACCATGACCTGCTTGGAGGGCATGAAGGTGCCGTTGACGGCAAAATCGCCGCTAAACGACTTTTTCTCTACCTGGGCTACCGCCACGGGGATAAAGCTGTTGCGCTGTTGTGACAACTCGGCGTTGGCCTGCATGGTAGCTTTGTTGTCTTTAAGCTTCCAACTGATAGCCAGGGCGCCGGCCACTACGGCGACGAGAATGACGCTTACGCTAATGATGCGACGGGTATTCATTTTTATTATTTTTTTTAAAATTCTAATTGATCTTATTAAAAACCCACAACCTACAACCTACAACCTACAACCTACAACCTACAACCTACAACCGACTTATTTCCCGGCAGTCAACGTAGGTAATAGTATTCCACGTGCATTGAGCAATTCAAGCTCGGCCAGTTTGAGCTGCAACAGCGAACTCAGGTAGTTGGTCTGCGCCTGCCGCATGCTGGTCTCGGCGGTGAGCAATTCGGTTACGGGCGCCACGCCTTCCGAGAAACGGCGAAGCGAAACGCGGTATACTTCTTCGGCCACGCGACGGTTTTCGGCCAATACTTTCAGGTTGTTGAGGTTGGTGTTGAGTTGCATGGCGGCGTTGTCGTATTGCAGCAGAAGCCCGTCGCTTGCCCGGCGGCGGTCTTCGGCTATTTGAAGCAACTCTATATTGGCCTGTTCAACTTGCGATTTTTTGCGGAAGCCGTCAAAAACGGGTACGTTGAGCCGTAAACCGATCATGCTGAACCTGAACCAGTTGTCGCCCTTGCCTAACTCGCTGAAGTCGTTGCCCATGCCCTGAAAATTGTAACTTCCAAAAACGGATAGGGTGGGCCAATACCCCGCTTTGTAGCGCGCGACGTTGTATTCGTTGAGCACGCGCTGCATATCGAGAATGGCCAGCGTGGTCTGCTGCGAGAAATCGGGCTTCGCGACGCTCACCTCGGGCAAAATGTAGCCTTTTTCGTCTATGGTATCGGTAAGCGCTATAGGCGCATCGAGCGGCATGGCCATGTGGAATTTGAGCGCCCGCATGATTTGCTCTACTTGCAGATTGAGGTTGCGCAATTGGGTCTCCAGGTTGATGCGATTCACGCCGATCTGGTCGACGTCGATTTTTTTGGCCAGCCCGTTTTGCTGCTGCCTGGATACCATGTCATACAAACGATTGACCTGGTCGAGGTTGGCTTCCAATATCTGGCGCTGTTTCGACGCCAACTGTACCTGATAATACATCTTGGCTACCTCGTAGGCCACATCTTCTTTGGTCTTTGTGGCCACCAACCTGTTGAGGTCGTTGATTTTGCGGGTAGCCTCGATGCCCAGGAAGAAGGTTTTGTCAAAAACAAGCTGGTTGAGGTTCAATCCCATCGAGGTGTTGAGCGTGGTGCCGAATTGTACCGCCACAAATTCTCCCGGCGCCCCGAAAAATTCTCCCGGAATCAGGGAGGTCGGCAATTCTACATTGTAGGTGAAATCACCGCCGATGCTGACTTGCGGGTAGCCTATGCTCAGTACCTCTCTGATGTATTGTTCGCCCTGCTTGATCTCAAGTTCTGAACGTCGTACCAGCGGACTGTGCTGTATAGCATGCTGCGCGCAGGCCGCCAGGCTCATCGGCTGGGGCGTGCTCTGGGCAGTAAGCTGCGAAATGAGGGTTGTGAAAGCTATCAGAATTTGGATAGCACGGGATTTGATGATCATAAACGGGTGTTTTGTAACGCCTGATTTCTTAACGGCGCATTGCCTTTTTTGGTCGTACTTTAAATGCATGGAGCGCGCAAAAAGTTCAATTACCGAATAATATTCTGCAAAGCTTTTTTGCTTTGCGGCCACAAAGGTACCGGCCTTTTGTTTGCAACGCAACAAATAAGTAAAGAAATTTGTACAACTGTACTAATTTTTCGATGAAAGGCAGGAAATGGGGGATGGGTTGTCGGTTGTCGGTTGTGAGTTGTCGGTTGTGAGTATATTTAGAAAAAATAATGAACCCACAACCCATAACCGACAACCGACAACGGACCTACAACTTCTCCCTAAGAAACTGCCCCGTATACGATGATTTTACATGTACCAACTCCTCCGGCGTACCCTGAAAAACAAGGTAGCCGCCTTCCTTGCCGCCTTCGGGGCCCAGGTCGATCACCCAGTCGGCGCATTTGATCACCTCCATATTGTGCTCCACCACCAATACGGCATGGCCGCGTTCTACAAGGGCGTTGAGGGCGATGAGCAATTTGTGTATATCGTGAAAATGAAGACCGGTAGTGGGCTCGTCGAAAATGAACAGGAGGTGTTCGGTCACTCTTTCTTTACCCAAAAAAGAAGCCAGCTTGACGCGCTGGGCTTCGCCGCCGGAGAGCGTGCTCGACGATTGCCCCAGCTTGACATAACCCAAGCCCACGTCGAAAAGCGGCTGCAATTTGCCTGCCACTTCTTTTACGTCTTTAAAAAAGACAAGCGCCTCTTCTACGCTTAGATCGAGGATCTCGAATATGTTTTTGCCTTTGTATTGTACTTCCAGAATGTCCGATTTGAATCGCTTGCCCTTGCATTCTTCGCATTCGAGGCGCACGTCGGCCAGGAATTGCATCTCTATCACCTGTTCGCCTTCGCCTTTGCAGGCATCGCAACGCCCGCCATCTACATTAAAAGAAAAATGCGCGGGTTTATAACCTCTGATCTTGGACAACTGCTGCTTGGTCATCAGTTCGCGGATGGCATCGTAGGCTTTGACGTATGTCACCGGATTCGACCGCGAGGACTTGCCGATGGGGTTTTGGTCTACCATCTCTACCTGGCTGATGGCCTTCAGGTCGCCCTCGAGTGTAGTAAAAGCCCCCGGCGCTTTGGCGTAATTTTCGCCAAAATGCTTTTTCAGCGCGGGATACAAAATCTGTTTGACCAGCGTGGTTTTGCCCGAGCCCGATACGCCGGTGATGACCGTGAGGGCATTCAGCGGGATAGTGACGTCGATGTTTTTGAGGTTATTCTGCCGGGCGCCTTTTATCAATAGCTTGTTGCCGGGTTTGCGTCGCAGCGCCGGCAGAGGTATCTTCATACGGCCGCTCATATATTTGGCCGTCAGACTGTCGGCGGCTTCGCTGTAAATATCTTTGTAATCGCCGGCAAACACCACCTCGCCGCCGTGTATCCCCGCCTCGGGGCCCATGTCGACCAGATAATCGGCGTTTTTGATCATGTCTTCTTCGTGTTCTACCACGATCACCGTGTTGCCCAGGTCGCGCAGGGCCTTGAGCACTTCCACCAGCCGGCCCGTATCCCGCGGGTGCAGGCCCACGCTGGGCTCGTCGAGGATGTACATCGAACTGGTGAGGTTGCTGCCCAGGGTGCGCGTGAGGTTGATGCGCTGGGTCTCGCCGCCGCTCAGCGACGACGACAGGCGGTTGAGGGTGAGATAACCCAGTCCCACTTCGCACATAAACCGCAGCCGGTTGGTGATTTCCAGCAGCAGCCGTCGGCCCACTTTTTGGTCGAAGTCGTTAAACTCTATGGTATTGACAAAATCGAGCAACTCCTCCACCGGTATGTCTACGAGCTCGGAGATGTTGCGTTCCGCCACTTTTACATAGGTGGCCTCTTTGCGCAAGCGCCCACCCTCGCAGGTAGGGCACAGCGTGCGCCCGCGGTAGCGCGCGAGCATCACGCGGTTTTGGATTTTATAAGTCTTTTCTTCTAATTCATTAAAAAAAGCCTGCAACCCGTCAAAATACTTGTTGCCGCTCCACAGCAGCTTGCGCTCTTCTTTGCTGAGATCCTGGAAAGCCCGGTGCACCGGAAAATCGAATTGATGGGCGTTTTTGAGCAGTTGCTCCAGCCATAGGCCATATTTTTCGCCTTTCCAGCAGGCGACGGCGCCTTCAAAAACCGACAGCGTTTTGTCGGGCACCACCTTGTCTTCGTCAATGCCCATCACCAGACTAAACCCCTCGCAGGTAGGGCAAGCGCCGTAGGGGTTGTTAAAATTAAAAAGCTGGGGCGTAGGCTCTACAAAAGTCAGCCCGTCGAGCTCAAAGCGGTTATTGAACTCTCGTCGCTCGTCGCCGATCACGTCGGCCAGGCATTCGCCCTCGCTTTCATAGAAAGCCGTTTGCACCGAATCGGCCATGCGTTTGGGGTTTTCGGGGTCCTCGTGTTGCACCACAAAGCGGTCTATCAGTATCAGCAACCCCACAGCTTTGACCTCTTCCAGCCTTTTGTCGAGGAAGTCGAGGTTTTTTTCCAGCAATTCCTGGATAAGCGTGAGCTGCCCCTCGTACAACACCCGCGTATAGCCTTTTTGCATCAGCAATTCCAACTCCTGGCGCAAAATGCGGTCTTTATATTTATAAGGTAAAGGAATATACAACTGAATGCGCGCGCCGTCGGGGTAGCTTTGTATAAAGTCGATAACGTCGGAGACCTCGTGTTTTTTGACAAGTTCGCCCGAAACAGGCGAAATAGTTCTGCCCACGCGGGCATAGAGCAGGCGCAGAAAATCGTACACCTCCGTAAGCGTACCCACTGTCGAGCGGGCATTGCTGGTGCTCACCTTTTGCTCGATAGCGATAGCCGGGCAGATACCTTTGATGTAGTCGACCTCCGGCTTTTTCATCCGCATCAGAAACTGCCGGGCATAAGCCGAGAGGCTCTCCACATAGCGCCGCTGCCCCTCTGCAAACAACGTATCAATCGTAATCGACGACTTCCCCGAGCCCGACACCCCGGTCACCACCACCAGCTTGTTTTTGGGGATGACGAGGTCTACGTTTTTCAGGTTGTTGGCCCGCGCTCCTTTAATATAAATCGCTTCGCGCAACTCGACTTTGCCGGGCTGCTCATGAAATACAGGGCCAATTTGCTTTTTTACCGCCATGCAAGTTTGGTGTTGATAGAACGCAAGTAGCTGTTTAGTAGGGTTTAGTAGAGTTTAGTAGGGTTTAGTAGGGTTTAGTAGGGTAAAATAACTAAACTCTACTAAACTGCCGAAGGCACTCAACCCTACTAAACAGTTACGAACGCATAACAAAAGGACAAAGATAGGGGTTTATTGGGAAAGGAGAATTTTGTTCTCTGTTGTAAGTTCTCTGTTTGTCCTGCTGCCCGCCCGCACCCCTAACCCCTAAAGGGGAACCCAACCCGCATCTGAGAAAACCCTTGCTGCCGGGAGCTCTCCCCTTTAGGGGCCGGGGGTGTGAGTAATTAAGTTTAACTGGCAAAGATAAGGAACGGAGAACGGATAACCGATAACAGAGAACAGACAACCGACAACCGACAACCGACAACGGACAACGGAGCACCCTGGGCCTTTACATTGTAAGATAAATACCCTATTTTTGTAAAAAAAGCATACTACATGTCAAGTCTGATTATTCAAGTTGAGCGCAGTGAAGATATCCGCTTGCTGGAGCAATTAGCTACCAGGCTGGGGCTGACTTACTTCCGCATCGATGAATCTGAGCAACGTCGGATAGCAAAAGCAGCACTAGTAGAAAACGCAGGTATAGTCGATAAAAGTCAGGAAATCCCAGAGGAATTAATAGCCCAAACCATTGAAAACTTAAGGTCGCAGCGTTATGAGAAAAAGAGTAATCCGGGTAGTCATTGATACCAATTGGTGGATCAGTTTTGTTATTAATAGCTACAAGAGCCAATTGACAACAGTATTACTGCACCCAAATATTGAGATATATTCCTGCGAAGAATTAGCCCAGGAGATTTTTAAAACCTTGGATGACGCAAATCTCCAAAAGTACATACAACCTTCGGTCAAAGAAGAATTCATTCGTTTGTACCCTTCCGTTGTAAATACAATTGTAGTACAATCAAAAGTGACGGCATGCCGCGACCCAAAGGACAACTTTTTGCTTGCCCTTTCAAAAGACGCCAAAGCGCTTTACCTGATAACCGGAGACAAAGACCTTCTTTCACTCAACAAATTTGGCAAAACAGCTATCGTTACGATGTCTGAATTCCTAAGAATCCATTGATGTTCGTTTCGGCTCCGCTCAACGACCGGCTAGGATTGCAAAATCGCTCACCCACACCCCGACCCATTGTTGGCGATCGGCTGCAATGGATCGTACAGTCGCAAAGTCGTATAGTCGCAAAGTCGGGACTCGGCTCCGCTCAACGACCGGTTAGGATTGCAAAGTGCTCACCCACACCCCCGACCCCTAAAAGGGGCGACCCTCCCGCGAGTCGTACAGTCGTACAGTCGCAAAGTCGTATAGTCGCCTTGCCACACCCCCGCCCCATGTTGGCGATCGGCGATCGGCGGTCGGCTGCAATGGATCGTACAGTCGCAAAGTCGTATAGTCGCAAAGTCGGGACTCGGCTCCGCTCAACGCTAAAGGGGCGACCCTCCCGCACAAGTAACACCGTACCGGCTGCTTTAGCTGCCGAAAAAGTCCCCGCTTACAACGTTTTCTGAATCGCAGATTTTGAAGATATCGCAGATTTCGCAGATGATTTTTGCTTGCGTGCTTGCCTGAGTCAGGCCTGGTTGGCATGATAAAGACCTTGCAAGATTTTCAACGAACAACACTGGGAAAACCTTGCAAGGTCTGGACGCGTCATTCGGTGCTCCCTAAGAGCGATTTCAACTAGGATTTGAGGGATGGAGAAGGATGACAGAAGGATAATTGGCACTTTGTTTTTTTCTCGCTTATAGCTTTGTCATGCCCGCCAGGGCATCTGTACACGTGATGCTGGCCGCGTTGTCTGAATCGCGGATTTCCGGATTTCGCGGATTTTTCTCAGGTAGGTTTCTTCTTTTTATAAAAAAACAATATATTGTCGTTCCAATAACCCAATCCAATAAGCGCCTGCTTGAGTTTTAGTTTGATATATCAATAATTCAGAGGGATCTACTACCAGAGGCTATCAAAGAGTACAATAGAATACGGCCGGTTTGTACGGGCTGGTGTATAAATAATATTTTAAAAAAATAGCAATATGGAGAAAGAGTATGGAACCAAAATGAGGTTGCTACATGTGATGCTGGCGGTATTAGAGCGTCCTTACGGATATACCAGAAAGGAATTAGCCTCGAAATTCAATTATACAAAAGACACCATCAAAAACGACTTCAGAGTATTTTCAAATGCCGGGCTTGTATGGCAACAAGACGATAAGTACCGTTTCGCATTTGCCGAGGAAAAACCATTGCGCCAGCTAAAAGACCTGCTCCATTTTTCGGAAGAAGACCAACTACTTCTTATGCAGGCTATCGACCAGATAGCGCCCAATACCAAACGGAGCGATATATTAAAAAGAAAACTGGCTTCGCTATACGACTATCACCGGCTTGGCTACGCCTATCTGCGCAGGCCTTATCTCTCAAAAATAGACGCCCTGGAAGAAGCCCGGAAAGAGAAAAAACGGGTTGTATTGCAAGATTACCATTCCACCAACAGCAACATTGTAAATGACAGGTTGATCGAACCTTTTCATGTCAACCCGGCGGAAGATATCGTACAGGCATTTGATGTCGATAAAAAGGATTTGCGTTATTTCCGCATCTCTCGTTTTGCCCGGGTGCGCGCCACCGAAGAGTCTTGGCAATTCGAACACCTTCACAGAGTCCAGCCCGCCGATCCATTTCGGATTGTAGATACCGCGCAGGAGACAGTGCACATCAGGCTCAACATAGGCGCCTATAATGACTTGATAGAGCGCTTTCCGCTTTGTAAATCGTATGTGCAACCTTCTGCCGAGCCTGACGTATATGATTTACAGTGTAAGGTGAATAAACAGTTCATAGGTATTACCAACTTTTTGCTAGGCAATCACGGCGGAGTGGAAGTCATTGAACCCGACTCCCTGATTGAACACCTGCGCGAAGAAGTCAAAAAAATGAAGTTTTAGGAAAGTCGCGAAGAGGTGACGGCTGGGGGAGAACTCAGGAGGTGACGGCGGGGGAAGAACTCAGGAGGTGACGGCGGGGGGAGAACTCAGGAGGTGACGGCAGGGGAGAGACTCAGGAGGTGACGGCAGGGGAGAGACTCAGGAGGTGAC
>Ga0209573_1001622_pt1 | contig 33514 bp, 44 predicted proteins | sample TNRBio252014_DNA_FD_185870 | JGI IMG/M metagenome (GOLD analysis project Ga0209573, IMG submission 185870) | Wastewater treatment Type I Accumulibacter community from EBPR Bioreactor in Madison, WI, USA - TNR Reactor_6/25/2014_ DNA (SPAdes)... | ecosystem: Engineered > Bioreactor > EBPR >...
GCAGTAAGATCATTGAAAACTTCTTCCATCTGTTTAACCAGGATGTTCAGAAGTTTCGCCCAGGCTACACCGCCAACCCGTTCGCGCTCACACTTAGCAACCGACCCAACCGCGAGGCCCTTGCCAAGATGGTGAAGAGCCACGAACTCGCGCGCGCGGAAGATGCACTGAAGCAAGCCATTGAAGACCTCACCATTTGGAACAACACACCCCGCAAGTTCCTTTCAAATAAATCACCACTGGCCACCTACCGCGCCAGTGTTGAAGCTACCCGCGACAAGCAGCGGCCCTTCAGCGAGATCATTGACATTGAATCCTTCTACCAATTGCCAGGCGAGCATAAGAAGATACGCACCTACGATGAAGGCAAAATGAAAATCGTGAGCACGTACGTACCGCAGCAGTACGAGTTCACCAACCGGGGTATCGACATTACCATTAACGGCAAACCTTTTACCTATGACGTTGAAGACGCAGCCTTCCGCAGATTATATATCGGTGCGAAGTTCACCGTGCGATATGAACCTAACCCTGAGCGGTGGATCAACAACCAGCCAGAACGGCTATTGCTCTATATCAATGGTGCGCCTTTGCAATGGAATGAAGCTCACGCGTGCGCACTACCCAAGCAGCTTATGCCAATGGCTGTGGCCGATTACCAACAAGGCACCCGCACCCAACTGAACGACCGCCTCAACAATAAGAAACAACAGCGCGCCATTGTTCAGAAAGATTTCAGCGAGTTGATTGAACGCACCAAGCGCAACGGCACCTACACACCGGTGATCACCGATAACGCTTTCGATAAGCAAGTGCTTACCGACACCACAGCGCAAATACTCAACGGCATCATTAACGACAACGAAGCTTTCAACACCACTGAACCGGAAGCACCGGCAGCCGATCAGCCCAAAAAGCTCGACCGCCTCAGCGATGAATTTGATACACCACTTCCACTTGACTAACAATTAAACAATAAATCCTATGCCATTTACACTAGAACAAAAGCGAATTGTAACCGAACAGGTAAACTCCTGGATCGATGAGAAGAACCCCGCACGCAGCGGTGCCAAGCTTGCCGAGAAGGCAGGTATCAATAGTTCATACCTGAGCTTTATTAAAGCCGGTAAATACCAGATGGACGCGAGCGGTCGTGTAGTGTCTATTAAAGACAGCTACTTCCAGCGCATTGCCGATGCAATGGGCCTGCGTCTGGATGATACACTACACTGGGATTTCATTGAGAACTTCAAACGCATTCAACGTGCGTGCCGTAAAGCTCAGCGCAAATCCATCCGGATGGTAGTGGATGGCTGGACGCGTATGGGCAAAACCCACTCACTTGAGAACTATGCAGCCGCAAACGACTATGTGCTTTACGTGAAGTGTACGCAAAACATGAGCGCGAAAGATTTGCTGGAAGAGATTCTTACATCACTGGGCGTGCATGATATGCAACACATCCGTGGAAACCACGCGAAGCTTCGCACCATCAAGAACATCATCACCAACCGCAAGGGGTATCTCATAATCATTGATGAGGTGGAAGTAGTGAAGGCCGGTATATACGGCATTCTGAAAGACATCAGCGACTGGGCACACCGCAGGGCTGGCTTTATTATTTGCGGGATGGACATCGTGCGCAAGATTGACAAACTCGCAGGCAACCATAAACCCGGCTTCCCTCAGTTACGTGGCCGTTTCTTCGGCAACCAGGTACTCACGGCCAGCAAACTAAGCCAGGGCGAAATCGTAGAGGTGTGCCAGTTTGAAGGCATCACCAACACTGGTGCGCAAAACGTGCTTTCGCAATACGTGACTGACCTCGACATGCTAGCCCAGTACGTGCGCGATGTGAAAGATGAGCAAGAGAAACGCGCCAAGAAACTTACTGGTCAGGAAGTGATTGAACTGCTCGACCTCAGCGTAACCACCTTTAAAAAATCTGCCTGATGAAACCGAGCATACAAGAGCAAATCGATTATTTAAAAAACGTGCGCGACAACCTGATTGCCGAGTCTAGTGATCACGAAATGTTTCGGGCCATACAGGAGAACCTGATTGCTGTAAAGCTGTGGAACCAGGCAAACGAGCGTGCGGTAAACACAGGCTCGAAGTTGCTGCCTGAAGATGTATACGAAGAACTTCGCACACTCATTGCCACCGTGGCCGTGATGCGTAATGCGCAGAAGGACTACTTTAGGAATCGCACGCAGGAGGCACTCGTGCGCGCCAAGGAGTTCGAGAAGAAGATTGATGATGCGCTTGCCATCATTGTGCAAAAGCCGGTAGAGTTTCCACCGGCACAACCGCCAGCAATTCAAAAGCCAGTCAACGACTGCACCAGAGAGGAGGCCACCAATGGCTAAGCTACCAGACAACTTCATTCCGCAGGCTAAAATGCTGCGCGTGTTTGAACTGATCAACGCGCTGGCGCTGGGCCAAAGTTCTATTGAAGACCTGGCTAAAGTAATCAGCACCAACGCGCGCACGGTATACCGGTACTTCAAACTACTGGAAGAAATTGGTTTTCAAATCAACAAGCACTACGGGCAACCCGCGCGATACTCACTCGGTACCGATTACTACCCGGTATTCGTGAGCCACTTCCGTGAAGATGTGTGGAAGATCAAGAACCGCATCAGTGAAAACCCGAAGCAACTAAACGCACGCCTATTGCAGGAGCAGGAAAGGAGGATGAGCCATGCCTGAAAGAACACCAAGCATACTGTTTAGCCATGCTTACAAAAAGCTGCTGGTCGATGGCAGGCCTATCCGCACCGCCACGTTGTTGCTGGTGCTGTACGTGCAAATGGAAGAGCTCACGCAAGCCAAACAGTTTATCGAGTACGATACCGATAATGGTGTGTACAAAATACCGTTCGACACCTACTACCTGTTGCTGGTATTTCAAAAATCCAATGGCGATTTGTTCACCACCGTGCGGCCAGCCAGCAGAAACAAAATGGCATTCGGTTTCAACGCGAAGTACAAAAGCAAGTTCGACTATTACCGTGGCCTTGTGGGGCAGGAGTTTAACATTCTCATTAACCAAGCCGACTTATGAAAAAGACGTACGAGCATAATCTCATTCTGATTTTCGCCTGGTGTGTTGCCGTAGGCGCAACCCTGGCAGCGTCACTGTTGACTTGTTTCATCTTAATACTGAAGCCATGACCACGGAAGATAAAATCGGTGAGCTATTGAAAAAGCTTGTGGTGCTGGAGCAACACATTCAACGCCTTGAGTACATGGGCCAGGGTGCCACGCACCCCGAAATGCTGGGCGCCTACCACCAGCAGATGCACGAAGACCGTGAGCAGCGTAAGCAACTGCGTGCCGAGCTGCTAGTGCTCAAGCAAATGCACCGCACCGAACTGGTGCAGCGCAAGGCCGAAGTTGAAAAGGAAATGGAAGGCCACGGCATTGATGCTTGGGACATTGAAGACATGAAGGATGTAATCCGGAACATCGACCGCAAGGTGGAAATCATCACCGATGAAATTAAACTGTTAAGCGAATGAACAGCCTGGTTAAAATAACGCGCAACGGTAAGGTAGCGATGCACGTAAGCAAGTCGCTCAAACCCGTATTGCTTATGCTGCTCGAATTGTTTTTGAAAAACCTTACCGACAGCCTCAAGGGCAAGCAACTGAACTGGAACAACAACAGCGACCGCGTGTATGCTTTCCTCATAGGCGAGCTGTATCGTAAATACCATACCGAGCTGAGCATCATTAACCAGCACGACAGCAAACTGTTGTTTACGCGCGCGCAGGCCCACGCCTTTTGGGAACTGTGCCAGCACAATACGGATGATTGGTTTGCCGATCCGCAAATGAGTTTACTGCTTCAACACCTTCACCAAAAATTACTATGAGCTACCTAAGGCTTTTACAATCCGAAATTGAGTTAGTGCGTAGCGAAGTGGCACAGCTCACCGGCATCAGCGAAGAGAAACAAAACCTGATGCTCTTCGAGCGCGGCTACCAGTGGCTTGAACTCACCACCGATAACGATGCCCAGGCATTGCAACACATGCCGCGCACAAAAGAATTCTGGGGCTTTTGGAAGAAGACCTGGCACCAGGCCGATAAGGCCTTTGTAGAATTCTTCAAAGTGTATGGAAGAAACTGCCCCAAGAGTGCGCCCATGTACTACGAACACTTTCACCGCGTAACGAAAGACAACGCATTGATGAGCGGCACATCTGTACAGTGCGACTATCACCTGCTCATTAAGGGCCTTGCCACACAACGTAATTTTTAAACTATACATATCATGACAAAAAAGAAAACCAACAAAGACCTGCAACGCGCAGAGAAACTGATGAAGACCTACACGCAAAGTGTAGTCAACCGAAATGCACTAATGGAGCGCATTAAAAACGAACTGGATGCATACACCGATAACATCAAAACCTGTGAAGAGGAGTTGATCAAGATCGGCAACAAAAACCTTGGCGCCTTCAATACCGATGGCAACCTGGAGTTTGAAGACGGCTACCTGCACATTGCCAAGAACACGGTGGTAATACAATCGCGCAAGTTTGACATCAGCGCGTTTCAAAAAGCTTACCCCGAAATGGTGAAGGTAACGTTGTGCGTGGCCCCGGTGAAGAAAGCCTTCCTCGATAAGGATCAGCGCAAAGAGCTGAAGGCATACGGTGTGAGTGTAACCACCGAAGACAACATGCAGGTAATTCCATACAACAACTAAGCAACATGGCACGCAGAAAATTAGCAACCTCAGCCAAACCCGACCTCCGCATAACGGTGGATAAGGAAGTGTTTGATCTTCTCCAGGAGAACAAGATCAACATGCTGCTCAGTTGGAAACCTCAGGAGAAGAAGCCTGAAGTAATGGAAGTAATCACCGCCCACGATACCGACAGCCTGATGGTAATGTGTACGCGCATGGATACCGTGGGCTTTGGTTACCGCCCTCTTGGATACCCGCAGCATATTTATGCCAGGGGTAAAACCACGCGCTTTCATGTGTCACCCCTCGAAGCAGCCGAACCTGCCGAACAACCCGAAACACAAACCGAGTGAACACCTCAACATCATCCAACGCTTACACCACTCCCCCTGATGAGGGGGGAGTTGGTAAGCTTTCACCGCAGCAAATCAGGCAGCACTACGCGGAAGGAAAGACGCGCATGATCCGCAAGCTGTTTGCCATTGGCTACCAAATGGGCTACGGTAATCCAACCACCGCAGCCGAAGCGCGCATGAGTAAATCAGCTATTGCAAAAATTCACCTTAACCGGTGGCTGCTCAGCGATAAAAGCTGTGTGCGAAAGGAGATGCACGAGATGACGCACAAAGAGTTGCGCAAGGTGATCACACAGTTTGAACAGGTGTATAAGGACTTTAAAACCCGACTTTAAAACCATGACCGAAACGAAGAAACAATGGTACCCCATGCAGTCGCCCTACAAGCGCAACCGCGCGCGCGAAGTACGCGACCTGTACAACAAGCTGGGTAAAAAATTCAGGTACCACATCGTACTTCAATTTTTTAAGCAAAACTATTTCATACAGGAGGGGGCCATATTAACTATCCTTCGCCAGGTAGATGATGAGCCTGTTGATCTGAACATGGCCAGCATCCAATACAAAACCGCTATCGATCCCACTTTCAATTTATAACCTATGCCAAAGAAATTTTCGCGGAACTACTCCGTAACCGATATCAACAACTGGAAGTTTAAGCAAGTCAACCTTCCGCACGAGTGGCACGCACACCTGGGCAACCTTACCGAGAACTTCCGTATGCTCATTGAAGGGCCGAGCGGCCACGGCAAAACGGAGTACCTCCTCCAATTATGCAAAGTACTGGCCGTGCACTTTGGAAAAGTAAACTACAACAACGTTGAGCAGGGGCGCAGCTCATCGTTACAGGATGCCATGATCCGCAACGCCATGCAGGAGATACCGCCCGGCAAGTTTATCATGGCCGAGAAGAGCCAGCGCATTTTTAAGAATTGGTTCGCACGCCTGGAGCGGCCCAACAGCGGGCGCGTAATTGTGCTCGACAGTCTCGACTACATGAAGCTTACCGTGGATGAGTTCAAGCAATTGCACGAGCGGTTCAAACATAAGAGCATAATTATCGTTTGCTGGAACGACCCGCACGATGCCCACGCCAAGAAGATCAAATACCTGTGCGACATTAAAGTGGAAGTGAAGGATTATGTGGCGCGCATTCGCTCACGCTTCGGAGGCAACAAGCCGCACACCATTTGGAACCGCCAACACAACGGAATGCAATTACCCATCTTGCAATGAGCACTACTACCTACAAGATCATGCTGCAAGGAGACAGCGGTGCAGCGTACGCTATGTTTCAGGATGGAGTGTTGAAAATGTTCATTAACGAATGGAGCAAGTTTACCGAGCCACCAAAGTACATTCCACTACAGGAGAAAATGTTTACAGCGTGGAGCAACGAGTATAAGGTTATCGCTTTGCAACCTCGCTCAGTTGCCGACAAAGTGGCGCTGTTCTGTTTGCTGTATAAGCAGCACAAGAACCTGACCTACCGCGCAGGCAAAGAAGAGAAGGCTAACCTAAAGCTGGTAACGGTTAACACAGAGCTGCTCACCGTATACTTCACCAGCACGCAGTATCCGCTCACCGGCACCAAGAGTATGGCCGACTACGTGCGGCACTACAACACCGTGCGCGATCTGGCCACCAATGGCAAACCTGTAAAGAGCGCCTTCCCCGATGTGTACGACCGCGAGTATGAGAAACGCATTGGCGAAGATGTAAGCAAACTGCAACGCTACTGGGCGCACCTGCGCGCGCAAGGGTGGGTAAAGAATGACGGAGTATGGATTCACAAGTCAAACCAATAAACAACATGAACACCTTTTTAAAAAAGAACTGGAACGATCCGGGTACGAAAGTGGCCGGAGTATTTGCGCTCATCGTGGCGGTGATCTTCAGTATCCAATGGTCGGTACAAGAGCACGCGCTTAACCTGTGGCCTGCGCTATATGCGCTGTGCTTCTACGTATTTCTTTGGCTTATGTCTTACCTATTCCGCAACAACCCATGACACTCACATCCTTCATCTTCCTTTCGATTGCCGCTGCCTGTTGGGCAGTGTGCTCGCACTACACGTTTCAAAACCGTAGCAAATACAAGTTCGGTTTTTGGGGTGAAGAAAGCTATAAGCGCAAGTACGCGCGCAGCACCGCTGGCGACAGTAAGGTGTACTGGCTTATTGCCGCACCGGCCAACTGGTACTACCGCATCTTCAAGATCAAATACAAAGAACGCTTTCCGCTTAGCGCCACGGTATTTGTATTTCTTACCGATGGGTATCACCTCACGCAATGGATCATGATCAAGTGCATCATTGCATCCATCACACTTGAGTTGAAGCCATTCCTGTTGTTGTGGGCGGTGTGGCTGCTGGTGTTCAACTACGTTTATGTTCGACTAAAACACGCCAAGTAATATGTACTATCGATGCACCAAATGTAATGCAGCAATCAAGACCACTCCCGGAGACCTGGAGATATGCAACTGTGGAAGTGGCTCCTTCATTCGTGCTGAGCGCGACCGCAGGTACGAGACAGAAGTATACCGCAGCGGTGGCGATCACTTCAAACTAAATGCAGCACGCAACAAGTTCGTGCCCTGCCGATAATTTTAACCAGTCAACTTTAAAACAATAACCACTTATGCAAACAATCAAAATCGAAATCCCGAAAGGGTTCGTCATCGACAGCTTTGATAAGCAGCTTGGCGAGATCAAGTTTAAGGAAGCTCCGAAAGATGTGAAGGAGCGCATCAAAACCGTTACCGATGTGCTGGCCGACAATGGCCTTACACCGGAACAGTTCGACATTCAATGTGAAGGTCTTGAGCCCGATGAGGTTGGCTACAGACTCGCCAAGCTCATTGCCAAATCACTCAACGAAGGCTGGACGCCTGACTGGAATAACTCAAGCGAAGGAAAGTATGTGCCCTGGTTCTACATGGGCGGTTCCTCCGGGTTTCGGTATAACGGCTGCGATTATTGGCGTTCGCTTTCGGGTGTCGGCTCTCGCCTTTGCTTTAAAACAAGAGAGTTAGCCGAGTATGCTGGTAATCAATTTACGGAGGTCTATAAACAATTCATGCTATGAAAAACTACACCGATTTAAAAACGTTCGAAGATGCCTGCAAGGTTGAGAAGCTCGACCCGAAAAAGGTAATCCCTGATTTCAAACTGTATCCTGTTAAGGACAGAAAGGCAATGATTGCGCACACTAAGCTCGTGATCATCGCACGTGCGTTGAACAAGCTGGCCAACCAAGGCAAACAGTTTAAGCCCAAATGGGGCCCATCAACAGATTGGAAATATTACCCTTGGTTTGAGATGGGCGGTTCCTCCGGGTTTCGGTATGACGGCTACGTTACTTGGCGTTCGTCTTCGCATGTCGGCTCTCGCCTTTGCTTTATTTCGAGCGAAGTTGCCGAGTACGCAGGGAAGCAATTCATTAAACTATACAAGGAGTATTTTGTAATGTAAAAGTAAATAGGTTGTGCGATGAGTAGGGCGGTTCCTCCGGGTTTCAGTATAACGACTACGATAATTGGAATTCGAATTCGAATGTCAGCTCTCACCTATGCTGAGAATATTAAACCATCGCAGACCTTGCCCCTTGGCAAAAAATAACGATTGAAATTTTAAGGCGCTGGTACCGAAAGAGAAAGCGACTTATAAAAAGCAAAGGCAATGAAACGAATCGGCAACCTCTACGCGCAGATCACCAGCCTGAAGAACATTCAGGAGGCAGACAAGAAAGCACAGCGCGGCAAGTCAAATCAGTACGGTGTGCTGCTGCACAACCAGAACAAAGAAGGCAATCTGCTCATCCTTCAAGATATGATGGTGAGCAAAGCCTACCGCACTTCTGCGTACGACATCTTCAACATACACGAACCGAAAGAACGCATCGTGTACCGGCTCCCTTATTTCCCTGATCGCATTACACACCATGCGATCATGAATGTGCTGGAACCAATCTTTGTAAGCACATTCACGGCCAACACCTATAGCTGCATTAAGAAGCGCGGCATTCACAAGTTACTGCGCAACCTTAAACATGATTTAAAGGACGTTTCAGGAACCACCTACTGCCTGAAATTTGATATAAAGAAATTCTATCCGAGCGTTGATCACTACACGCTGAAGACACTCCTCCGGAAGAAGTTTAAAGACCAGGATTTACTGTGGCTGCTGGACGAGATCATTGACAGCGCACCGGGCTTGCCCATTGGTAACTACCTGAGCCAATACCTGGCGAACTTCTACCTGTCATACTTCGATCACTGGCTGAAGGAAGAGAAGCACGTTCGCTACTATTACCGATATGCCGATGATATCGTTATCCTGGACAACGACAAGGCGAGGCTTCACGCTTTACTGGCCGACATTAAACTGTACCTGGAAGAACTGAAGCTGGAGGTGAAAGATAACCACCAGGTGTTTCCGGTGGCCGCGCGCGGCATCGACTTCGTGGGTTATGTATTCTACCACTCGCACATCAGGATCAGAAAATCAATCAAGCAGAACTTTGCGCGGAAGCTCAGCAAGAATCCTGATCATCTATCGAAAGCCTCATATATCGGATGGCTCGGCCACTGCAATGCAAAGCATCTAACTAAAAAACTATTGGCCCATGAAATAACTTTAAAGACTTTAACATCGCGCCCAGGATCAACGCCTTTGTAGGCGAGAAGATACAGGTGCAAAAACTGTTTAACGTACAAATAACAGTTCACGCCTTCAAGGTGGAAGAATCAAAGAAGAAGGCTGGCACCAAACTGCTCACACTACAGATTGAGAAATCTGGCGAGAAGCGCATTGTATTTACCGGCTCAACCGTATTGATCGACATGATCAGTCGCGTACCCGCTAACAGCTTCCCGTTTACCACCATCATTCGCGGAGACAATGACTATTACGAGTTTACATAATTGATTAACTTTAAAACCTATGCCAATGAAAACAAAAGTATTTGCGATGTTGCTGGCCGTGCTGTTGCTGGCTGGCTGTAGTGAAGACCCCGGCCCGCAGATGGGCTGCATGACGGGCATACCTAAAGTGGGTGACCCGGTGCGCACGTTTATGCGCTGCTGTACAAAACAAGAATACCTGGCGGGGAACAACGTTGAGCGTGGCGGCATCAGCTACTTTTCCAACTACACCGACCACGAATGGAAACCAGTAAGTGATTGTAGTAAATGCGATTGAAAAAAGAAACTTTAACCTACGTCTGCTGTCACTTCATCTGTGTCAGCCATTACCATGTCAGTGTCCGATGTTAATGATGGTACTACCTCTCGCCTGCGTATACCGCTCCAGTTAAAAGTTATTTTATCGTGCATTAAGGGACTGTTTAAATGGCCCCTTTCTACGCTGCTCAGTATTGGTTTTGCTGAGCAGAAAAGTTTATATCCATCCAGAAGATTGAGTACATATTGGTAGTATTCAAGCAAAGTTTTAAAACGTTCATGTGATTCGTTGTCTTCAATGCCATCGGCAATCTTATCCTGCACCACATGCACAATAATCTTACCGGTGGCCTCGCTGTGGTTGCCTTTGTTCTTGTACTCGGTTGGCTCAAACTGAAAGAACACCGCTGGCCGGTTGAACGGATAACTTTTATTTTCGGTATCGGCAAGGGCCTGTTCAATTTGGTCTTCGAACCATGCCAGGTGTGCCGGTGGCAATACGCTGTTGTCGGTAAAGTAGGCATCGTTCGCTTTAATGCGCGCCACACTTTCTTTGTATACGATCTCTTCCATTACGTTAAGGCTTTAATAATTCTGTTGGTAATAACTTTTTGAATGCGCGTAGTTTGCTCATCACTCTTGCCAGTGAAGCGCCTCTCCGGCAAATTCATTTTGCGTGAGTGTGAAGCAACGTTGTGCGTGCGGCCCTTCCGCGTACGCGAGTGCGCGTTAACAGTAAAGGTTCCGTTCTCGCCTTCGTTGTGTGCTTGCATGTAATCGTTAGCAGTAAGCTGTGTTTGCTGTGGCGTAGATCGTGAAACTTTTATGGAACGCCTTCCCGCACCGGTATTTACCAGCAGGTTTCTGCCACTGTCGCGTACAGCTCCGGCCTTTCGCTTCGGCCACGGCTTACCTTCAAAGCTTTCCTTGCGTATGTTATCCAGGGCAAAGTTCACCATCTCATTGCCGGCAAGCTTGGGCACATCAAGCTTCAGTTGTTCCAGTCTGCGTACGGATTCAGTCCAGTGTGGCATTAGTAATCGATTAAATCAACTGTTTGGTTTTTCAACTCATGGAGGCAGTCACTTAAGAATTGAATCTTTCCATCCCTAATGAATGAATGACAAATCATGCTTGTCTCATCTACAAATTTTCGATGCTCTTCGTCCAAGGAATTATACCACTTATCATCACCAACATACTTACCACTTCTTACAAGAAGTGATGGAGTGAAAGTTGGTCGCTCATAATTTTGATTGAAGCCCCAACAAGGTCTGCCATTCTTTGGGTCAACGTTTAGATAATGTTGACACTTACATCCAGGGCAGTTGATGGCAACAGTTCCTTTTTCTTTATCAAATAATCGCGCCTTCATTCCTATTCCGGTAACGGTAACCCAAAATTATTATCAGCATTCGCCTGGTCTTCTGGCTTCACATTAAACTGTGGGTGCGTTGGCGGGAAGATCACCCGCTGCTTTCCAAAGTTGATGTTGAAATCTTTCTTCAGCTCCGGCAGCTTGTCGGCCTCAGTGTGTGTAATGTCTCCATCGGCCAGTTGCTTCACGGTACACCGGCAGTTCCAATCGTTGGGCGGCATGAACTTATCCCAGAAAGGATCGTCCACCGGCTTGATTATATTATCAAGGCCCTGGTGTGCCTGCCTCACGCGCCCGTCACCCACTGTAACATACTGCAACAACGGCAGCGCGCCCTTGTCTTCTTCAAACTGTTTCCACTTGCTGGCCATCTGGCCGGTGGCCACCGCATGGTTGTATTCCGTGCGCAGGTGATCGATGTTGTACTCTTTATTGAGCTTGAGAATATCGGCTTTGAATTGCGCGAACGGTTTTACTTTACCCACGTCATCTACGAGCAGCGCGTTGGCATCGAGCACGAAGTTGTACGACTTAAACCCGCTGAAGCGGTACACATTTTCGCGCAATGTCTTCAACATGTTAACATCACTGGCCCTGTTCGTGTCAAGCGTTACACCATAGCCGCGCTCTACAGCACCGTAAAGTTGTTGTGCTACCAGCTCGTACATTTCAGGATCAACATCACCCGGCTTGAGTTCACCGCTGCGTAGTTGTTGAATGATACGCTCAATAATGGTATCGAGTTCATCCTGGTAACTAAGCGTGATGGCCCCGCGCATCTTCTTCAGCGGATGATGCGAAGCGTAGTGCGCCCTGAGCTCAATCAGCTTTGGGCTTGTTAACTTTTTTCCAGCACCTCCCTTTCCTTTAGGTGGCGTTGGCGTAGGTTCTTCTTCCGAATCAATGTCGGGATTAGGCGGGGTGTCGGTACCGGTACCTGTACGGACTACCACCGGCCTGCTGCCCGGAGGCTCAATCCCGAATTCCTTATAAAAGTCTTCCTCTGCAATGGGTGCACCGCTCTGAAATAACTTAACCCAGATGTCAAGTTTTTTTTCTTTTGCGATCTCATCAGCAGTTTTAAATTTTCCGTTGATACCTTCGAGCGGGTACCCGTGCGGTATGAGAATATTTTTCTTGAACGGATAGTTGATGATGTACTCAGCGGTGAGCCGGTCTTCCAGATTGATTGCCGCTTCAACAGCTTTGTGCACTTTACCAAGCTCGTAACTTCCGCCACCTTCGCCACCAGTGGTAAGCAATTGCCCCAGAACGCCAATGGTAATTTCATTGTTGAGCATTTCATGCAACTTATCAAATGCGTATGCCGTGGATTGTTTTACGCTATCGTGAAACTGTACGTTGCCTGCACCTTTGGGTAATACAATGTAAGCGGCACTACCATACGCTTTGGCTTGCTTGGTAACTTCCTCGCGCGCGCCTGGCTTCAGCGGGTCGTACTCGTACACGCGCAACGGCATGCCAAACATTTCGTTGTACCGGCTGAAGTCGCTCAGGTTGCTGCGCTTCATTAAGATGTACGGAGCAATGTTGGCGAGTAGTCCGATTTCATTCGGCTTACCGATTTCCAAAATGTAGTTGGGGTAAATACCTTCACGGTACCGTATGCCCTCATCACTGTAACCGTCACGACTAATGATGCCCTTCTCAGGCTTCACGTTCTGGCGCGGTATTAAATTTACATCGCCAATCAAACCGTCTTCGCCCAGGGTAATCTCTGCCAGACTTGTTCCCCAAAAGATTCTGCTTTGAATTAACCCAAGCAACTCGCTAAACCACGGACTGCGGAAGTTATCGGCCACTGCATCGTTGCTCAACTCAGGCCATTCGAATGGCGTGGTCTTCACCGCGCGCACGCGTTTGTCCATGACACTCTTATAATGTAGGTCAATGGCAACATCGGTATAGGTATTGTACAAGCTTTTGCGGTTTGGCATACGTGTGCTTTCCGCTGCCTTAATTGCCTGGAACCACGTTTGCACATCCTGATTACCCCGCGTTACCTGGGCGATGGTGATGTCGTTGATCACAATACCCTCACCGCTGGGCGAGGATTCTGCTGCTTTTTTACGCTTGGCCATATTCTTCGGTTTTAAAGGCTCGCCAGCTTTTACAGACGCTCCTATGAAAAATTCCTGTTGTCATTTTATACACGAGTTTAAAGGGTGTTTAAAGGGGTACTTACATATATCACAGGTAGCTGGGGTATTTTATCCACAACATCCATCAGAAGTAAGGATTACGTGGGGTCATTCCTCCCCAATTCACTACACTGTTATCGTCAATCCCATCACCATCGGCATCACCTACCAATGGCAGGTCTGGCTTTAAGCTTCCGCTAGCCACCATTTCCAGCCAGCGCTTGGCTTCATTATACCGGTCGATGCGCAGTTGCGGAACTTGTCCCGGATTAATTCTGCTGTGCAAGTGATACAGTACGATGTCCACGTACAGCATCACCACGTGCGCGTTGCGTGCTGTTCCGCTTTTGTTAAAAATGTTAGGCACATCGTATCGCATAGCCAGGTAGCCGGTCATCTCAGCTTCTGCCTTATACTCCGCATCGGTGCGCAAGGCAGTAGTGCTTTCAATAATACTGGCAAGGATGGTGTCCTTCACCTGCGCTTTATAATCGTCATCCGTTAAAAACATATTGCCTTGATTTTAAAGTGTACAATCGAATAAGAGCTTTCACCACGGGGTGCTGCTTACCTTTGCGGTGTAGCTGTGCAACCAGTTGTTGGCGTTGTTTAATGATTTGTGCAGCGCCTTCCATCAGTACATGTTTTTTGATTTAGCACGTTTGCCCATTGCCTGCGGCTGTACGCTCATAACTTTCTCCACCAGCTTTTCCTTGCCACCTTCCCACGCATCGGGCCCGTCCTTCTTTATGCCGGTATGGCCTGCCTGAAAACTGGTAAACTGAAAAATGAGGTTCACCATGTGGTGATTGTCTTTCTCGGCCTCGTTGAAGTATGCTTCACCACGTTCGAAGTATCCGGCACATGCGCTGATCCTCGAATCTTTATCAGGCTTCTTGCGCGTATCGCCCTGCACCGGCAGCGGCCAGCCCTTTGCTTTGGCGGCTGCGGTAAAATCTTTGTATAACAGGTCTTGCAAAAACACTTCTTCCATCCAGAACTCTGCCACGCCATTGCCGCGCTTCACGATCTTCTCAATCTCGTAACCCCACTCAATCATTTCTTCCACACTGGCGCGACCGCAAAATGCTTTGATCACATGCAGCTCTGAATCTTTCAGGCCCATGAGCAACCAGCTTTTATGATCTGAATTTTTGCCGCTCTTAAATCCGGGATCGAGGTAGGCAACCAGCGAAAAGTAACTGCCCAGGTCTTTCATGGTTTTGTAGCGCACCCATTCCTTGCGGAACACCTTGCCCTCCGTCATCGGGTTGTTAAAGTATTCGCGCTGTGCCAGCAGTGAACCCATCTTGCCAATCATGTACTGGCAATCTTCCAGTGAATGCCTGCTCCACGAGGGCCTTCCGTTTACATCAAGCAGGTTGATGGTTTCGCGATAGTCGGCCTGCTCGTACAGGCGTGCCATTAAACTGCGTTCGCCTATTTTATTGTTGAGCACTACAAACAACGCGCGTGCGCTCACGTCCATCGTGGGCCACAGTGCACCCATGATCCACTGATAGCTTTTCTCCAGGCGAATGTCGTTGATCACTTCTTCGTCATCATCGAAGTCATCGCCAATGATTAAGTCGGGCCTGCGCTCTTCTTCTTTTGTACCGCGCGGGCTTTGCCCTTTACCCAGTGCGCGAAAGCTTATGCCCTGGCTGGTAACAAACTTGTCATCGGCCCACACGCTTACGGTTTTAAAGTCTCCGAAATCGGCCTTTAAACGCTCGTTATACTCGAACTGCAAGCGGATAGCCCGAAGCATTTCGCTAGCCTGGTCAAATGTTTTACTCCACCACACTACGGTACGGTATCCATGCTCCATTCCTTTTATGGCGCGGCACGCCAGGTACATGGCCATCATTTGCCAGTAGGTAGTCTTGGCCATATCGCGCGCAATCATCCAGGCGAAAAAGAGTTTCTTCTTTTTGCTTTTAAGTATGGCATCGCCACCGCGTTTGTGGAATGCGGCAAACTCGCTGCTGGCCCAGTTAGGAAAATAGTATCGCATGAACTTTGGCCAGTCGTTGATCAGCTCATTTACACGGGCCTGCTTCTCGGCAATGGTTTCGCCCACCATAGCAGGTGTGCTGCTCTTGATGGTTTTAATGAGCTGTTCAAGTTCCTTTAATTGTTGCCGGGTGCTCATCGGGTAAGTTCGCGCGCTTTAGTTTGAATGAACTCACTGGTACAATCGGCCACCTTTTTGGCCATGTCAGGGTTTGCTTTGTGAATGAACTTTAAGAACTCACTCACTACGGTAATGTAGTTGGGCAAGCTTACTCTTCCGCTCAGGCTTTCAATCACCTTCGAGTACATGTTCATGGTTTGCATCTCTGCCGGTGTGGCCCACTTTTCATCACGTTTGTTAATGGCCTCTTGCAGGTTGAGTATCTGCACCAGGTTGTTAGCAATAACTTTTTCTTTAGTAACGCTGTAGGCGGCTTTCTCTTCGCGCCACTTTTTGTTTCTGATCCAGTCGCTGATGGTGTCTTCACCCACGCCAACAATTTTTGCAATCTCGCGTTGCGTTTTGTCGGTGTTCATGTAGAGGTCGTACGCCTGGTTGCGCTTCTCTTCGTGCGAACGTTTATGCTTTGCCATGTTGCAAAAGTGGCAAAACGAGTATGCGGGTTTTGATTTGTTTATTGTATTTGCAACAATAGTTGTATATACAATAGTTAACGCTTCACATCCTGAATACAAATCTTTTTTACATCGCAGCACATTGCATTTTTGCGAGCGATGCAGCTAATACTTTCAACTGAACGCGTAAATGATTACGGATACAGACTGCTTTCCAAAGGCGGAGATGTATCTGACTTTCTGAAAAATCCTCTGTTGCTGTACGATCATGCGCGCAGGATGTGGGAGAACACCGAAGATATTATTCTTCCTATTGGAAAGATCAACAACCTGAAAATGGAAAATGATCAGTGGGTTGGTGATCCTGAATTTGATTCTGATGATGACTTCGCCAAGAAGATCGCACGCAAATTCGAGAAAGGATATTTGAATGCTGCCAGTGTTGGTGTTGACATTATTGAACTCAGCACTGACCCTGAACTTATGGTGCCTGGTCAAACCATGCCCACCGTTACCAAGTGGAAGCTGAAGGAAGTTAGCATTACGGATATACCCGCCAATGCTGATGCCGTGAAACTGTCATACTCCGGGCGAACGCTATTTCTCAATGGCAAAACAAGCCCCGATGAAATCAAGAATTTTTTTAACTCAAATAAACCAACTGAATCAATCATGAAAAAAACGATTGCAGTGCTCAACGCCTCCAAGCTTGTCTCGCTGCCTGAAACCGCTACCGATGAGCTGGTGGAGCAGGGCGTGCAAGTATTGATGGGGCAATTGAGTGCGAAGGATCAAACCATCCAGGCAAAGGATGCTGAGATCACCCGGCTGAAAGCTGAAGCCGAAGCAGCGAAAACAAATTCGCTCAAAGAGAAAGCCACCGCACTGGTGGAAGGTGCACTGAGCGCCAAGAAGATTGTAGCAGCCCAAAAGGAAAACTACATCGCTCTTGCTGCTTCCAGTGAAGAAGCATTCAAAGCCCAGAAAGCTATCCTTGATGGCATGAAGGGGTACGAGTCTCCTCTTGGCGCGCTTAGCGCTGATGGTGACGAAACGGATGAGCAGCGCGTGGCGGAGTACAAAAAACTTCACACCGAAGGAAAGCTTGCCAAGCTGAAGGCTTCAAACCCTGCACGCTTCGAGCAGTTAAGCAATTCATTTAAGGCTTCTAAAAAATAACCAGCCATGACTGAGCAAACCTTGAAATTCCCTACCGGCCACGCTGATGTACAAGCGCTTGCCGATGCTGCGACTATGACGCAGACGATTAAGAACACCCGCACGCTTATCAGGCGCGCAGGTGGATTTGGCCAGGCAGTAACCGGGCTTAGCCTGTTGGCTGACCAGGGCTTAATGATTGGCTCGCGCGTAACGGTTCGCATTGAACAAGGTGCCACGGGCCGCAACGTTACGTTTGGCTCTGCCGGAAGTACGATTGTAGCACCGGTGCTTACCGGTGTGGCTAGCGATATCGATGTGATTGATCTTGAGTGGGACGGTTCAGCTTTTAAAGCGACAACCACCTGGCAAAAAGTAGTCGATGCAGCCTAATTGATGTAACCCCCAAAAAACTGAAAAATGAAAACGATTTTTAAATTAACCTTGTGCCTGTTCAGTGTGCTGTTTATAGCCACTGCTGTTTCGCAGGCATTCCCGGAAGTTACCGTGGTAGAGTTTGCCGAAGGCGCTCTGGTGGTAGCTGCCGTGGTGGGCGTTGCCCGTTTCTTCTCCATGCTGGCTAACCCCGATTCCGTAAAACGGAAAGTAGAGGGTTACGCATTTGCCGTAACCATCGAAGTGTGGGAAGACTTTATTGCCGGCAACCTGTTCAAGATGTACGAATGGCTCTTGCGAGCAAAAGACCGATCGAGCAGAGTGCTTGGCGGATCGGTTGTACACATTCCACAGGCTGGCACTGTTGTAAGCTCTCAAAGAAACCGCGCTGTATATCCGGTGCCGTTGGTAAAACGTAGCGATAGCGACATCACCTATGTGATTGACGAAATCAGCTCGGATGCCACACACATTAAGGATGCTGAAACGGTTGAGTTAAGCTACGATAAGATCACCGATGTGATTGGCGACCATACCAACAAACTCGGACAGGATTGCGCGAAGAACGCACTCTACCGCTGGTTCAATGGTATTGTTACCGGAAACATCGTACGCACCACGGGTGCCACAGCAACCTCTTATTTGAGCGGTTCAACCGGTGATCGCAAGAAGCCATTGGTGGCCGACATTGAGTCGGGTAAAACCATCATGAACACGCAAACGAAAAAGGAATCGGGCAAGCGTATTGCGCTGATGACGGAAGACTTTTACAACCAACTGAAGAGCGATGCAGCCATTGATACGATGGAGAAGCATTTGAACAAGGGTGCCGTGTACAAAGACGGTGACCTGGTGCGCATCAGCGGGTTTGATATCATCCGTACCGATGTTATCCCTCGTTTCACCAACGCCACTCCTCCGGTAGCGAAAGACCCGCTCGATCCTACAGTGGTAAATGCAGCGTCTGACAACGATGCGTGTTTGCTAATCGATCTTGACTTCGTGCACATTGCGAAGGGCGACATTAAGTTTTTTGAAACTATTGGCGATGCCTTGTTACAGGGCGATGCATACAGTGCGCTGGTTCGTATTGGTGCAGCGCGCGAGCGTAACGATCAGGCAGGTGTTGTTGCAATTGTTCAGGTTCCTTAAACCATGGACGGACATCATTCAGATCAAGCCGTTGGCACCGTGATAGGCACGGTGCTCGGCTTCTTCCAGGCGGTTCGCTTGGAAGAGTGGTACAATGAAATTGAAACCATGAAGCTCGCTGCTATTGGCGCTTCAGTTGGTTTTATTGTAACCACGCTGATGAAGTGGCTGAAGAACAAAATCCAAAAACGAAAATCGTTATGAAAAAATACACGACAGAAGAACTTGCTGAATTCGCCAAAGGCGTGTTGGCAGCTCAGCCAAAAGATACTGCGGCTTACGCCAATGAAAAGGGTACTTTCTTAAATCCGGATCAGTACGAAAAACTGAATGCGGAAGACAAGAAAGCCTATGCAAAATTCACCAGAGATGGTGAAGACCAGGAAGCCGAAGAACCGAAAGAACCGAAGGCTCCTAAAGAACCGAAGGCCCCGAAAGAAGCAAAGCCTAAACCGTAACCGCCCATGAAACCCATTGTAAAATTCTTGCTCACCCTGTTCTCCGTGCTGTTTGTTTCAGTGGCGGTGAGCAGCGCGCTGCCCGCAAACCCTTTGTGGATTGCCGGTACGCTGGTGGGTATTGCCATTGCCCAGGTATTGGGTATGTGGCTATTGAAGGGGCAAACCCTTAAAGGCTTGTTAATGGCAGTTGTCGCCTACACGCCCTGCACGGATGTAACCAGTACGCAAACGCCTGCGGGTACATGTCTTGATGAAGGCTCTGGTATTGTTGGTTTTCTTCTTATAAAGAAGGGCTTCAACATTAGCACTGCTATTACTGACGGCACCACCTACGGTACAGCTAAAACAGCACGCGACCTGATTGTAGTGAAAGACCTTGAAGCCTTCTGGCCTGCGCCTACGCAACAGGTAATACCTGGATTGCGCGGACGCATGGAGCGCCACGGACATTGGTTGTTTGATATGCCTTTCAAGCATGAAGGTGTTGATGCCAACCTCAACTTCTGGAACACGGTAAATCAAAGTCGTGACTATAGCATTGCCTTTATCACCGAAGAGTACAAAGCGTTTGCACCGCTTGACAGATCACTTGAGCCTGTCATCTGTGCGATAAGCGCTGCGCCTCAAAGCGAACAGGAATTTGGTAAGACTCGCTTCATGATGGGTAACGTGAAGTGGAAGAGCAAAGACCTGGTATATCACCTGGATAACCTGACGTTAGCCATACTTCAGCCGGACTTCCAGGCGTAACAGAATACTTCTCTCCGGAGCACGCTGGTATTTTGCTCCATTCGTAGTGGTTGTTGGTGGTAAATATTTTTTGCCGGTGTTCTGGAGAGAATTTTAAAACAGCGAGGTAGAGCAGTTGGTAGCTCGATGGGCTCATAACCCATAGGTCGCGGGTTCAAGTCCCGCTCTCGCAACAAACACCCCCGCTAAGGCACCTGAGCAGAAATGCAAGGGTGCCGCTTGGGGATAAAACTAAAAACCCTATGCCAAAGAAACTCACCCTGTTAGTGCTGCACTGCACGGCCACACCTGAAGGCAGGCCCGTTGGCCCAGATCAAATTCGTGACTGGCACCTGTCGCCAGCGCCACAACCAAACGGTAAGCTGCTCTACATGGGTAAGCTGTACAACTCTGATGCTGAACTTCCAAAAGAAGTGCAAGGCAAACGCGGTCGCGGCTGGAAGCAAGTTGGCTACACCGACATGATTCTATTGAGCGGTGTACCCGTTCGCCTGGTAGCCAACAATGAAGATGGTGTGGTGGATGCCTGGGAGATTACCAATGGAGCGGTGGGTGTTAACTACACCGCACGGCACATTGTGTACGTAGGCGGCACTGATAAAAAGGGAGCAGCGAAAGACACGCGAAATAAAGAGCAGCTTCTTACCATGACCAGCTACGTGCGCAACTTCATAAGCAAGCACCCGAACGTGCGCGTGGCAGGGCACAACCAGTTTGCAAGCAAGGCATGCCCCAGCTTTGACGTACCAGCATGGCTTAAGAGCATTGGCGTGGCCGACAAAAACATTTACAAGCCATGAGCAAGTATATACTATTTGCAATAGTTGTTATGCTCATGACGAGCTGTATAACTATTAAGAAGTGTGCTGATAAGTTCGGAACCGGTGCAACACATCAGATCGATGTTAGTGATAGTGTAACTGCTGACTTCGATGTTATAATTGCAGGAGACAGCGCGACAGGTAAAGTTCCCTGTGATGAGCTGAAGCCGGGTGACAGTGTGAAGCAATTAAATTCGAACGGCAACCTTGAAGTTATTTTTTGGCGTGACAAATTCGACAGCCTGAAACACTCTCACGTAAAAAGACCTGATGTTCACTATCGAGCTCAAAAAAAACCTGATACAATTAAAGTAAAGGAGAAAGTCTTTATCAAAGTAAAGGCTGACTGCCCTGATACTGTCATACTTGATCCGGAGAAGGGCGCACCCCTATGGCATAGGTGGCTGAACGGTTACAAAAACTTTTCAGCTTTTGCGCTCCTTCTCCTGATCATCATTTTTTTGGTTTACCTAAAAATGAAACGATGATGCGCAAGGTACTCTTATGGATCATCGAGCGGTTGTACACACTCACGTACGAGCGCGTTACCCTGGACAAACAAAATCAAAAGCTAATCAGGCCCGTGGCCGGATTGGTGATTGACGGTGTGCAATACTTTGAGTTTGTAAACCTGGGCGACATGCCGCACATGCGCATGGTGCAGTACGGCCACATTCGTGAGGAAATGATTATGGGCATCGACCGCGATTTGCAGATGAAGCTCATCGATAAAATACTGGAGGCAAATGCGCAGAACGATGTCAACCGGGTGGGCGCGTTGGGCTTTATGTTCAAGGACATTGTGGCCAACATTACCACCATTGAAAGCCTGTACAACATTGCCAGTGTGGTGTTCTTCGATGCGCGTGAGGACATTGGCACGTACGACCTGGACTACAACCGGCAGAAGATTGAGCAGTTTAAGAAGCTGCGCGACAAAGGTTTTTTTTTCGGCTATCTAATGCGCAACGTCTTGAAGAATACTGGAAACAAACTACCGAACGACATCCAGAAATTTTTAAACGAAAACGCAGTAAAGCTAAGCGCCTGGAAGCAGGTGATTTCAGAATCAGCAGGCTCAACAAAGTAAAAGAGCTTGACCACATGCTGGATGTGTACTGTGGTGGTGTGGAGAGTGAGATTGAAAACGTGAAACGTAAAACCGATGAAGAGTTTTATTTCTGGTTAGACAAAAAAATAAAGGCCGCGAAGAAAGCGCAGGCCGAAGCACAAAAGAGAAACGCAAAACGTGGCCACTGAATTTCCCATAAGCGCGAACACCGACCCGGCAGTCAAAGACATTGACAAGCTGATTGCCGCACTGCGCAAAGCCGGTAAGGAAGCCGGTATGACGGAGAAAGAGATTGATGACCTGGCGAACAGCACAAAGAAGGCCGGAACGGAGGGCGTGAATCATGTAAACAAAATGAATCAGTCCTTCAATGGTTTTGTGAAGGACGGAATTAAGAAAGTTGGTGCTGCCATTGCCGCAGCATTTGCTGTACAACAGTTGATTACATTCGGTAAACAGATTGTTAATATAACGGCTGAGTTTCAAAAGTTTGAAGCAGTATTGATCAACACACTTGGCTCAAAATCTGCCGCGTACATTGCGATGGCGCAGATAAAAGATTTTGCAGCCAAAACTCCTTTTAGTGTTCAAGAGCTAACAGCTTCATTTGTAAAGCTTGCTAACCAGGGCTTCAAGCCAACGGTTGAAGAGATGCGCAAGCTGGGAGACCTTGCAGCGGCCAATGGTAAAACATTTGATATGCTTACCGAGGCCATCATTGACGGCCAGACCGGTGAGTTCGAGCGATTAAAAGAGTTTGGTATTCGTGCCAGCAAGGAAGGTGACCGGGTAACGTTCACCTTTAAAGGAGTTAAAACTCAAACTGATTTTACCGCGCAATCCATTCGTGAATATATTCTTAGCCTGGGCGATGCAGCCGGTGTTACTGGTGGTATGGCGGCCATCAGTGAAACGCTCGGTGGTAAGATCAGCAACTTGGGAGATGCCTGGGATTCATTCATGGAGACTCTCGGTGATCAAGGGTCTGGGCCCTTGAGTAACGCTATCAAGAATTTATCCATACTTCTCGAATATGCCAAAGAGTATGTGATGACACAAGAGCAGCGCGATGAACTTGAGCAACGCGAGGGGCAGGCAAAAGCGGTTGAGAATTTGAAAGCGCGCGCTATTCTTTACGGTGATCTTCAAAAAGCATCTGACGATTACGTGAAGATGCTGGAGAACCAAATCAAAGTTGAGGAAGCATATCGTAAAACGTTAAAGTTTTCTGAAAACGATGATGCGGCCATCAATGCTTTTGTACAACGCAAAGCAATACTGAAGGCGCAGATCGAAGCCATCAAGGATTATACGAAATCAGAAATTGATCGCCAAACAGCGGAAGGTGGAGGAGTTACCAAGTCACTTGGATTAATTGATCAGCTTGAAGAACAGCTCAAGTTCTTTAAGGAGGCCAAACAGAACGCCTTCAGCGAGCAGGAGATCACCTTCTTTAATCGCAAAATAGAAGAGACAGAGAAACGCCTGAAGCGGTTAAATGAGCTGGGCGGTGAGAATTTGTTCCTGCAACTGGATGAAAAGGTATTGACCGACTGGGCCAAGAGCCTGGAGAAGAATGTTGCGGAAGCTGCGGAGGATGCCTTTAAGCGTGGTGAGCGCGCTATGAAGGAGTTTAGCGAGGCATTTGAGGAAGATGCCAAAGAGCGTGAAGAAGCTGAGCATCAACGACTGGAAGAACTTAACGAGGCAAAGCAATTTGCGCGCGACATTGAAATGGATGCCATCAACAGCATTTTCGATGCTCGCTCGCAGGCCATCGAAAACGAAATGGATATGCTGGAGCGGCAACGCGCTCGTGAACTTGAGCTTGCCGGTGATAATAAAGAGGCACAGGCAAAAATCAACCAGAAGTTTGATGAAAAGCAACGGGGTTTGATTAACAAGCAAAACCAGATGCAGCAGAACCAGGCGCTGTTTAATATGGGTGTAAGCCTTGGCCCCTCTATCGCTAAAACGGTTGAGAAGTTGGGCTTTCCGTTGGCCATACCTTTTATAGCTGCCGTGGGTATATTATTTGCCAGCCTGTTCGCCAAGCAGCGAAGCATAGCAGTGCCCAAGTACGCCACCGGTGTGTTTGACCTGGAAGGCCCTGGCACCGGTACCAGCGATAGCATTGACGCTCGTTTAAGCCGTGGCGAAAGTGTAGCCGATGCCGAAACCACCAACAAGTTTGGTGACATACTTAAGCCCATGATCGAGAACGAGTTCTTCAGCTATGCCGATATCAAGCGCATTGTTGATCAGAAAATACCTTCACAAGTAACGGCTGTGATTATACCGGGTTCTTCTGGTGCTGATAGTCCTGAGCTGTTGAAAGAAGTGCGCGCCACCCGCAAGGCCATTAAGAATTTAAAACAGGTACATGTAACTGTTGACAGAGACGGCATACGCGTGCAGGCACAACAAGGATTGCAATGGACGGAGTACGTAAATAATCGCTACAGTGTGTGAAACTGATTTTTATAATACTGACCATGTTTCGCTTTTATATATACCATCCTGATCTTGATAAACCTCAGCGGTTGAAGTACGACCCTGTGGGATGGGATACGCTTGGCAAAACCGTGAAGCGCGATATGAAGTGGCACGGTGTATTTTTTGAGTACACGCCCAAGCTTAAGTTCGTAAAAGATGGCAAGAACCTGGTGCAATACTTTTATGAGAAGTACGGCATTGAGGCCGAGCTGCTGCTGATCATTACCAAGTACAATGCTGTTACCCGCGTGTACGATGCCGACTATACTGGCAGGTTTAATTTGCACACCTATAAGGTTGATGACCTGTATGTAGAGTGCAATATTGAGCAGACAGGCTTTCTGCAAAAACTGAAGAACCGTCAGGATGTTAAAGTCGATTTAAAGAGCCTTGTAACACAGAGCGGCAAAGCCATTGCAGCTAACGCCAACGAAACCACAGATGTGGAGCTGCACAGTAAAATACTGCGCAAGGTTTACGATGCTCATCAAACAACCGGTGTGCCGTTTGATGGCGATGCAGCCGAAGCGAGCCAGTACATTCAGTTTGAACTTGACACCGTTAACCTTGACGAGATCGATGAAAAGTTTGATCTGGAGTGGGGCCTGAATGGAAGTATACCGGTTAATCAATTTAAGATTACCGAGGCCGGTGAACATACTTTCAAGCTGCGCCTTGAAGCTTCGCGCCTGGACAGAAACTTTTTAGATGCTAGCCCATGTAACGACACCGCCTACAACATGCGTTCACTGGGCGGTACGTTTAGCACACCACTGGGTGGCCCTTACAATGGTGGCGATATTACGCTGTACATCAAAAAGAATGCTGAAGCTGCCATTGCTTTTAGTCGCGCAAACTTTTCAACTACGCCACCGGCAGCAGCTCTTGGCCTTGGTGTATTTCAAAGCACGGTATTCACTTATTTGGATACACTCACCCTGGCGGTTGATGATATCATCACCATTTATGCTGACATCACCACTACGTTCGATATTACGGCCAGCACACCAACGGTTGGCTCATCGCTAATCTTCTGGGGTAAGGATCAGCCAACAGGATACTATAACCCTGTAAAGGTTGGCTGTTCATTTAGCGGCTTCGGGCAGGATTTACTCTCTGCCGATTTTGAAGGGGTACCATCACAGGCAGAGAAGCCAATCGAGTTTATTGTTACCGCAGACACCACAGTACCCGCCACTACTGCGCCACTGTTTTTGAAACACGAGGCACTGGCGCGCATCATCGAGAGTATAACCGATGAGGCCGATAGTTTCCGTAGCGAGTACTACGGTCGTACCGATAGTGAGCCAACGGCATATGCTGCCGATGGTGAAGGTTCATTGCGTGGCATTGCATCGGGTAAAATCATTCGCGGGTTTCCGTTTGCTACTAACACTACACACGCCAACCTGAAAGATGCGCTTGAAACGTGCATGGCCATTGATGGTGTTGGGCTTGGTATTGAAACTTCAGGCATCAAGCAACGGGTGCGCATCGAGAAGTTGGAGTATTTCTACAGCCCTGTGCGTGTGGCACAATTTCCGTATGTAAAAAACATCGAGAAAGTTGTTGCTGATGACTCCATATACAACGAGCTGGAGATCGGCTACGACAAGGCCCTAAATGAATCCATCAATAACTTGGATGAGTTTAATACCAGGAGAGAGTTTGCCCTTCCGATTACGCAAGTTAAGAACCGCCTGGTGCTGATTGCGCCATGGTCGGCCAGTGGTTACACCATTGAGTTTTTAAGACGCGACCCGTACGTATCAGCCGCCAGCAAGGACAATGAGCGCGATAATAACGTGATCATTATTCAACTGCGCAGAGAAAGCGGTGATTTGGTAACCGATAAGGATGAAGACTTTGCAGCGCTAAATAATTTGATCAGTCCGGAGACGGTGTACAACGCTAAGCTTAGCGTGATGCGTAACATCAAGCGCAATGGGCCGCTGATCCGAAGCGGGCTGTATCACCAGGACGATAAGCAAATCAAGCTCGCCTTTGGCGAAGGTAATACGGCATACAGCAGTAGGCTTACTTCAGAAACATCAGTGCTTGATGAAACTGTGATTGCCGTGGAAGACCTCGGCCAGGCATTATGGTTGCCTGAGATTTACCGCCTGAAGCACAAGCCAACGCGCTCGCAGCTCGAAGCCATTACGGCCAACCCGTACGGTATCATTGAGTTTAGCGCAACCAATAAGAACTGGAAGAAGGGCTGGCTCATTGAACAACAGCCAGACGCAAAGAGCGGCCTGATTTCGTACTCACTACTTAGAGCGAACGTATAATGGCAATACAAACAATCCGATATTGGAACGCCAGCCTCAGCAACAAGATTGAGGTGCAATACGATGATGTTACGCACACCATCGTCAGTGGTAGCATTTATGTTGGTGTTGTTGTGCCCATCATTCTTCTTTCTGCCGGTACGATCATCTACACACAGGATGGCATTGGGTATCTGTATAAAGTTCGTGTGCAGAATACTGCTCCCTATGCGTATGTTGATATCATTACTGAGAACGTCTGCGAAGTTTCAATTGACAGCGTGGCCATTTCAAATGCCTCTACCAATGAAAGCACTGATGGCAGCATCGTTATCACGGCATCTGGTAACGGCTTACGTGGTTTTAGAATTGATGAGCTTGGCTCAACCTTTCAAGTAAGCAACACATTTACTAACCTTCCGGCTGGTACGTATCACATCACCGTAAAACAGGAGAAGCTTACTGCACCAACCGGCACGTGCTATGATACGCAGGAGATTATTGTTGGCTATGATGATGTAGTATGCGAGTTGGAGTTGGGCAGCATTGAAGTAATTAAGGCCAACGGTGTTAGTGATGGTGAGATAAACATCTTAACAGTTGTTGATCCTATCGGGCTGGAGCTTGAGTATAGGCTTGATGCCGGTGCCTGGCAAAGCGCTGGATCGTTTACAGGCTTAGCGGCTGGCACGTATAATGTTCAGGTTAGGTATAAAGATTTTACGGGCTGCACAGACAATCGCGATGTAGACGTTAACAACCTGGTTACATGCGATGCGCGTATAACAGGTACTGTAATTGTTCACGAGCAATCAAAGTTTGCCGATGACGGTGCCGTAACCATTAACGCTACCAGCACGCACACACCTATACTATACAGTATTGATGATGGAGCCAACTACCAGGCAAGTAATTCATTTGAGGGTGTTGCTCCGGGCGTATACATCGTGCGTATTCAGGATGATGAAGGCTGTGAGGATTCACTTACAGTTGAAGTATTTAAGTTCAAGAGCCCATACCTGGAGATACCCATCATTAACAGCCACCGGTTTGTGATTACCGATGGCCCAATGATTACAAGTGAGCTCCAGAACTTTGACAACCGGTTGTTTGATGACATGACCATGCCGGGCGTTTCGGTATGTAAGTACCGGCAAAAGTTTATCCTGGATGACGTAATACCCACGCAGTTCAGGAGCAACTACACTACCAATGTGCTCAAGCTTTATACTGAGGCCGGTGTTTTAACAGCCACATTAACACCCATTAAAAAGACTTCAAACATCAATAAAACGGCCCTGCATGAGGACACCAATTTTGCGGATGCCGGGTCTGGTGAAGTGCAGGCTTTCTTTGCTGCTGGCTTACCCGATTACTTTGAGGTTGGTCAGGATTTCACTATCAGCGGTTTGGTGAGTTTAAATGGTACCTATGAAATAAAGGATATTCGCGCGGGTACTGGTGCCGCTGTAGGTTACACGGTACTGGTGTTTGATAAGGCATGGCCAGGTGGCACATTGCTTCAGGCCGACCTATCTATTATATATGATGCTGAGCCGTTCGATATCTACGAGGTGAGCATGATTATGAGCCTGTATGCGGCTGGCAAGTACTACCTCACGCTTGAAGGCAGCGACATACAGTTTGATCCATACACGGCACAAAGCGAACCGTTTGAGTTGGCCACTTCATGGCCCGATACCATGAAGATAATCAACTACAATTTTGAGGACGCTTACAAAATTCAGTATAGTACCGGCATTCAGCATACCACCAGAGTTGAAGGATACCTGGACTGGCCCAAGCCTGGCGGTGAGCGCACAGTGTACCAGGATAGTCAGAACAGATTGCGCAAGCTTCAGGAGAACGTTACCCGCAACCCTGAGCTGATGGTAGAAGCCTTACCAGCCTATCTATTGGAAAAGCTGGCCCTGATTTTCGGTCACGATTACTTTACGGTGGATGATGTTGAGTACCAAACCGAAGAAGACTTTGATTCGGAGTACTTCGAGCACGATGCCCTTGGAAACGGAACCTGCAAACTTCGTCAGGTGGAATTCCTTGCTGAGAACACCGATGATGCCGGTGATGTGAACATAATTGAAATCGGTCATTTAACGGCTGACTCAAATGAAATTACAGCAGACTCAGATGAAATTACAGCAGACCAAACTATAAACTAAACCCCTGATTTTTAAAATGGAATACTTCATCATACTCATCTGCCAGCTCCTTGGAATAGGCTTTCATGTGATGCAGAAAATTATTACTATTGGTAACAACCACCCGGAGGAGACTGTTTGGGGAGTTGTTAAAACTTTCCTAAAAGAGGACTGGGATACACTTTGTGTTTCTGCACTTGTGTTATTCACCAACGAACTCATTCATTATTTGATAGTACACTATGCACCTGCGCTCATGCAGTATCCTTATTACGATGGTGTATCCTATTTCTTGTTAACATCATTTGCTTTAGCATGGGTGTTTGGCTACGCAGGTCAGCGCCTTGTTTACAAGATACTTGGCACTACCGAAAATTACTTAAACAACAAAATTGACCAAAAACTAAAATGAAAAAACTACTCACACTTCTATTTGCCTTATGCATTACAGCATTAGGGTTTGCACAGCAGCAGACTGTCAACATTGGCACATCTGCGAACGACCGAACAGGTGATCCGTTACGCACCGCCTTTACAAAGGTGAATGCAAATGACTTGGAGCTCTACACGAACATTCTCGCAACAGCCACAGCTTCAGGAACAGATACCTACACTGCTACGCCTGACCCGGCCATTACTGCTTACGCTACCGGGCAGAAGTTCCTTATCATTTTCACGAATGGTAATACCGGGACTTCAACAATCGCATTAAATGGTTTAGCCGCAAAGACATTGAAGAAAGATGTCAGCACCAACCTTGCCTCTGGCGATCTTGATGCTGGCTCGGTTCATCTTATTGTTTACGATGGCACCAACTTTCAAGTGCTTACACTTGGTGGCGGTGGAGGTGGAGCTGGATTAGTCGATGGTGACTATGGAGATATTACTGTCGGTGGTACGGGTACAACAATGACAATTGATAATGGAGCAGTGTCTGGGTCAAAGATCGCTTCGGACGTTGCTCTTGCAGGGAATCCTACTACCACAACCCAAAGTGCGGGTAATAATAGCACAAGAATAGCTACGACTGCTTACGCTGATGCGAAAGTTGCTGATGCGATTAACAATGGAACTACAGCAATTGCTCCCTCACAGAATGCAGTATATGATGCTGATCTTTTAAAAGAGGATAGATACCCCACTACAAATACTTATACAGCAAGTCATACGCTTGATGCTACTGATTTGTATGCAAATGTGGTGATGAACTCAGCATCTGCCACAGATGTAACTATTCCACTCGATGCAACATATTCTTTTCCGGTAGGTATTCGTATTCCCGTTAAGCGGATAGGGGCCGGTCTTTCTACTGTAGTGGCAACAGGTGGAGTGACGCTCACAAATACTGCTGGAACTAATGCTGATCCGGGTGTGAACTTTACAATGATTTTAGAAAAAACATCAGCCAATACTTGGACGCTTGCTAACGGATCACCCGCTACTACCGGAGCGGCATTGACTGATGTAGATGACACAAACATTACTCTTGCCCTTTCCGGTGCTGGTGTCGCATCTTCACTATTACAGCCTGTAACTATCACAGCAGGATGGTCAAGTTTTCTATCTGTTGCAAGGGGTGGGACTGGATTGATTACAGTTGCGCAAGGTGATTTACTATATGGATCGGCAGCAGATACCTATTCTAGATTAACTAAGAACACTTCTGCAACAAGGTATCTTTCTAACACAGGAACTTCAAATAATCCAGCTTGGGCTCAGGTTGATTTGACTAACGGAGTAACAGGTATTCTTCCAGTTGCCAATGGTGGTAATGGGGTTAGTAACGCGACAATAACTTACTCCCCGACACTTACAAATTCAGCAAACCTGGATGCTTCAACCACGCATCAATGTACTTATCATCGGGTTGGAAATACGGTGACAGTGGCTGGTCAAATTGATATAGACCCAACAACAACAGCCACTCTGACCACATTAGGAGTATCACTTCCGGTTGCGAGTAATTTTACTACATCTTTTCAGGCGGGTGGAGTTGGGGCTTCACTTACAGTTGCAGATGGGCCTATTGGAATTTTTAGCGACTCAACAAATGATAGAGTCACATTCCAATACGTCTGTACAGATGTAACTAATCACACGATTTCATTCACATTCACTTACGAAGTTTTATGAGAAAGCTTATAATTATTCTACTGATAACTATTCCGCATTTAGTAGTTGGTCAGAAGAAAGCCATTCTATCAACATCCTATAAACACAGTGGGATTACTAATCATGCACATGCAGGACACACTTATTTAGTTGCAAATGCTTTAGGGTATTGGAATGTGGATTATTCAATTAGTGCTACGTCTGAAGATAATTCATTACAGACACAGATACCAGATTTATCTCCAAACAACTATGATTTTTTAAATAACGGTGGACTCTCATTACCAAAATTAAAACCTGTCAATTCATTTTGGACTAGAAAATTAGCAGTAATGGGGCCAACAGGTTCAAGTAATGTAGACGCTAATTACCATCGAATAACAGGAGCTCAAGCAACCGACCTATTTAATCAAGACTTTGAATTGTTCCTAGCGTTTGAGTTGGAGGATGCTGACTTTGGAGTCAACTCAATGTATATACTAGCATCGAGAGATATTCCGTCTGCTGTCCAGGGTCAAATCATGGTATATATAAATGCTGGTAGAATTTATTTTGAGTATCGTTCTGGTGGTTCTCTTGTTCAATACTACACTACTAATCCTTACTTCCAGAATTTATCCATAGGTAGAAATGTGGTGGCTATTCGCTTTGATGCTACAACGGATGTTTTTCAAATGAGGGTAAATGGCGTACAGCCAACTTTGACAACAGGAGGTTCAATAACTTCAGCAAGTCCAGCATCATTTAATTTAGGGAGTCGAAGATTGCTGCTTCATGGGTACGATAACAACGGAACAATTAACGGTATAAGCGATGGAGGTAGTATTCAAATATTGATGATAGCCGTTACAGGTCTATTAACAGATACACAACGGGTTCCAATACTTGACTTATTCAGCGAAGGTTTAGAGAAAGACATTGTTGTTATTGGTGACCCAACTTCAAATGTTTTAGTTGAGGGTGGTAGTGCTTATAATTTTGGGGTTTGTCTTAAAGCTCAACCCGGAAGCACTGTAACTGTAACACCAACTGTTTCAGGTGTTATCTCTGTCTCGGGCGCATTGACATTCACTACATCAGATTGGAATGTCCCACAATATGTTACTCTAACACCACCAGCATCCGATGGAACTACTCAGTGGTTTCGTGCTATTGATGTTACACTTACTGCAACGGGAGGGTTAAGTTATGCAACTTCATACAGAGCAATGTTGACAGACGAGACAACTCATTACGCTACCTATGTTCCGAAGGTGAATAATGCGGGAGTGATGGGAAGCCTAAAAATTGAAAATTCTGTTTATACGTATGAACAGCAACAAGCCTATTTAATACAAACTATTTTTAATGGAGCAGGGCTTCCTTCAGGCGCACCTGAATCAATTGATACTTACACGACTACACAATCAGTTACTTGTCATTCATTTAATAACACATCATTAACAGCAGGGTATAAAGCATCTTTCCGTAGGTTGAATTTCGATCAAGTAGACGGGGATGGTTATACATGGACGAATAGAGCTTTCTTTTGGGAGGCTGCAAGTCCTGTAAATAAATTAATGATAAACATGGAGGGAACTGGCGGTGAAGGTCATGCTGCTTGGATTGATAATATGTTGTCGAAAGGATTTGACGTTCTACATCACGCTATGCCAACAAGCGGAGTATCTCCTGGCGGTGGTCTGAATATAGAAAACAGTCCAGCGGTAGCGCAAGGATCATTTACATCAATGGTATCAAATGGAGTAGACCAATCAGACTTTTTTGCTTATCGTTTATTTCTATTTGATAGAATAAGGGCATTAGACTATTTAATCAATACACTAGGCAAAACATATAGTGAAATTTATGTGTCTGGTATCTCTGGTGGAAATCAGCCAGCTCTTTACTTAGCTTCTGTAGATTCAAGAATTAATGGTTATATCGGTGTAAGGACATATCCTTGGGATGCTGAAATTTACAGCAACAGTACACAACTTCAAATACTTCAAAAAAGATGTCCTCTACTGGATCGTCTTTCGATATTCCTTTCTCGTCCTAATTCTCGTTTTTTTGTCTACTCGAACATTGCTGATGCTTCTAATAATGCCTCAAGGTGGCCTATTCTTGTTGACTATTTGAATGACCTGTATGGAAGTAAAATCAGCATCACATTTGAAAGTGAAGCATCACGGTCAACACATCAATATGGAGCTTATGAAATAGCATTGATTAATACTCTTTTGGGGATATAAAATTCTACTTTTTGTTTTAAAAAATAGCGACTTTTGGTTTTGCGGTATTTAGGA
>Ga0209573_1001623_pt1 | contig 33493 bp, 28 predicted proteins | sample TNRBio252014_DNA_FD_185870 | JGI IMG/M metagenome (GOLD analysis project Ga0209573, IMG submission 185870) | Wastewater treatment Type I Accumulibacter community from EBPR Bioreactor in Madison, WI, USA - TNR Reactor_6/25/2014_ DNA (SPAdes)... | ecosystem: Engineered > Bioreactor > EBPR >...
GAACGAACGGCACAAATGGAGTTGATGGCGCAACAGGCGCAACAGGACAAAACGGAACGAATGGAACCAACGGAATTGATGGAGTAACAGGTGCAACGGGACAAAACGGAACGAACGGCACAAATGGAGTTGATGGCGCAACAGGCGCAACAGGACAAAACGGAACGAATGGAACCAACGGAATTGATGGAGTAACAGGTGCAACGGGACAAAATGGAACGAATGGCACAAATGGAGTTGATGGCGCAACAGGCGCAACAGGGCAAAACGGAACGAACGGCACAAATGGAGTTAATGGAGTAACAGGTGCAACAGGACAAAACGGAACGAATGGCACAAATGGAGTTGATGGCGCAACAGGTGCAACGGGACAAAATGGAACGAACGGCACAAATGGAGTTAATGGAGTAACAGGTGCAACAGGACAAAACGGAACGAATGGCACAAATGGAGTTAATGGTGTAACAGGCGCAACGGGACAAAATGGAACGAATGGCACAAATGGAGTTGATGGCGCAACAGGTGCAACGGGACAAAATGGAACGAACGGCACAAATGGAGTTGATGGCGCAACAGGCGCAACAGGACAAAACGGAACAAACGGCACAAATGGAGTTAATGGCGCAACAGGCGCAACAGGTCAGAATGGAACGAATGGTGTAACTGGACCAACTGGTACGGTAAATGGAACTGCAGGAGGCGATTTACAAGGTACTTATCCTAATCCTATTGTTGATGGCATTTTGGGCGATAGTATTGTTGGTCCTGCTCTTACCAATGCAGTGTTAAGATATAATGGAACGCGCTGGGTAATGGATACTGCTTCACAGTTTTGGAAACTAGTAGGCAACGCATCTACTAACCCTAACAACAATTATATTGGTACTACCGATAACCTTTCGCTTTCAGTAAGAACTAACGCAGTAGAGTCTTTCAGAGTTACTCCAAAAGGCGAAATTGTTGTTGGTGATGCTATTACAAATACAGGGGCAAATGCAGGTTACGGTTGGAACAACACCAAAGTTCAAATCAATATGACAGCTAAAACCGCAGCCGGTGGTGGAGGTGCTAGTGATGCAGTTTTGTTACGTCAGTCGTCAAATACTGCAAGCGACCATGCAAGGCTTATTTTTTATAGAACAAGAGGTACCTATACGGATTTAGCGGCAAATCAAGTTCAAAATACAAACAGGTTGGGAGGCGTTTATTTTAGAGGGTATAATGGTGCCAATGGAGCTACCTTAACGACCAATAATGGTGATGGTGCTTCCATGTATTCGGTAGTAGAATCTCCAACTGCCGGCAATGGTTTTGTTCCAGCGCGACTTGTTTTTGCTACTTCCGATGGCTCAACTAATGCAGCAGTAGATAGATTTTGGATTTCAAAATGGGGTGAAATTACCACAGGACCAACCTATCCCACTCCTGGCACTGCCGAGCAATTTAACGTAGAAAGTAATGCAGTAATTGATTTCACAGGTTTTAATAGTGGTAATCTTGGCACGGGGAGCATTATGTTTGGCAGTGGCACTAATACCGGTATCGCTTCAAACCGTGCACTTGCTACCCCGGGCACTAACCGTTATGGATTAGATTTTTACACAGGAGGAACAAGGCGAGTTGCTATTACACAAACAGGCAGGGTAGGGGTTGGTACTTTAGACCCAGATGCTACCTACAAAATGCAAATTGAGGCGCTTACCGATAATGGTTTATTGCTAACAAACACTGGTTCTACCGGTATTTGGGTAAGAAACAATGGTGTAAACCTCAGCAACACCACCAATAGCTACACAGGCAGCAGGGGTGTCATCGGCAATGCTATTGGTGTAGGTGTAGAAGGTATAGCTTTAGAAGATGCAAACACATTAACAAACCATGCCGGAGGCTCGTTTGCTACTTACGATAACACGGGAAGCACAGTTATTGCACTCGGAAGAGTAGGCGCATGGGATGGCGGAACAGCGCAAAAAATTGTTGGCTTAGGTGCCATGTCAACTATTGTGCGCGATGACAACAATAATGGCAGAATAATGTACGCGCCAGAAGCACCCGAAGTATTACTGCAAGATTTTGGCGAAGGCGAATTGATAAACGGGAAAGCTCACATCAATATCGATCCCGTGCTTACAAAAAATATTGTGGTTGATGCCAAGCATACACTTAAGGTTTTTGTAACGCTCAAAGGTGATTGCAATGGCGTGTATGTTACCAACGAAACCGCATCAGGCTTCGATGTAGTAGAGTTAAAAGGTGGTACATCCAATGTCAAGTTTTCATGGTTCTTATCGGCAAATAGGGCAGACGAAATGTTTGGGACTGTTAAGTCGCATTACCAAGATAAGCGCTTCCCTGTAACTGAACTGCCTTATTTTTCAACAGAGCAAAACAAAAAACGTATTCAATCAGAAAATGCTTTGAAAGCCAAAAATCAAGCTGCGCAAAACAAAATGGAAGCAGAAGAATCTATTAAACGAGATGAATACCGCAGCAAGCTAAAAGAGTTTAACGAGCAAATTCAACGCGAGAAACGCGAGACAGAGAATAAACCATATTAGGATTTTCGAGTTTCTGTTTTCAAGTATTGAAATACAATGTATTCATTCGTAATGAGCAAAATCATAACGGGTATTTTCTATTCTTTGCTGCAACCTAAATGCTGTCGAATGTATCTTTGATAAACGAATCTGTTTAAACTTTTGAAATTACTTCGTTCCGCAAGCTATGCTCGTAAGGACGCAATTGTTTTGCGTAGCAATATGCCGTCATTGCGAACCGCAGTTCAACACATGTGATGCAATCTCAAAAGTTTAAACAGATTCAATCACTTACAACAACTTAGGTTAGCAAGAAAGTTGGCAAAAAGATGATGTTTTATTCAAAAAACTAATTCAGTAAATTACTTTAGCAGCCGCAAATTTTTTCTATGAAGCAAATTTTATCTTTTGTTATCCTTTTACTCAGCATTGATTTTCTGAATGCGCAAGATGTAACCTTCAACGCTTCCACAACATGTAACGGTGCTGCTACTTCTGGCACTTGGACAGTGCCATGTGGTGTTACTTCAATTACCGTTGAAGTGTATGGCGGAGGCGGAGGTGGAGGTGGAGGTGGCGATGGTTCTAATGGTGGTGTTTTTTGTGGTAACAACAGAGGCGGAGGTGGAGGTGGAGGCGGAGCTTACTCGAGCCGCACTATAAATGTAACCCCAGGAACATCGTTTACTTATGCTGTTGGTAGTGGCGGTTGTGGTGGCGCAGTAGGCGGAGAGGGTGATGACGGTAATCACGGTGGAAATGGAGGTAACAGCACTTTTGTTGGTACAGATGCAACAAGTACGCCAATCAATATGGCAGCAAATGGAGGGCAAGGTGGTAGAAGAGGTAATAGTTGCAGTTCTGTGGGGGGGCCTTCAACAGGAGGAACTGCTTCGGGTGGAACAACAAACACTCCGGGTACGGGCGGTAGTGGAGCTCAACCTGCTGGATCGCGTATTGGTGGAGTTGGTGGAGCTGGAGCTGGTCCTTTGGGCGGTGCTGGAGGTACAGCTACCGTTAATAGTAGTGTGCCTGGTTCTGTGCGTGGCGGTGGTGGTGGTGGTGGTGGCGATAGCAACGGTGGGCGCGGTGCTGAAGGTATATTATTTATTACCTATAACACACCCGTTGTTCTACCTGCCACACCTACAACTACATCTACCCCGGCTACGTGTGCAGCGGCAGGTAGTACCGCTATCAGCAACTACGATCCTGCCATGACATATACTTTTACTCCTGCCGGTCCATCGGCAGGTGCAGGCGGGGCAATCACCGGTATGACAACCGGAACAAGTTATACAGTTATTGCTGGGCAGGGAGGTTGCAATTCAACACCAAGTGCTGCTTTTAGTAATGCAGCGCAAGTAGCACCACCGGCAACCCCAACCGTTACAACAACACCTCCATCGTGCAGCGACAATGGCGTAAGCACAATCACCAATTATAATGCTGCTTTGATTTATACATTTGTTCCTGCTGGCCCAACAGCCGGTGCGGGAGGTGTAATATCAGGAATGACCGTAGGTACAAGTTACACAGTAGACGCAAGTGATGGAACATGTAATGCTCCAGCGCCAAGTGCGGCATTTAGTATTGCTGCGCAGTTGCCTACTCCGGCTACACCTACAACTACAACAACGCCACCTACCTGTTCAAGTGCCGGCAGCAGCGTAGTTAGCAATTATAATGCAGCATTAACGTATATTTTTACCCCAGCGGGACCTACGGTTGGTGCTGGTGGTGCAATTACCGGTATGACAACTGGTACAAACTACACTTTAGAAGCCAACGATGGCACTTGTAATTCTACGGCAAGCGCATCTTTTAGTAATGCAGCGCAAGTGGCTGCTCCGGCTGTACCAACAATTGCAACTACGCCTCCATCATGCAGTGCAGATGGCAGTAGTACAATCAGCAATTACAATGCAGCATTAACTTACATCTTTAATCCGGTAGGCCCAACAGTTGGTGCTGGTGGCGCAATAACAGGTATGACTACGGGCACAAGCTATACTGTAGAATCAAGTGATGGTGCTTGTAATTCTGTGTCGCCAAGTGCGGCTTTCAGTAATGCTGCGCAGTTTCCTGCTCCGGTAGCTGCAATTAACGGTTCATTAAGCTATTGCACAGGTGGCAATACTACGCTTACTGCAAGTGGTGGCACTGGATATGTGTGGACAGATGCAGGCTCGAACAACATTGGCAGTACAGCAAATGTTACTGTAACACAAGGCAGCTACACTGTTGTTGTAACAGATGCAAACGGTTGCACCGCTTCGGCAAATGCAACAGTTACAGAAGCAACAAGTTTAACGGTTGTTATTGGCGGTACATTATCTTATTGCCCGGGAGGCAACACCACTATTACTGCAAATGGTGGAACGAGTTTTGTGTGGAATGATGCAGGTAATAGCACCACAGCCAGTATTACCGTAACAGCAGGTACTTATTCTGTTACGGCATCAGATGCAAGTGGCTGCACTGGTACAAATTCAGCTACGGTTACTGAGTTTGCCGCTCCGGTTGCTGCTATTGGCGGTGCATTAAGCTACTGTGTGGGTGCAAATACTACACTAACTGCTACCGGTGGAGCAAGCTACGCTTGGAATGATGCTGGAAGTAGCACAACAGATGTAATTACTGTAACTCAAGGCAATTACACAGTTACAGTAACAGACGCAAATACTTGCACTGCTACCGCTACTGCCAACGTAACCGAAAGCGCACCTCCGGCAATCGCTATTAGTGGTGCGTTGGGATATTGCCCGGGAGGAAGCACTACAATAACTGCGAGTGGTGGGGTGTCATACGTGTGGAGCAATTCGGAAACGAATGCTGCAACAACTGTTACCCAAGGCACTTATACGGTTACAGTTACAGATGCTTTGGGTTGCACAAATACCGAAAGTGCAACAGTAACAGAAAGCCCGAGTGTAACTGCCGATTTTAGCTTTCAACCTAAATGTGCGGGCGAGGATGTGCAGTTTCAAAACCTTTCGGTTGGTGCTACCGACTATGTTTGGAATTTTGGAAACGGCAGCACCTCAACCGATGCTTCGCCTACTTTTGCCTATAATGCGGGTGGTAGTTTTACGGTAACATTAACAGCTACTGCCGCAAATTGTAGCGATGTTGCCACACAAACTATTGTTATTTCAGAAAAACCGGTTGCCAGTTTTACAGCTACACAACTTAATTTGATTCAGAATGAAACTGCGCTGGAAATTACTAATAATAGCACAGGGGCAACAGCTTGGTTTTGGACATTTGGCGATAGCGCAGTAAGTGGCGATTTCGAGCCGGTTCACTACTATGCTCAAAAAGGTGTTTATGATGTTTCGTTAGTTGCTATTGGCGCTGGAGGTTGCAGCGATACACTTACAAAATCGGCTTGGGTTACTGTGGTTGAAAAACCAGCCTTGTATATTCCCAATTTGTTTTCGCCAAACAATGATGGGGTGAATGACTTTTTCAAAATAGAAGGTGGCGGCTTTAAGCAAGTTGATTTGAAAATTTTTAATCGCTGGGGCGAAAAAGTTTTTGAAACCGACAACGCTAAAATAGGTTGGGATGGCTACGTAGGTGGCGAAAAAGCGCAGCCGGGTGTGTATGTTTACCATCTCACTGTTCTTTACGAAATATTAACCACTACCCAACATACCGGAAGTATTTTATTGGTTCGATAAAAGAACATTTCATGCTTTGAACATCATTGGTTAGATTCATTTCATCTAACCAATGATGTTATGCTGAAAGCACTACACAAATACACCGAAGAGTTTTTGCAACTCATTTATCCGTCTGTGTGTTTTGCTTGTGGTCAGCAGCTTTCGCGCAGCGAATCCGTTATTTGTTTACAATGCGATGTTGCATTGCCGCAAACCAATTACTGGCAGGTGCGCGAGAATAAGATGGAGCGACATTTACATGGTAGGTTTCCATTTCAGTCGGCAGTTTCACTATATTATTTCACAAAAGATGGCGGTGTGCAAAATCTTTTGCACGAGTTGAAGTACAGAGGCAGAACAGAAGTTGGTTTTTTTCTGGGCGAAAAGCTTGGTCAGAAGTTAGCTGTTTCGGAATTAGAAAAACCTGATGTGATTGTACCCTTACCCTTGTATTGGAAAAAAGAAAAGCAAAGAGGGTATAATCAAAGTAGCTATTTTGCAGAAGGATTGAGTTCCATTTTGAAAGCTTCTGTTGATATAAATTCGGTGGAAAGGATAGTTGCGACCGACTCGCAAACCCGCAAAAATCGTTTTGATAGAATTGAAAATGTAGAGCATGTTTTTCGGCTGCATAATAATCATCAGTTAGAAAATAAACACGTGCTTTTAGTTGATGATGTGCTTACCACCGGTGCCACTATCGAAGCTTGTGCTAATGCATTGCTTCAAGCGCAAAACATCAAAATTAGTATTGCAACAATTGCAGTAGCGTAGCTGGGTAAATTTCTATTCTGGCTTAAATGGAAGATAGGCTTCAAAAGTTGTGCCTTTGCCCAATTCGCCATCTACCGAAACATCGCCACCATGAGCGTTGATGATAATTTTTACATAACTAAGCCCTAAACCAAAGCCTTTTACATTATGGATGTTTCCGGTAGGAACGCGATAAAATTTCTCGAATATCCTTCGTTGATGTTCGTGAGAAATACCAATGCCATTATCCTTGATGCTAATAAAAATTCCATGTTGAGAACTGCGGGTGCTTACCTCAATTTCCAATTCAGAATCTTTTCTATACTTCATTGCATTATCAAAGATGTTGTATATGGCATTCGATAAATGAAACTTATCGCCAATAATATCCGATTTGGCTGCATTGTACCGTTTTATCAATATGCCATTTTCGTTTTGCAAGCGCAATGCAAGCGAATCTGTAATCTCGTTCAGCAAGTTGTGAATGTTTAAGTTTTCTTTTTTCAGCTTGTATTCGCCTCTATCTAATCTGGCAACTTGCAACACATTTTCAATATGCCCGCTTAGGCGTTTGTTTTCTTCTTCAATAATGTGTGCATAGCTTTGAATTTTATCTTTGTTGCCCACAATTTTATCGTTTAGCAGCATTTGGCTTGCCAGCGATATTGTAGAAACCGGTGTTTTAAATTCATGTGTCATATTATTGATGAAATCGGTTTTTAGGTCGTCCAGTTTCTTTTGGCGAATAATGATGTAAAGCGCGCCACCAAACGATGCCACAATAATTAGTATGAATGCTAATGACGCACTAAGCATTAACCACATGCTTTTGAAAATAAAATGCTCTTTATCTGGAAAATGCAAAATCAGAATGCCCGAATTGTCGTAAAAATCGTTTGGAAAAAGCGGAATGGAAAAGAAGTTTGCAAACTCTGCACGCGTGATGTTTTCAAGATTTCCGAATAGTTTTTTATCGTTTGAATTATCAAAAACTGCATATTGAAAATTCGTGTCAATGCCCTCTTTCAAAAATTCTGTTTTCAACAATAACTCTGTAAGCTGTTGGTTGGTTTTTTGAGCAAAGCATTTGTCTTCCAACATAAATTGCATTGCCAAATCCTGAAACATTCTGTTGTATTTTCTGAATTGATATTCAATCAAAATGCGCTCTCTTTCTTCGGGTGTTTCAAACCGACTGATGTCGGCTTGTGTGCTGCCGTGAATGCCTTTTGCGTGATCTTGCAGGTATTCAATGCTTCCAAAAAATTTGCTTACAAACAAGCCTGTTGTATCTGTAAAGCCAAACTTCATAGCGCGTTGCCCTATCGAGTCAATCAATGAAAATTTAGGGTTAAATGTTTTAATAGTTTGCACTGTGTCATACATCTGCGACATAGCTTTGCCCATATCGGGTAGGCCCGTTTGCGAAAAGTACAATACGGCTTCGTTGCGCTCTAACTGCTGCGCCACCAAGGTAAGTGCTATTTTTACACCTTGGTCAAATTTGGCTTCGCGCACATAATAACTTTGCCTTACCCAGTTAAATTGAATATACACCAACCCAACTAATGCCAGCAGAATTGCAAAGCCGATAACTGTTACCCAACGAATTTTCATAGGCTGCGAATATATCTACGAAACAAATGCAGTTTATTTGCTTAACGAATGTTGTGTTGCAAACAAGTAGTGTAAAAGATAAACTAACGAACCAATGTTACACTACCCTTGGCTAATTTTGCACCAAAAGCTGCAAAGGTGGTGTATTCTATCGAATAGGTAAACACTCCGTTTGGCGATGGTACTTTGGTGAATTCATTAACGCCATCCCATTTAAAATCAATGCTGTTGCTTTCAAAAACTTTATTGCCCCATCTGTCGAAAATTCGCACATCTAACCTGCTTATTGCTTTTGAGGTGATGTAAAAAAAGTCGTTTACCCCATCGCCATTTGGTGTGAAAATATTGGGGATGATAACCTCGCCTTCCGCTGCTACAACGGTTACTAAAATACTATCGGCTATGGAACAGCCTTTGCCATAGTCAACATCAACATAATACATTGTTGTATTGTCGGGTTTTGGAAATGCAGTTAAAGAGTTATCGCTCGATTGTATGTAAGGGCTCCATTTTACTGCTGTTACCGGCAATGAAGTTTGAACTTTTAATGCTGCTACTTCGCCTCTAAAAATAGTAATGCTATCATCTAAAGTAACTTGTGGGTTATCGTATGAAGCAATTGTAATTTGTGCCGAGGCTGTGCAGCCACCAGCATCGGTTACAGTAGCCGAATAAGTGCCGGCCGCAAGGTTGTCGGCAATATTTGCAGTAACAGAATTGTTATGACTCCATGCAAAGGAATATGGAGCCAAACCACCACTTGCCGAAACGCTCAATACACCGTTTTGCGCTGCGGGGCACAACGAGTCGAAGGCAAGAAAACTTATTGCCGGTGCAGGGATATCGCCTACTTGCACTGTTGTTTCGGCAGTGCAGCCGGCACCATCTGTGGCAGTTACTGTATATGAAGCGTTGCCGGCAAGTTGTGTAATGTTTTGAGTGTTTGCGCCAGTGCTCCAAATATAGGTGTATGGGGGCGTTCCATCGGTGGCAGTGGCAGTAGCTGTGCCAGTATTGCTACTGCAATTGTCGTTGGTAGCGGTAGCTGCAACTGTAGTTGTGGACACCGGCCCGGAGATTGTAATTGCAGTATCAAATGGAGTGCACACGCCATCATTTACAGTTACTCGGTACGTTCCTTTTGCAAGATTGCTTGCAGTGTTGGAATTTAAAGCAGCATTATGGCTCCATTTGTATGTGTAATTTCCACTGCCGCCTGTAACAGTTATACTAGCTGTGCCGGTTGCTTTCAAGCAATCATCTGATGTGGTTGTAATTGCATTTACCGATGAAAAACTTGTTACATCCTGCAATACAATATTTTGAACTGTGTCGCTGCATCCTGCAATTTCATCGGTGAGAATAAAAGTATAAGTGCCACTTTTTAAACTACTTAAAATGGAAGCATTGCTGGATAATGGTTGCCCATCTTGCAACCACGAAAATGTACCTTTGTAACCAGTGCCAGCGCCAATGATTGAGCCATTGCTTAAACCACAAGTAGGTTGTGTAATGCCGCCAAGAGATGCCTTTACAACGCCTGCTTCAATTCTGATAGTTTTTGTACCCGAGCAAGATGGATGATTATAAACAACTGAATAAGTTTGGTCGGTGAGCGGAGCAACGTGTATTGTATCGCCATTTCTATTGGTAGGTAAGTCGCCACCGCTCCACTCAAATGTTCCACCGGCTGGTTGAGCGTTGGCTTGTAGCACAACTGTTTTGCCAGCGCAAATGGTATCGTTTGGCGTGGTGGTTATTAGTACAGTTGCTGCATCTGCCACAGTGAATGTTCTTGTTATTGAATCTGTTTTTCCGGCTGAAAAAATCGTAACCGAATAATTGCCAAAAGTTAAACCAACAGTGGGGTTAGAGGTAGCTGTATTGCTCCAAACATAACTGTATGGCTGTGTGCCGCCTGTTACTACGGCTTGTGCGCTACCGCCATTTACTGCGCAGTTTGTATTTTGTACATTGATTACTGCATTTAATGCTTGTGCATTTACAGCCATTGCAAAAAACACAAGGAAAAGAAAAAGTATGCTGCGCATTATTAGTAAAAGAGTTGCGAAGATATAACCTCGCTTTTTCACAAACTCAAAAAGGGGAAAGAAAAAGTTATGCAAGGTCTAATGACTCGCTTTTTTCAAACAAATGAGGGTAGTGAACTTTTAACTCTGATACGAAAAGTTCGTATGGGAAATCTGCAAATTGTCCATACTCATGCAGGTATTCCATGTATTGCTGCCCATCTGCCGTAAACTGTTGAAATACAGAATCTGTTTTGCCATCAAAATCGAGTGCAGGTACATTGAATTTTTCGCATAAACTTTTGTTGAATGCTGGTGTGCATTTTACCCATTTGCCGTCTAACAAAAATTCGTTGTAGCCGTGAAAAACAAATTTATCGCTGCGCAATTGCTGGCGAAATTTTTCGGTTGAAATGTGATTGCGAACAATAGAAAAGCCCAATCGCGAAGGGATGCCGAGCGCTCGGCCAGCAGCCGCCAAAAGCAATGATTTTTCAATACAATAACCGCTTTTTCTTTTTAAGGTAAGGCTTGCTGAAATCATAGCCGGATTCAATACCAAGTGGTATGGCGAATACAAAACTTCATCGCGCACAGCATAGTATAAATCAACTGCCTTTTCGCTGTTGGTTTTTGCTGCCGTGGTAAATTGATTTGCAAAATCAATAACAGTAGGGTGGGTTGAATCAATAAAGGCGGTGGGTTGTAAATATTCTTCCATAAAAATCACTTGTGAAATGCAAAGCTAAATCAATTGTTCAACTATCTGTTACCGTTGTAAAATATCGGCTCTGCTTTTAGGTTTTCTGTCTATATGCCATTTAAAATCTTTTAGCGTGTACTCATCCTGTGGCAACATTTTTATTGGTGTAAAGACAGCTTCAGGCTTTCGCTCAAAGGTTATTTTCTTCATTTTCTTTTCAGCAAAATACAGCCACATTACCGCACTCTTTGCCTTGTTTACTCCCATTATTTTTCCGTTATCTTCTTTGCCATAATAAAGGCTTTCGGCATTTTGCACCACCTTTACTTTGCGTAGTTCGTTTTCAATAAAATAGCCAAAAATATTTTTGCCTTTTATCTGGTCGTAAAACTCGAATGAGGATGGTGAAATAATAAATCCGTTGCGCATCATTTTCAGTTCATCGGGCTTTTTGTTTTTTACGGTCATAAAAATGGTATCGGCAGTCATTTGTATGCTATCGTTCCATATCACAGGTTTTTGATGAAAGCGAAACGTAGAATCTTCAAAAGAGTAGTACAATGAATCGCACACGCCCTGCATATCTTTCATAAACATTCGCACGTTGCGATAGGCATAGAAAATGCGCGTAGTGTCGCGCTCCGATTTTTTCATGCTTTTAAGTGTGTCGGCAGTTAAAAACAACGAATCGTTTTCTAATTTATAAATCAACACTGCATTATCCGAGGCCTTAATGTATTCGCGATCTTCAAAGTATTCGCCTCGGTCGCCAACAATTGAAACTTCCATAGAACTGTCGCGCCATTCAAATGATTTTAGGCATCTGCCATAGCCTCTGAATCGTTCGTAGTAAAGACTATCGGTAAACAGTGTTTGTGGAGAGTTATTCACCACGGTACCTGCCCCAAATGCTGCAATGTCGCTCTTGCTATCGTACCACCCCGATTTGCAATTTATAGAGCTTGCTTTGTTTATGATGGTGGTGTTGCCGAAGAAGTATGCAACATCGGTTTTTAAATTGTAGTGCAACGTGTCGGAAAAAACGCGATAGTTTGAATCTATAATTTCTACATTGTTTCTAAAGTGAATCATGTTTGTTGCCGAATAGAAGTAGCCTTTCTCGCTGGTTATTGTTGTGTTGTTGCGCAACACTTTGCCACCCGATAAGTAGTAGGATGTTTTTGTAGCAGAATTGTAAATTAATTCATTGGAAAGCAATGTCATATTGGGCGTTTTTAAGCGCACATTGTGCAATAATTTTGCCGTTTTGTTGTTTCCGGTATAATACAACACATCGCTGTATGCATCAATGGTATCTTGCCTGATGTGAACGTGCCCAAAGGCATCAACGGCATTTGAGTCGCGCTGAATTTTTGCGCTGTCGCAAAACATTAACACGTCTTCTTGTTTTAGCTGCACATCGCCCGAAAGCAGCGTGTAGCGCTTGCCACTTAGTTCGGTATATTTTAAATAATCGGCATGAATAATTTGCACCTCTTTGGTAGAGTCTTGTGCATGCAAATTTGCAAACATCAATGCAACAACTGCAAATAACAATACACGTATTATCTTCATTTAATTCTATCCCAAAATACCATTGCGGTTTTTTTTGGCTTGCCAAAAGTAAAATTTGTTGCCATTGTTCTGTTCTGATGCATCTATAATTCAAATGTTACAGTAAAAGATTTATCAAAATCCTTTTCATTGTAAAACCTTGAAATAGCCTTCTCTCCAACTCAGAAATACTATCATCCTGCACAATTATGTTTTCTGTATTTTTTATGCAATAAATACCAAAAGAAGTTTTTACTCTTTTACATTCAATAATAGTTCTACCTCGTTAATCAATATTGGTAAATTTTTCTTTATGATGCTCCAAATGCTCACTTGTTCCACTTCATCGTAGCTGTGAGCAAGTTTGTTTCTCAAACCAATGATTTTTACTTTGTCTGTAATCGGAATATCAGTACGGAGTTTGTCATAACTGCGAAACGGCATGTCCGATAATCTCAAAACAACGTTCAACTGCTAAAATGAGTTTGCGGTCTTTGGAGTATTGCTCATAACTGACTTCATTAGTCATTGTTTCAATTTCGCGGGCGTGTTCTAAAACATCCCACAGAAGTTTCAAACTTTCTCTATCCATAGATTGGTTGGCGTGTTTTATTTAGCTCCTGTCTGAAAAAAGGATTGCGCAACGATCGGGTAGTTATCAAATCCACTTCGCGACCCAATAATTCCTGCAATTCAAATTGTAAATTCCACAAGTGCTCGCCCAACTCAGTAGGTTCAATAGTTTCGTCCACCTCCACCAGTACATCTATATCGCTATCCTTGTCAAAATTATCTTTCACACAACTGCCAAACAAATAACCCTTCTTGATGCGATGCTTGCGCATTAAGTTTTGAATAGCGCCTAAATTTCGTTCTATGAATGAATTTTGCATAGCAAGTCAAAAGTAAGATTTATTTTTCATTGCCCTGCCTACTCAGATGCACAAAGCGTAAAGCCGATTTGTATATCATCCGAAAGCCGGCAGCTCATGGCACAGTTGTTACGCTTGGTTTACCTCCTTGTGTTTTATTAAGATGCCGGAGGCAAAGAATAGCATCACTTGCGGGACACAAGCGATTGCGGGGCAATACACCGTTTATTTTTTCTTGCGGTAAGTTTTGCTTGCAATATCCAATTCATACAAATCGCCTGCCGCAATTGCTTTCTGTATGCCGACAGCTATATTTTTGTAATCTTCTTTTTCGAGGTTGTCTCTGCCCTGCGAGCCGGTTTTGGGGTATATGTATCCCAAGTAAATGTTGTTTTGTTTCGGCAGGCATACACAAATGCACCGATAGCTGCCGCTTTTGCCTTTGTTGCTTGTTGAGTTGGCTATCCTGTATTTGTTCAGGCTGTATATTCCTTCGCTTTTTTGCAGCAAATCTTTAATGCTGTGCAATTCTTCAATATTCCGGTCGGCAAGATAGCTGCAAACATCATGCAACACTGCGCTGTAAGAATTATTGCGCTGTAGCTTTTCTATTTCTTTAATGAACTGTTCTGTGCAATAAACATTCATTCAGGCTTGGCGGCAGTCAGGGTGGATTGGATAATGTTTTTCATTTCATCATCTTCTTCTAATGCAAGACTCACTTCGCGGTCATGCAATAATTCGTTCAGATAGCTTATCTCCTGCTTTAAATTAGCATAAGAGGTTTTAACTCCCGGGTATAAATCAGACTTGCGGATAACATTCAGCATCCCAACGCTTAGCTTTACTAACTTTTTCATGAGTACGGGTGCTTGTTTCGATTTTCTGAAACCTTCCATATCGCGCTCTATTTCAAAAGTCAGCCGCAATACAACATTTTTCATTCCGTCCATGAAGCCGCTCAGCTCATTCATGCGGTCAAGAAGATTGTCTATCTTCTCCTGCCAGTTTAGCTCTTTTCTGGCAAGCGCTTCTGATTCCTTATATGCAGTCTGTATTTTTAAATCTATCGTGGCAACACTCATACCTGCAATAATAATGTATTTATGGGAACCTAATAGTTACACAGAGCATAAAGCGAGAAGGGCAAACCCAACCTTTGTGCCAGTTTGTTTTTGTGGGAGTTGATAAAAGCATAAACTGAAAGCCGGCAACTCATGGCACTGTTGTTACGCTTGGTTTATATCCTGATGCCTGACCTGCCTGCCAGTAGGCAGGGGCAGAGAATAACTCACTTGCGGGATGCAAGCAGTGGCGGAGAACAATGGTCGTGATTTGTATTATCACAAACCACTTGTTGGCAATCACGATTGGGCAACTGTTGTTTGTAATCGTTAATCTATGAAAGATTTGATTAACGATTAGCGAGGATACATTTGCATGTTATCTTAGTTCCCAAAAACAACATAAAAAGATTTTGGGCTTGATAATTTTTTAAGTTTCTCTCCTCCGATTTCTACCGCCTTTGAAACATAAAATTCATTTGAAATGTATTTTTCATTTTCAAAGTTCTCTTTAGTGGAATAGGTGATGAAATTGCTAAAATGTAGGGGAGATATTTCTTTAGTAAACTCAACCACCTTCGCATTCATTTTAGGATTCTCTATTTTAGTTTTCTTGATATTATCCATCATCAAATACTTACTTGGATAAATTTTGAAACTTGACCTACTGATTACCGAATGAGGTGGTATAAATGTTACTCTTTCTTCTTTAGTTTTTACCTCAATACCCTCCGTTTCTGAATATGTTGCCGGAAACCAAGTTGACCAATTCAACGCACCTTTGTAGAAAAATGAAACTGACTCTGAAGTCCCACTGTACTTTGTTGTTTTAATATCTTCATAATAACCAAACTTACTTTTTGAACTGATAAAAGCCGACTTTTTCCAATCAATATAAATTGGTATTTCAAGTTTGTTTTCTACCATAAATGCCATTACGCCATTCTTTTCCCAAAACCCATATACAATCTTCAATGTATCATTTTCAAACGTATAGTTTTCATTTACAGATGTTACACTTTCATTCTTTGGTTCAATAAAAAGAACCTGCACAATTGAACAGCCCGAAATCAAAACGGATATCAATAAAAGAATAATGTTGATTGTATGTTTCATAAATAAAAACTGCGATTACGTTTGTTTCTCTTAATTCTATTGCAAATAAAACAAAAACCCCTCCAACATTCCTGTTGAAGGGGTTTGCACATAGCCCACAGCTTGTGGCTCCCGGCTATTAGTACATTCCGTCCATTCCGCCTCCGCCCGGCATTGCAGGCATAGCCGGTTTATCTTCTTTTTTATCAACAATAACTGCTTCGGTAGTAAGCAACATTGATGCAATAGAAGCGGCATTTTCTAAAGCTACGCGGCTCACCTTTGTAGGGTCAATTACGCCTGCTTTTTTTAAATCTTCGTATTCGTTGCTACGAGCGTTGAAACCAAAGTCGCCTTTGCTTTCTTTTACTTTTTGTACCACTACGCTGCCTTCTAAGCCTGCGTTTGCCACAATAGTGCGCAATGGCTCTTCGATTGCGCGTTTGATGATTTGGATACCGGTATTTTCGTCATCGTTGTCGCCTTTTAATTTCTCTAAGCCAACAGATGCGCGAAGGTATGCAACACCACCACCGGGTACTATGCCTTCTTCAACGGCAGCGCGGGTAGCGTGTAATGCATCATCTACACGGTCTTTCTTTTCTTTCATTTCTACCTCGGTAGCAGCACCTACGTATATTACAGCAACACCACCGCTCAATTTAGCTAAGCGTTCTTGCAATTTTTCTTTATCGTAATCGGAAGTTGTTTTCTCGATTTGCGCTTTGATTTCGTTTACACGGGCAACGATTTGCTCTTTTTCGCCTTTGCCGTTTACAATGGTAGTGTTGTCTTTGTCAATGGTAACTTTTTCTGCTTGACCAAGGTAAGTGAAGTCTGCATTCTCCAATTTGTAACCTTGCTCTTCGCTGATACTGATGCCGCCAGTAAGAATTGCGATGTCTTTCAACATTTCTTTTCTGCGGTCGCCAAAACCAGGAGCTTTAACGGCTGCCACGCGCAATGTGCCACGCAATTTGTTTACCACCAAAGTAGCCAAGGCTTCACCTTCTACTTCCTCGGCAACAATTAGCAATGGGCGGCCTGCTTGTGCTGTTTTTTCAAGAATAGGCAACAACTCGCGCATGCTGCTAATCTTTTTGTCGTAGATTAAAATGAATGGGTTTTCCAACTCAGCTTCCATTGTTTCAGAATTGGTAACAAAGTATGGAGAAAGGTAGCCGCGATCGAATTGCATACCTTCTACTACATCTACATAAGTTTCTGTTCCTTTTGCTTCTTCCACAGTGATTACGCCTTCGGTAGTAACTTTTACCATTGCATCGGCAATCATTTTGCCAATTTCGTAGTCGTTGTTTGCAGAGATTGTAGCTACTTGCTCAATTTTTTTAGTGTCTTTACCTACGTTTTCGCTGATGCTTTTTAAGCCATCAACTACAACTTTTACGGCTTTGTCAATACCGCGTTTCAAATCCATAGGGTTTGCACCGCTTGCCAAAGTTTTTAAGCCAGGGCCTACAATTGCTTGCGCCAAAACTGTTGCTGTTGTAGTTCCGTCTCCGGCTTGGTCGGCAGTTTTAGAAGCTACTTCTTTGGTCATTTGCGCGCCCATGTTTTCGATTGCGTCTTCCAGTTCAATTTCTTTTGCAACTGTAACTCCGTCTTTTGTTATTTGTGGAGCGCCATATTTTTTGTCAATTACCACGTTGCGACCTTTAGGTCCAAGTGTAACTTTCACGGCATTTGCCAATTTGTCCACACCCGATTTCAGTTTATCGCGTGCATCTTTTTCGAATAGAATGTTTTTTGCCATAACTTGTTTGATTAGTAAGTTTGAAAAATTTTGTGATTTAATAGATTATAGGATAGCAAAAATGTCGCTTTCGCGCATGATTAAGTAATCCTGACCATCAATTTGGATTTCGGTACCGCTGTATTTGCCGTAAAGAATGGTATCGCCTGCTTTTACTGCAGTTGGTTCATCTTTTTTTCCGGGTCCTGCTGCTACTACTGTTCCGCGTTGTGGTTTTTCTTTTGCAGAGTCAGGAATAATAATTCCACCTGCTGTTTTTGTTTCCGCTTCTGCCGGTTTTACCAGCACTCTGTCTTGTAAAGGCTTTACGCTTACGTCTGCCATAACTATGTTGTTTATTTAGTTAAAAAATTTGTTGTGCGATAGGCATATCGAAATACGTGCCAAATATGATGGTGTGTCAATTTTGGCAGTTCTGTCAGGCATGAGTGGCAGAAAAAGCAATAAATAATGAAAAGGTGAATGACGAAATGTCGGTGTGCGATTCGTTCTGAAGAAACAGAAGCTACACTTTGGCATTTTTACCTGCAAACGCTTTTGCAATAAAATATTGACCTGTAATGTAAAGTGTCATTATGCACACTCCGGCAAGCGGCAATTCGCTATTAAAAATGAATTTGTTTACTGCAATAATTGAGTCGGAAAGCATAAACAGCAATGCGCCTGCAAAGCCATTTAAAAACATATTTCTATGCACTCGCCCAAAGTTGTTCATTGCTGCAAGTACCATTACTGCAATGGTTAAGGAATACACTAAAACAGGAATTTTCATTTCTGCTGGCACGGGCGGAAATATCCAAAATACTAATGCAACAAAGTAGGCGATTAAAGGTGCCGCTACCATTGGGTTGCGTTTCAATAATGCCGTTTTGTTATCGGTCGATTTTACAAAAGCGGAAATGTATAATATATGTGTAACCAAGAAGCCACCCAAGCCTGCCAGAAAGAAGTTTGGATGTTTGGATATACCAATCAATACAGTATCATCAATGTTTTTGGGCACAAACATCAATGCTACATCGCCAATCCATGAAAAGAAAAATGCTACAACCATAATTTTTTGAATGCTTGATAATGTGCCTATTCCTTGCACAAAAGCAAAAATCAAAACAGGCATTAACAGTGGCTTGGTTGCTACTCTTAACAGCGGCAAGTCAAAAAACTCTGCTGATATTTCTAACAATGCAATTAGTGCATAAATCATTGTTAATGCGTTGCTCATCTGTATGTTATTTAATGCCGAAAGTAAGATTTTCAGTTATTGTACGTAGCGCTCAATATTCTTAGAAAATTTGCGTATAACTTTATTGTATTTCATATAAAATGGTGGTTAATTATACATTAAGTTATTTTTGCAAATATTTTTTTTGAGTGTAAAGCATTGATTTTATTGGTAGTTACAACTATGGTAAAAAATTTTTACTACAAACAACTATGATTTTCAATGTATAATGAAATATTTTCTGTTACCTTTGCAGCACATTTATAAAACATAAAAACATTAAACAATGGCTGAAAACAAAACACAAGACGCATTGCGCAGATTATTCTACGCAAGTGTGGGTTTAGCAACCGAGGCTTCTGAGCGCCTTCAAGACGTAGTAGAAGATTTAATCGAGAAAGGTCGCTTAAACGAAAAAGATGGTCAAAAAATCGTAAACGATTTGTTGAAAAAAACTGAAGGTCGCAGAAGCACTATCGAACAAAAGTACAATGAAACTGTAAAGAAATTTGTTCGTCTTGGTGCGTCAGAAGTTGAAAAACTTTCAAAGCGTATCGAGAAATTAGAAGGTCAATTAGTTATTAAAGGTGCAAAAACTGTTGCAAAGCCTGCTGCTAAAAAAGCTGCTGCTAAACCTGCTGCTAAAAAAGCTGCCGCTAAAAAGCCTGCTGCTAAACCAGCTGCGCCAGCTTCAACCGAAGCATAAACTTTCGTTTTGTGAAGTCAAACCGCTTCCGATTATTCGGGGCGGTTTTTTTTATGCATAAAAAATGAATGTTTCAGAATCTGAAACATTTGAAACGCGACCATCGTAAATGAGGGAAAATAAAGAAAAACTCACACATGGAAGCTACATTTAAACCAATAGAATTTGTGCGCAAAAAGTCAGATTGCACACAGTTGATTCAGCAATTTCACAGTAAGGCAAAAACCGCAGTTGTAAAAAAGAATTACAAAGTTTATGAATCGGTGATGCACTCTGTTGTGTTTGGCAACCTGCCCGAAATTTTAATTTTGGGTTCAGAGGTGAAACGTAAGGGGGCAACCTCGCCCGATGAACAGTTGGCATGGGAGTATTATGTATTGTTTGAAGATACTTTTGGTGCTGTTGTGCATCAATCGTGGCTTGCTTATATGAACAAGAAGTATGAAAAAGGCGACACCATAATTTTTAAATTCTTGATGCTCTTTCTTACCGAAAATTTTTACGAAAGCTGGAAAGTGAGCGAACCGCGAGATACCGTAAAAACAATGGTGCGCAATTCGGTATTGGCATAAAAAAATCAATCATGTATTTTGTCTAATTCATCATGGCAGTGAGGAACTTCATTGCTGTGATGTTTTTTTGTTTTTACCCAAAAGCGTACGGAAATTGCTGTAAAGTCAAAGTGAATTAAACATCTTTTACTTGTGTTTTTAGCGCTTCTATTTGCCTGATGTGGTGATGGATATGTTCATAACAAAAGCGAATGGTTTGGTTGGCATTAAAGTAGCCGGCTACGGGATGTTTGAAGATGAGTTTGTTGGCAGTTTCTTCGTCAAAATTATTCAGTAAAACAGCAAAATCGTTGTGTAGTAAATCCCACCTTTTGGTGATTTCGGCAAATGAGATATTGCCGCTTGGTTCAACCGGAGCTTTAGGTGGCACTTTAAATTTTTTTGATGAACGCAAATACAATTTTAAGAGAAACGTGCGCCAAGTATGTTTAAATGTTGCTTGATATAATTTGTCTTCGCCAGAGGTTTTCTTTTTTATAAAACCCTCAGTGGCAGTTTCTGATAAATAAAGATGTTCTAATACTTGATTGATGCTCCAGGTGGTTGCGTTGGGTTTGAATGTGCGTTGTGTTTCCGATAAGGTCTGCAATTCTTTCAATACATCGTTGCGCAAGGCTTTAAGTTCATCAAAGTTTTTTTGTAAAGATTTTATCATAGTGCAAATTGAATGGTATGTAAAAACAATGCGTACATTACTTAACTCCGTATTTGTGTTTGTATTTATCTTGAAGCTCTGTTTGCTTATTACTTAGGTCAATTTCTTTACCATTTAAAAAAGCTTTTGTGATAATGGATGTGCGCATGTCCAATACATCGCCTTTCGAAACAAACAAACTCGCTTTGTTGCCCACAGCGATAGTTCCAATGTTGTTCAAGCCAATAATAGCCGCAGGAGTTGCTGTGATAGATTGTAGTGCGGCTTCTTTATCTAAGCCATAAGCGGCTGCGCTTCCTGCTACAAAAGGTAGATTGCGCACTTGCCAAAATCCCGGCATTGATAATGCAAAAACAACCCCTGCTTTTTGAAGTATAGTGGGTGTTTTATAAATGCTATTTACGTCATCATCATCATTCATAGGTAGTTCGTGCAGGCGATTTAGCACTACCGGAATTTTTTTACTTGCCAGTTCATCGGCTATGCGCCAGCTATCTTCGGCACCCACCAACACCAACTTTACTTGTAACTCTTCGGAAAATGCAATAGCGTGTTGCATTTCTTTTACGTGGCTTGCACGCACAAACACATTTTTTTCTTTCTCAAACACACCGCGCATTGCTTCGAAACGAAGGTTTTTTTTATCATGTTTTTCGGCATAATGGTACGAGGCAGCTTCGCGGAAAAAATCTTTCAACTCCTGTATTTGCTTATCGTAATCTTTGTTTAGTTCTATTCCTTGTGGATTTGCCCACCAGCCTTTGCGATTGTACATTTGTGGCCACGAAATCCAAATGCCATCATCCTGTTTTTCGGCTGCATCTTCCCAGTTCCACCCATCTAATTTTACTACCGATGAGCTACCCGAAACTCTACCACCATGCGGGGCTACCTGTGCATACAAAATTCCATTTGAACGCACCGTGCCTATTACTTTTGAATCGGTATTGTATGCAATAATGCTACGCACATTCGGGTTGAAACTTCCTGTTTCGTAATGGTCGTTTGAAGCGCGAACGGACTCTACTTCGCTCAATCCCAAATAGGTATTCATTGCAATAAGAGAAGGGTAGATGTGTTTTCCTTTGCAATCAATTATTTGCCCAAGTGTTTCATCGGTTTTAAACTGTGGATTGCTTTCTACAATAGTGATTGTTCCGTTGTTGAAACTTACAACTGCATTTTCTAAAACTTTTCCATTGCCGATGTGTACTGTTCCACCCTTTAGTGTAACAAGCTGCGCAGATGCCGCGAAAGCAATGCCGAAAACTACAATGGATGCGAAGGCAGATTTAAACTTCATAAAAACAATAATAAGAACTTCAAATAAGGTTTTACGCATATACCTTTTGTTGTTTCGGTTGCCGATATTTGCGTTTCGTAGTTTTCTATTTACAGTTCACGGTTTTACATAGTTAATTTGCCACATGCAAGCAATAAATATTTACATAAAAATATTGGCATTACTGATTTTTGGTGCTGTTCTCCGCACACTTTTTCAAATAGCTTATTTGGGTGCAAGCAGAGAAAATCATGGGTTTGGTCCCGATGTGGAAACGCGCAATTTTATGTTCGTTGCATTATATTTTTTGATACTGATGATTTGGAGTATCGTAACGATAAGAAAGAACGATTTGCCTTATCGTGTTGCACAAATAGTGGGCATATCTGTGTTAGCAGTGCCGGTAATCGTTTACTTGGCCTTGCAGTAAAGGACAGTTAAAGTTTTACGATTTTCTTTTTAACCGTGACATTGCCATGCTGCAAATGCGCAAAGTAAATGCCAGCTGGTAAATTGCTTATGTCAATATTGGCAAATCGAAGATTGTCAATTGCTGTATTGATAACTTCTTTTCCCAATGCGTCATGCAATACAACACTTGAGAAAACTTGTTGCGATTGAATGTGCAATGTATTCATTGCTGGGTTTGGAAAAACACTAACCAACTTATCGGTAAACTCGTGCGTTGCAAGCACTTCGGGAATATTATAGGCTGCAAGAAACAAATCATTATTATCGGCCATTGGCACACCAATGTTTCCAAAGTAGCAGGTGAATAAATAATATCCTGCAAGGTATGCCTTTTTGTTGTGTACAGTAACTGCTAAGGCAGCATCTGTTTGCACACCACCAGCCGATTGCACAAATCTGAAATTTCCATCGGCATCGTATGCAGCAAGGAAAATTCCCCTGTCGCTATCGGTAACGGCATTGCCACTAAAGGTGGCATAATTTTCAAACATGCCCGCTACATAAACATTCTCATCTTCATCTAATGCAACAGCATTTGCAACATCAAGTTTGCCGCCTCCTGCACCTCGCGCCCACAACACATTGCCTGTATTGTCATACTTTACTAAAAACAAATCGTTCCATCCATTAAAAGTTAAAGTGTTTGAGCCAAAAGTTGCTTCTGCTCCATAATAGCCAACCATGTATGTATTGCCTTGCGCATCGCAGGTAACAGCGGTAGCTTGGTCTTCGGAGCTGCTTCCTGCTCTTTTTGCCCAATTCAAATTTCCATTATTATCGAAGTTTGCAATGTATGCATCGTAGCTTGGGGTAGAAGTATTTAGTTGAACACTATCAAGCCGAAGTCTATTTTCAAAATACCCGCATACCGCTATGCCATTATTCTTGTCGAAAGCAACCCCTGTTGCAGTGTTGTTAGAGTTGCCAATGGTACTTTTTGCCCATCTGTAATTGCCGTTTTCATCTAAACTGAATACAAAACTTTCTATGAAATTATTGGTGGTGGAAATTGTATTGCTTCCAATATTCATGGCTGTTTTATAAGTGCCGCATACATAGCTGTTTCCCGCATTGTCCACCGCAATGCCATAAGCAATATCAGTATTTGCTCCGCCAGCTTGTTTGGCCCAAATTACGTTGCCATCTAAATCAGTTTTTATGATAAAAATGTCATAGCTGCCAGTTGAAGTAAGCTTTGTGTTGCCAAAGGTTGCTGTGTCTTCAAAATAACCACATAAATAAAGTGCGCTGTTGTGATAAGCTATGGATTGCGCCTTTTCGTTGGCAAGCCCGCCATAGGGTTTTGCCCATTGCAGTACACCCGTGGCAGAATATTTTGCCAAAAAAACTTCAAATGCAGTGCCGCCAACATAGGTGTTTCCAAATGTTGCGCCTCCTGCCACATTGCCTGTGATGTAAACATTACCTTGCTCGTCATGCGTAACCGATGTGGCAACATCGCTGCCGAGAGCGCCAACGCCCGTAGCCCACTCAAATTCTTGTGCATAAACACTTTGTACAAAACCCGAAAAACTAAAAGCTACAAGAAAAAGTAAATGCTTCATTTGGAAGGGGTGGTAAATATAAGAAAAACATTCTGTTGATTTTAGCACAATATCAGGCGAATGTTAGGAATGCTTATGCTACTTTTGCGGGCAAGATTTCCAAATAAAACATGGCTAAGTATATTTTCGTAACCGGTGGAGTTACTTCATCGCTGGGTAAGGGTATTTTTGCTGCTTCGCTTGCAAAGCTTTTGCAAGGTCGCGGGTATAGAGTTACCATTCAAAAGTTTGATCCATATATTAATGTGGACCCGGGCACTTTGAATCCTTATGAACATGGCGAATGTTATGTTACAGAAGATGGAGCCGAAACTGATTTGGATTTAGGGCATTACGAGCGTTTTTTGAACGTGCCAACTTCGCAAGCCAACAACGTAACTACCGGTAGAATTTATCTTACTGTTATCACCAAAGAAAGGCAAGGAGCTTATCTTGGAAAAACAGTGCAAGTAATACCGCATATAACCGATGAAATAAAGCGCAGAATGTTGCTGCTTGGGCAAAGCGGAGAATTTGATATTGTAATTACTGAAATTGGTGGTACCGTGGGCGACATCGAAGCGCAACCTTATATTGAAAGTGTGCGCCAATTGCAATGGGAACTTGCCGAAGAAGATACTTTGATTTGTCATCTTACTTTGTTGCCGTATCTGAAAGCTGCTAAAGAGTTGAAGACAAAACCTACGCAACACAGTGTAAAACAATTGCAGGGCTTTGGTTTACAACCCGATATTTTGGTTTGCAGAACCGAAGTAGATATGACGGATGATTTGAAAAAGAAGTTAGCATTGTTCTGCAACGTTAGCCGTGGTGCTGTGATACAAGCAATGGATGTTGAAACTATTTATGATGTTCCATTAGAGTTTCAAAAAGAAGGCTTGGAGGTAACGGTGCTAAACAAATTGAAGTTATCTACCGATAATGAAAGCAATCTTACCAATTGGAAAGAGTTTGTTTACAAGTTAAAACATCCAAAACACGAAGTGAAAATAGGCTTGGTTGGCAAATACATTGAATTACAAGATGCTTACAAGTCAATCCACGAGTCGTTCATTCATGCCGGAGTTGCAAATGAGTGTACTGTGCGTGTAGAATGCGTTCACTCCGAAGATATTGATGAAGCTAATGCTCACGCATTGTTGGGGCATTTAGATGGGGTGTTGGTTGCCCCTGGATTTGGCAACCGTGGCATAGAAGGAAAAATTGCTGCCATAAAATATGTGCGCGAAAACAACATTCCATTCTTTGGTATTTGCTTAGGAATGCAGTGTGCCGTAATTGAGTTTGCCCGCAATGTATTGGGTTATGCCGATGCGCATTCAACAGAAATGAATGAGCGCAGCAATTACCCTGTAATCGCCATGATGGAAGAACAGAAAAATGTTACTGATAAAGGTGGCACCATGCGCTTGGGTGCGTATAAATGTTTATTGCAAAGCAACTCGCTTGCCGCATCATTATACAGCTCCACAGAAATTTCTGAACGCCACCGCCACCGCTACGAGTTTAATAACAAGTATCTTACCGAGTTTGAAAATGCAGGTATGCTCGCTACCGGAAGAAATCCCGATACCAATCTTGTGGAAATTGTGGAAATTCCATCACATCCATTTTTTGTTGGTGTGCAGTTTCATCCCGAATTAAAAAGTACGGTAGAAAACCCACATCCAGTATTTGTAGGATTGATAAATGCCGCAATGAAAAAAAAACAGCATGATGCGCTAATGCGTATGGAAGCTAAAGCGGTAGAAGCCTAAGGTTTATTTTAAGTTTCTTTTAGCCCAAGCTAAATTGTTTTTAGCAAGTGTGTATTCAGGCCTTAGTTGCAGAGCTTGCTTGCAGGCTGCTGCCCCTTCGGCAAAGCGATTTAGAGAATTATATGCCGAGCAGATATTGTTCCATGCTTCGGCATAATTTGGTTTTATTTTCAATGCTGCTTTGGCTGCAACAATACATTTTTCAAAGTCTTTTGCTTCGTAGTAATTAAGGCTTAAATCCAGATAACCTTCGGCTGTGGGTTGCGCTTTTAGCGTTTCTTCCATCGCTTCCAATTTCGATTTTCCTGTTGCTGTAATACTTAAATATTCTTTTGCTTTGGTATCGTTTGGCAGCACTTGCAAAGTTTGTTCACAAATTTGTTTTAGCTCTTCCAGTCTTTTGGTTTCATACAGTGCATCCATTAGCAAATATCGCGCTTCAACCTGTGCATCACTCATCTCTAAACACTTTTTTAAATAGGCAATTGCATCTTCTTTTTTTCCTTGTTTGTACAAATATTTTCCGTAATAAAAATAGTTGTTGGGATAGCTTTTGCCATACTCTAAACCTTTGGCATAAAACGCTCCAGCTTCATCAGTTTTTCCCATAGCCTCTTTTACTATTGCCATATTGATATACAAGTATGAATAATATGGCCACAATTCTAAACCACGACTGAAATACTTTTCGGCTCCAACATAATCGCCACGCGCCATCAATGCCAATCCATAGTTCATCAATCCGCGACCATTCAATGGGCTTTTTTCGGTTACATCTTTCCATAGTGTTTCTTCGGTAAGCCAAACTTTATTGCGCTGAAATGTTCCGTAGGCATAGCTGCTTAAAAAGATGAGTGCGAAGGCAGCGATAGCTGCAACAGGAATTTTCAACCATATTTTTTCAAACAAAATGTACAAAGCCCAAGTAAGAGCAATTGCTGTGCCTACATGCGGAAAAAACTGGCGATGGTCGTTCATTACTTCTGCCAAGGGTACCAATGTAGTAGGTATCAATGCCAATAAAAACCAACTGATCCCGAAGGCAATAGGACGATATTTTTTTGTTTTTGATGTGTAAAAGATTGTAAAAATTAAACTTGCCAGAAACACAAAACCAATCAATGCGCGAAAGTCGGTTACGGTTTTAAAAGTTCCCCAGTCGGTATCGGCACTAAGCTGCAGCGGCAGCAAAAACATGGATACATAATGAAGATAAACGTATGGCTGAGTAATTACATAATTGAGTAGTGAACTGCCGCCCGGCTCAAACATTCCTTCTTCCATTTTTTTGATAAAGAAGTAAAGCCCAATTGCTAATAAAAAAGATGGTAATGCCAATTTTGTAAGGTCTGCTATTCTCCATTTTGCAAAGTCGAAAAGGCTGATTTGTTGCTCAAAAAGAATGTGATACACCAGCAGCATGGGGGCAAACATGATAACAGTAGGCTTAGCAGTGGCGCCAATAACTATTGGTATCAGATACAGCAAATACTTTTTAGAAGTGTTTGAATATTGATATATCACAAAGCCAAGTACTACAAAAAAAGTGGAAAGCGAATCGGAACGCGAAATTATATAATTGATGGTTTCGGCACTTACCGGATTCAATAAATACCATGCTGTAGCAAACAGTGCGATAAAAGCATTAGGAGTTGAGTTTGATGCAGTGTCTAATATTTTTTTGAAAAAGAAAAACATCAAAATACCTTGAGCTACGAAAAACAAAAAGGTAGAAAGATGAAACCAAAAAGGTGTGTAACCATTTTGACTAAAAGTAAGTCCCAGCCAGTAATCAACTGCAAGTGTGGTACTCACCAAAGGGCGGTAGGAACCATGCGAAGGAATAGAGCTGAAAGTTTTACAATCTTTAAAAAACAAAGGAATGTTTTGAATGCTTTGGATGTAAATATTGTTTTGAACGGTGTGCGAATCGTCAAAGTGAAAATCGTTGTTCCAATGATTGCTATATGCCAATATCAAGATAAAAAGGGCTACTATCCCCGCAGCAATAGTTTTATAGTTTGCATTCATCGCTGCTAAGAAAAGAGAAAAATTGCCAAACAGAATATTTCGATTCTGCTTTGGCAGTGAATTTGTTTGCAATTGGATATTGATACATAAAAGCTAAGTTTGTTTTAATGAAAAATGAGCAGAAGAACAATCCCTTGCATGGTATTACTTTAGAAGCAATGCTTTGGCATCTTGTGGCGGTTTATGGCTGGGATAAAATGGGGCTGCGCATCAATATTCGCTGTTTTACTCATGAACCGAGTGTAAAGTCGAGTCTTACTTTTTTGCGCAAAACTGCGTGGGCACGCACCCAAGTAGAAAAATTGTACTTAGAAAGTTTGGAAAAGTAAATCAATACACCGGGCTGTTTATTGAAGTGGTTTTAATTATTGAAATTGTCTCACCTTAGCTGAGTTTAGGTTTGCAAGAAGCGTTTGGCTTTTGCCCAACAAAAGACGCGTAATTACAAGTAGTTAACTGTGAATTTGAATCGTTTTTGCCAACCTCATTGCTTTTTCTTTTACATCATCAACATTGCTTTGTAAAGAATCGTGTGTTAGCACAACTGCCATTCTGCGGTATGGTCTGGTAGTTGGTTTACCAAAAATGCGCACCTCTGTTTGTTTTTCTTTCAATACATTTTCTATTCCTGTAAATGTAGGATTGTTGCCTTCTTGTGTTGCAAGTATCACAGCACTTGCGCCATTTTTTTCTAACAGAATTTCGGGAATTGGTAAGCCTAATACTGCGCGTAGGTGCAGTTCAAATTCGTTTAAGTTTTGTGTGCCGGCAAGTGTTACCATTCCAGTATCATGCGGCCGGGGCGAGAGTTCGCTGAAGTAAACACCGTCATCTGCCAAGAAAAATTCTACACCCCACAAGCCAGCGCCTGTCAAGGCTTTTGTAACTTTTGCCGCAATGTTTTGGGCTTCGTGTAAATGAGCAGATGATGCATTGGCAGGTTGCCAGCTTTCTTGATAATCGCCTCGCTCTTGCCTGTGACCTATTGGCGGGCAAAACAATGTTTCGCCATTTTTTTGCGTTACAGTAAGCAATGTAATTTCGGTATGGAAATTTACAAATGCTTCTACAATTACTTCGTCAATATCACCACGTTTGCCGCTTTGCGAATAGCTCCAAGCTTTTTCAATATCGGCTTCACTTTTAATAGTGCTTTGGCCTTTGCCCGATGAACTCATTAAAGGTTTTACTACACAAGGTATTCCTATTTCTTTTACAGCAACTTTTAGTTCATCTAAGGTAGTTGCGTAGCGATAATCGGCAGTGCGCAAGCCAAGTTCTTTTGCTGCCAAATCGCGTATTGCCTTTCGGTTCATGGTAAAATTTGCTGCGCGGGCACTTGGAACAACTTGAATGCCTTGTTGTTCAAAACCATAAAATGTTTCTGTTCGAATGGCTTCAATTTCAGGTACTATAATATCGGGTTTGTGTTTTGCAACAATGGCATTTAGCTCATCACCATTCAGCATGTTTAACACTTCGCGGGCATCGGCCATTTGCTGTGCCGGAGCATTGTTATAGGAATCTACAGCAATTACATATTGCCCTATTCGCTTAGCTGCAATTACAAATTCTTTGCCCAGTTCTCCGCTGCCCAGCAGCATGATTTTCTTTTGCATGAAAAAGGTTTTTCGAGTGGCGAATATCTTCAAAAAAGTATCATTCAAAATATTATCTATTCTTGTTTCACAATTACACTTTGAGTAAGTATTACATAATTGCGGGTGAGGCTTCGGGCGATTTGCATGGCGGCAATTTAATTCGTGCCATTATGCAATGCGACAACCATGCAACGGTGCGTTGTTGGGGTGGCGATAATATGCAAGCAGCGGGTGCCGAAGTGGTAAAGCATATCAAAGATTTGGCATTTATGGGTTTTTGGGAGGTATTGAAAAACTTACCTCAAATTTTGCGCAACATCAATTTTTGCAAGCATGATATTGTATTGTTTCAACCCGATGTTGTAGTGTTGATTGATTACCCTGGTTTTAATTTTCGCTTGCTTAAGTTTTTAAAACAACATGGCTTTAAGGTTGTATGGTACATCTCGCCACAGGTGTGGGCGTGGAAGGAAGGCAGAGTGAAAAAGATTAAACGATATGTTGATCGCTTGTTGGTGATTTTTCCCTTTGAGGTTGACTTTTACAAAAAGTGGAATGTAGCTGCAACATTTGTGGGGCATCCACTTTTAGATGTTATAGAAACGAATGATACGGAAAGTAATGAGCGCAATGTGATTGCGCTTTTGCCGGGCAGCCGCAAACAAGAAATTGAAAAGATGTTGCCCCTGTATGTTTCTGTGGCAAAACAATTTCCTGAAAAGAAATTTGTGATTGCCGGAATGAGCATTCATGGCAAAGCCTACTACGAACAGTTTATTCAAAATTCTGCTTGCGAGTTGTGGCTCGATGAAACATACAAGTTGTTAAAGATTGCACATGCCGCAATTGTAACATCAGGTACTGCCACTATGGAAACAGCTTTGTTTAATGTGCCGCAGGTAGTGTGTTACAAAGGAAGTGCGCTTTCTTTTTTTATTGGTCGAATGCTGGTGAAGGTTCCATTTATAGCAATGGTGAATATTGTGTGTGGCAAAAAAGTTGTAACAGAATTGATTCAACATCAGGCATCGCAAAGTGCAATAGTTGCGGAGGTAGAACAGCTTTTAGAACCTCGCGTTCGCTCGCAAATATTAGCCGATTATGCTTGGATGAAAGCGCACCTTGGTGGCGCGGGTGCATCTGCAAGGGCTGCACAAGAGATAATAAAAGTAGCGCAAAGCGGTAGTGTTTAATTTGACTTAGCAGCAAACGAAAAACTTGCATAGTATTGTCATTGTTTAAAGCTATCTGTTTATTGAGTAACAACTAACTTTTGTTTAATTGACCTCGCATCTCCATGTTCAACTTATTGCCGACTTTGTTCACCGCAAAGGTATTCGCCATGTGGTATTTTCTCCAGGCTCACGCTCTGCTCCGTTTGTAATAGCTTTTCAGGAGTATAATGCAATAAAAAAGTATGTTATTGCCGATGAACGAGTTGCCGGATATTTTGCTCTGGGTATTGCGCAGCAGTTGCAGCAACCGGTAGTATTGGTGTGTACTTCAGGCACTGCTGTTTTAAATCTTGCACCAGCAATTTGTGAAGCGTATTACCAACACGTTCCATTGATTGTTGTTACTGCCGATCGCCCTGAGTTTGCTCATGAAAAAGGCGAGAATCAAGCCATTTTGCAAAGTGAAATTTTTGCTAATTATGTTTATCAAAGCATTGATGTTTCTTCTGTATTTACCACCATCGAAAAGCAGTTATTGATAAATGTTTTGAATGGAACTTTTCAAAATTTAGAAGATATGTGCAAGCCAATTCATTGGAATGTACATATCCCCGAGCCATTGTATGAAATTGCTGCCGAAGAAATTGGTTATTACGAGGTGAGTAACGAAGAAAGGTCGAATGAAGTGTTGGAAGAACTGCTTAAACCTGTGGCGGCAGAGTGGAAAGGAAACACACGAATTTTAGTAATCATAGGCACGCATTTAATAGATGCAGAAACAAGTTCTGTTATTCGAAAAATAAATCAACAACAGAATGTTGTATTTATTGGTGAGCAAACTGCCAGTTTGAATCTTTGTGGGGTTTCGCAATGCAATGCCGAAGCAGCATTTGCCTTGGCAGAAGAAGATAGCAAACTTTATGCACCAGGTATTGTGGTGACGGTTGGAAAACTTACAATTTCCAAAAGACTTAAAGCATTTTTCAAAAAACATAAGCCTGCTTTTCATTGGCATCTCTCACCCACTTGGGGCGAGGGCGACAGTTTTGATGCGCTTACTATGGCTGTGCCATTTAAGTTGATAGATTTTTTAAACAAAATGCCCGATGCAATTACTGCCGATAAAACTTTTAAAAAGCGATGGGAAGGATTAAAGCAATCTTCGCTGCAAGTAACCGAAAAGTTTGCAACAATAATCCCTTTCAGCGATTTCAAGGTGTATGCCGAAGTATTTGCGCATTTGCCCGATAATGTCAATCTACAGTTGGGCAATTCTACACCTGTGCGTTATGCGCAGTATTTTTCATTGCCTATAACAATGCAAGTAAATTGCAATAGGGGTACAAGTGGTATTGATGGCTGTGTAAGCACCGCAGTCGGTGCTGCTGCAGTAAATAACAAACTTACAGTTTGCATTGTTGGCGACATTAGCTTTTTCTACGATAGCAATGCGCTTTGGAACAATTACCTTTCTCCAAAGCTGCGCATCATTGTAATAAATAACGGGGGAGGAAACATTTTCAGAATGGTGGAGGGAGCAAGTACGGTAAAGAATTTTGAAACTTTTTTTGAAACCCCTCATCAGCTTACTGCAAAACATCTTGCTTCCATGTATGAATTGCCCTATTACATTTGCACCTCGCTCGAAGAATTGCAACTAACACTTCCAAGTTTTTTCAACAACAGTTTGAAAGCGCAAATTCTGGAAGTGAAAACAGATGGAGAAATGAGTGCAGCTATTCACAAACAATATTTCGAATTTATAAAAGCAAACAGATGAACAGAAACTGGACAAGCATTAAAAACTACGAAGAAATCAAGTTTGAATTTTTTGAAGGGATTGCAAAAATCACCATCAATCGCCCGCGATATCGCAATGCATTTACACCGCTTACGGTGAAGGAAATGATTGATGCTATGAATATCTGCCGCGATAATCAAGAAATAGAAGTGGTTGTGCTAACAGGCGAAGGCGATATGGCTTTTTGCAGCGGTGGCGACCAAAATGTGCGCGGGCATGGTGGTTACGTTGGCACCGATGCTGTGCCGCGATTGAATGTACTTGATTTGCAGAAACTAATTCGCTCTATCCCCAAAGCTGTTATTGCCATGGTAAATGGTTATGCCATTGGTGGTGGGCACGTTTTGCATGTAGTTTGCGATTTGTCTATTGCTTCCGAAAATGCAATTTTCGGACAAACTGGGCCAAAGGTTGGTAGCTTTGACGGAGGCTTTGGCGCAAGCTATCTTGCACGTGTGGTAGGGCAAAAAAAGGCGCGCGAAATTTGGCTTTTGTGCGATCAATACAATGCTCAAGAAGCTTTGGATATGGGCTTGGTAAACAAAGTGGTGCCGCTCGATATACTGGAGGAAGTTACAGTAGAGTGGTGCAAAAAGATACAACAAAAATCTCCGCTTTCTATTCGCATGTTGAAGTCATCTTTCAATGCCGAATTAGACGGGCAAGCAGGTATTCAAGAGTTGGCGGGTAATGCTACTTTGCTGTATTATTTAAGCGATGAAGCCAAAGAAGGCAAAAACGCTTTTATAGAAAAACGCCAACCCGATTGGAAGAAATTTCCGAAGTTTCCATAGCAGATTATGGTTGGTTGAATGATATTCAAAACCTTCCTTGGTCCACATCTTTTATAAACTGTATCAATCCGGGATAGTATTCTTCTTGGGCGTCCCACATGCTTAGATGGCTACCTGTGGGGCAAAACAAATAACGACCATTTTTTACCGCTTTGCTCATGGCTTCCATTTCATCTGGATTCATTGAGTCGAAT
>Ga0209573_1001624_pt1 | contig 33481 bp, 29 predicted proteins | sample TNRBio252014_DNA_FD_185870 | JGI IMG/M metagenome (GOLD analysis project Ga0209573, IMG submission 185870) | Wastewater treatment Type I Accumulibacter community from EBPR Bioreactor in Madison, WI, USA - TNR Reactor_6/25/2014_ DNA (SPAdes)... | ecosystem: Engineered > Bioreactor > EBPR >...
GCCGCTCTACCTGGGCTTCTTTCAGTTCGTGCATAACGCACGGATTCGCGGTAAGGGATTACTCAGACCCCTTTTGGAACTGCTGGTCGCATAATGTAGCGAGCTGACTGGAATCCATATTGAGCCAAAATTTTTAAATAAAAGATGCAGAGACGCCAAGACGCTAGTTTTTTTATGAGTATTTCAGTATTTCCCTTTGCGTCTCTGCGTCTTAGCGCCTTGGCGTTTTATTGCCTCGTCCCGAATTCAACCCATCGCTCGCCGGGCAATTCCCTTGGGTTTGCGCTTCTTCAACCGCAGAGCTTCTTTCTGTCGCCGCTCGGCCAAATCCATCAGGGTCTGCTGTGAACTGCGTGGATCGTCACCCTCGCCCGGTATCCGCTGGATATAAGTGCCGTCCGGCTGCATATCCCAGGCGCTCCGCCGGTCATTGAGTTGAATATCCAGAATCTGCCGCAACTCCCGCTGCAATTCCGGGGTGTCAACCGGCGCGACCACCTCAACCCGGCTCTCCAGATTGCGCTTCATGCAGTCCGCCGAGCCAATGAAGTACTCTTCGTTGCCACCATTGCGGAAGTGGAAAATTCGGGTGTGCTCCAGAAACCGCCCGACGATGCTGATGACTCGCACATTCTCGGAAATGCCCGGAATACCGGGTCGCAACCGGCAGGTATCGCGGACGATCAGATCAACCTGAACTCCAGCCTGGGACGCACGGTACAGCGCCGCCGTCACCTCCTTATCCTCCAGGGCGTTCATCTTGAACTGGATCAGCGCCGGCCTGCCGGCCTTGGCATGGCCGATCTCCCGGTCGATCCGCGCCAGCAATCCGGGTTTGAGCACTTTGGGCGCGGGCAGCAGCTTGCGGTAATGGCGCTTGGGGACATAACCAGTAGTCAGATAATTGAACAGTTCGGTTAAATCCTCGCCAATAGCCGGATCACAGGTCAGCAGCCCCAGATCGCAGTACAGGCGAGCGGTTCCGGCGTGGTAGTTGCCGGTGCCAATGTGAGCGTAACGGCGCAGACCGTTGTAATCGCGGCGCACAACCAGAATCACCTTGCTATGCGTTTTCAGGCCCAGCACCCCGTAGGTGACGTGGATGCCAGCCTCTTCCAGCCGGTTCGCCCAGCGGATATTGGCCGCTTCGTCAAACCGGGCCTTCAATTCCACGACGACGGTGACTTGCTTGCCGTTTTGCGCGGCGTCAATCAGGTACTCAATGATCTTGGAATCTTCAGAGGTGCGGTACAAGGTCATCTTGATCGCCAGCACCTTGGGATCGAGGCTAGCCTCCAGGACAAACCGCTCGACCGAAGTGGCGAACGATTCATAAGGATGCTGCAACAGGATCGGCCCGGTTTCGCGAATAATGTGGAAGATATTGCGCTTGTCGTTCAGCTTCGGATGATCGAGCGGGTGGTGCGACGGTTCATGCAAATCGGGCCGGTTAATTGCGACGATCTGGAACAAATCTTTCATCGCCATCATGCCATCGACCTCGAACACTTCGTTCGCCTCGTCCAGACCCAGCTCAGCAGCCAACATGCCCCGATGAATTGGGTCCATGTGTTTTTCCACTTCCAGCCGGACGATGGGCGCAACCTTACGCTCACGCAGCTCTGATTCAATCATCACCAACAAGTCATCGGCTTGATCCTCGTCCCGCTCGGTAATCGCGTTGCGAGTTACGCGAAACAGCTCACAGGCGTCCACGATCATCCCCGGAAACAGCAAATCGAGATTGTTGGCCATCACATCCTCGATGGGCACATACAGCTCTTCATCACTGAGCTTGAGAAAACGTGGAATTCCCGAGCCGATAGGCGCCTTGATTCGCGCCAGGCCGCTGGCTTCGTCATTGGGGTAACGCACCGTGACCAGCAGATTGAGTGACAGGTTGGAGATAAACGGGAAGGGATGGGCGGGGTCCATGGTTTGCGGCGTGACCAGCGGAAAGATATTGCTCAGGTAATATTCCCGCATTTGTTTGCGCTCGACTTCGGTCAGGCGTTTGTAGCTGCGCAGCCGGATGCCCTGCTCTTTGAGCAATCCATGCAAATGAGACGCCAGCACTCGTTGCTGCTCCACGATGTCGCGCACGACCGCCAGGCATTCATTGAGCTGCTGTCCGGGGTTGCGGCCATCGACGGTGAGCTCCTGCACCCGTGCGCCAATCTGCTGCTTGAGGCCGCCGATGCGCTTCATGAAGAATTCGTTGAGATTCGAGCTGACAATGGCCAAAAACTTGACCCGCTCCAGCAGCGGGGTGCGCGCATCCTGCGCCTCGTGCAGGACACGCTGATTGAAGGCGAGCCAAGTCAGTTCACGGTTCAGATACCAGTCAGGTGTATTCGGATCAAAAGCCGGTCGTTCTGGTTTTGGTGATTCCGGCCCCGGCGCGGGGTCTGGCTCCAGGGGCGCTTCCGCAACGGCGCGCTCGCCGGATCGTTTGTTGCGCAGTGGGGTTGCAATGGATTCGGCGTCCTGGACAGAGGCCTGGACTTGTTCAGTCATGATCGCCACACCTTCATGTTAGAAAAGAGAGCCATTAGCAAAGCAGGAGTAGGTAGCAGCAAATTAAACTGGCTATTTTCTATTCACTGTTTCGCCGCTTCCTTTTAATTTGGGTTTTAAATTGGGTTTGGATTCTTCAGCGAGCGCCGCTTCCAGTCGCTCACACAAGGTCCGTAGGACTTCGATGCGTGCATGGCGCTTATCGTTCGCTGCGACCAGCGTCCATGGAGCCTGGCGAGTGCTGGTGCGCTCCACCAGGTCATTGACCGCTAATTCGTAGTCTGCCCAACGCTCGCGGTTGCGCCAGTCTTCGTCGGTCAGCTTCCAGGCTTTGTAGGCGATCTGTTCACGTTCCTGGAAACGCCGCAACTGCTCGTCTTGCGTGATGTGCAACCAATATTTCAGCAGCACGATGCCCCGTTCCACCAGTTGCGCTTCAAAATCGTTGATCTCGGTATAGGCGCGTTGCCACTCGCGGGTGCGGGCGAACCCCTCGATTCGCTCTACCAGCACCCGCCCGTACCAACTGCGGTCATAAATGGTGACCCGACCGGCGCGCGGCAGGTGCCGCCAGAATCGCCAGAGATAATTATGAGCGGCTTCTTCGTCAGTCGGCGCAGCGATCTGAATGACCTGATAGTCGCGGGCGTCCAGCGCAGCGGTGATGCGGCGAATGCTGCCGCCCTTACCAGCGGCGTCCCAGCCCTCAAAGACCAGAATCGTGGACACGGCTTTCTCGCGGGCGGCGCGCTGAAGCTGGTTGAGTTTAGCTTGGTAGCGTTTCAGCTCCGTATCATAAAGGTCTTTATCCACGGTCTTGTTCATGTCCAACCGTGACAAGATCGTCACAGGGGGCAATCCATGGGCCTCTGGCGTTGACTTTGATAGATGATGAACATCGCCGTTGCCGCTGACCAGCGGTGTTTTGGCCTCATCGAGCCTGAAGCGGATCGCATCGCGGATCGCCATGGCCACTGCGACGCTGCGGTAACGCTCATCGTAACCTTCCACGATTTTCCATTGCGCTAGCCCGGTACTGGTTTTCATAATTGTCCGCTCAGCAGCAGCGATGAACAGATCGTACATTTCCCAGTGTTGCCAGTCGCGCTTGGAAATTCGCCAGTGCAGCAGTGGATTTTTCTCCAGTTTACGCAGCCGCTCCTTCTGGGCGTCCTTGGATAAATGCATCCAGAATTTCAAAATCAGCGCGCCATCATCAGCCAGGGTTTGTTCGAAAGTCTTGATCCGCTCCAGCCGCTCGTCGAATTCGGCCAGATCGACGCGACTAAACACCCGGTCGAGAATTGGCATGGAATACCAGGAACTCAGAAACAGGCCCATCCGTCCTCGCGCCGGCAGCTCCCGCCAGAACCGCCAGTATTCCGGCCGGTCACGCTCCTCGTCGGACGGATCGCCGAAAGCGCGGGTTACCAGCCAGCGCGAATCGAGCCATTCATGCAGTTTATTGACGGTCTCACTCTTGCCGGCGCCGTCCACACCGGCGAAAACCACGATGACTGGGAAAGGGGCGTTGCGCAGCTCCATTTGTATCATCATCAGCTCTTCCCGTAACTGGGGAACCTGTTGGTGATACTCCTCTTTCGGCAATTTGTGTTGCAGTTCGGCGGTTCTGAACATCGGAGTCCTCGCTGGCATGGATATCAGGGATTACAGCCATCCGGTATTAGTGCTAATCTTAATCCAGTTGACCGACATGCGCTCGACTCTCCCACTTGAGTCTGAACGGTCACCCTGACCGTCAAAAAAAGATCAAGTTAATGATAAACAAAGGAGAAATTGATGAAGCGGCAACTTTTGGCCGGTCTGGTTCCTATGTTGCTGGCGCTGTCCGGCCCCGTTCAGGCGGATATCTATGCCTTTGTAGACAAAAATGGGGTGCGGCACCTGAGTAATGTTCCCAGCGATCCGCGCTACAAGCTGGTGATGCGCACTCCCGCCTACAGCAAGCGGGCGACGCAACCCTCCAGTTACGCACCCAGTAGTCCCTACAGCGGCGCAGCGATCACTCCCCCTAGCTATGCCCGGCCAGAGACTCGCGCCAAATCACTGCGGGTCAATGAGCAGAATCGCCAGCGGTTTGCTGCCGATGTCAACCACATTGCAGCGCAACACCGTCTGGAACCGGCGTTGATGCACGCCGTCATCAGTGCTGAATCTTCCTATAATCCTTGGGCGGTTTCCCCGAAGGGCGCTATGGGCCTGATGCAGTTGATGCCCGGCACCGCCGAACGGTTCGGCGTCACCAACCCCTACGATCCTGTCGCCAACATGAACGGCGGCGCCCGGTACCTGCGCTGGTTGCTCGACCGGTTCAATGATCCTCGCTTGGCGGTGGCTGCTTACAACGCGGGCGAGGGCGCAGTGCAGAAGTATGGCAACCAAATCCCGCCCTATCGGGAAACGCAGAACTACGTCGTGCGGGTGCTGGATTTTTACCAACGTTATCGGACGGGGCCGTACAATACCGGGGCACTGGCGCTCAATACTGGTTATACCAGCGACGCCGGGGTCAACCGAGGCGGTGGTGGCGTCACCATCATCACCCCGCGCCCGGGTAGCCGCTCTGCGACCACGCGAGTCATCAACTCCGGGCGATCCGACTCGACTCCGGCGCCCCGCACCTACCTGACCCCGACCGGCGACCGGGTTATTGTAGGCAACAGTTCGGGCAACCGCAGCACAGTGCGTCCTCCGATCAAAGTGGTCAACGTTCCGCTGTTTAACGGCAACGATCAATAGATAGACCAAGGCGGGATTTTGTGGGAGAGGCGAAACGACCGCTACAGGCCACCTGGCTGCAAACCAACTCTCAACTCGCGCCCGACAGTGGACAGCGCTCCAGGCGGCGCTGGACAACCGGGTTGTTGGCCAGCCTGTTGACCATTGGCATTGGCGGCGATGTGAGCGCAACAGAATCGCTGCAATACCGGCGGGAAGCGTTCCAGACTGCCGAGCAAGCCCTGCATAAGGGCAACCCGGTCGACTATGGTCCACTTCGCGATTATCCGCTGTATCCCTATTTGCGCTATCAGGATGTGTCTCACCGGTTGGCGACCTTTCCTGCTGCCCAAGTGCGTGAGTTCCTGCAAGCCTATTCTGATACGCCGCTGGCGGGCCGCCTGCGTAATGCCTGGTTGCGGCAACTGGCCAGCGCTCAGCGCTGGGATGATTATCTACGCGATGCAGTTCCTGGTCGCGATCCGGTTTTGGAATGCTGGCGTCGGCAGGCGTTGCTCCATACCGGTCAAAGTGAAGCCGCATTAAGCGGTTTTACGGCGCTCTGGCTGCGCGGTAGTGCATTGCCCGGCGCCTGCGATCCCGTCATTGCCGCTTGGCAGACCCAGGGTAACCCATCGCCGGAATTACGCTGGCAGCGGTTCGCGCTGGCGATGACCCAGCGCGACGCTGGGCTAGCCCGGTTTTTGCGGTCTGACATGGCGGAGACTGACCAAGGAGTGGCTGATGCCTGGCTGGCGGTGGCGGGTGATCCCACGCTGGTTTTAGAGGCAACGCGATTTAAGGCCGATGATCCACGCACTCCAGTGATTCTGGCCGATGGGCTGCAACGCTGGCTTCGTCGCGATGCGTTAGGAGCAGCCGCAGCCCTCGACGCCTTAAAGGAACGTGATGTAACCCTGACTCCGGCGCTGGCGGAGGTGGAGCGGCAGTTGGCGCTGTGGATTGCCAGCGACTATCACCCGACTGCCTTGGCGCGGCTGACCGCCCTGCCGGAAACCGTGGTTGATCAGGATGTGCGGGAATGGCGGGTTCGGGTGAGCCTGCGTCAGGGCGACTGGACCGGTGTGCTGCGTGAGGTGGAGGCCATGCCGCCCACCGAACGGGACAGCTTGCGCTGGCAATACTGGCGGGGGAGGGCGTTGGATGTGCTGGGGCGCAGCGAGGAAGCTCGCGCCGCCTACCAACGCATTGCAGGCCAGCGCGACTATTACGGGTTTCTGGCCGCTGACCGGTTAGGCACAGCTTATACGATCACCCATATTCCATTAGACGTATCAGCGACCGAACTGGACGCGCTACTCGCGGGTTCGCCGGGTTTGCAGCGAGCGCGGGAGCTCTACATTCTGGGCCGTGAGCCGGAGGCGGAGGCGGAATGGCGGTTGATCACGCAAACCTGGCGCCCGGTGGGGCTGAAACAGGCGGCGCGACTGGCCCATCGCTGGGATTGGCGTTATCAGGCGATCGTCACCGCTGCCCGGGCCGAACATTGGGATGATCTGGAACTGCGCTTTCCATTAGCTTACCGCGACCGGGTGATGGCGAACGCAGGCGCTGAATCTCCAGTAGACCCGGCTTGGGTGTATGCGGTGATTCGCCAGGAAAGCAGTTTTCGGCCCGACGCCCGTTCGCCAGTTGGGGCGCTGGGGTTAATGCAGATCATGCCCGCTACAGGGCGGCAAATTGCTCAAGAGTTGCAGGACGCCACCGCAATGCCCAATCTGTTGCAACCGGAAATCAATATCCGCTATGGCGCGTATTACCTGCAACAAATTTTGCAGCGATTGCAAAATAATCCAGTATTGGCGACCGCCGCCTACAACGCCGGCCCCCACAAGGTAGCGCAATGGTTGCCGTCCAGTGATCCGCTGCCGGCAGATGTCTGGGCGGAAACTATCCCTTATCGCGAAACGAGAGCCTACGTGCAGCGGGTCATGGAATACGCTGTTGTTTACCGGTTTCTGCTCGATTTGCCAGGGTCTGCTGCAACAACACTGAGCGCCAAGATGAAGCCGGTATTGCCGGGGTTGGTCAATCCCACAGCAGGATAGGCGCAACTTCGGCGGTTTCCAGCCCGGACCTGCATCACGCTAGCTCCGGGCTCGATAAGAGAGTAACCGGTTCGAGGTCAAGAGGAAGGGTGGTTGATAAACCCGTGAACCATAACGACTCCATCATTTTTCGCAGTGGTTTGACCATGGCGGGCATTGTGCTGCTGGCGCTGCTCAGCATGATCAGTTCAGTCTTTATCGCTGAGTCGAGCAAAGGCGACGCCGCTGCTATCAATCTGGCCGGTTCGCTGCGTATGCAGTCCTACCGAATCGCCACCCGGCTGCAATCTGCGGACACTGAAACCGGTCGCGCCGGGGAGGTGATCCGCGAGATCAGCGAGTTTGAACGCCGGCTGGATCATCTCTGGGGCACAGGCGCTATTTCGGCGGCAGCGAACAATCCCCGTCACCAGACGCTTCGCGCCATCGAGTTGTTCTGGCGCGAGAATTTGCGACCGATTCTGCAAACCTCAACATCAGACCGAACGCCGCCGACCACTTATCTTCGGCAGGTAGATGATTTCGTCGCCAAGCTGGACGGCTTCGTCAAGCTGCTGGAGCAGGATAGCGAGGCGAAAATTTTATTACTGCGGTTGGTGCAAGGCATCGCCCTGTTTATGACCCTGGTGCTGATTTTTGTCGCCATGCACCAGTTGCATAGCGGGGTAGTGACGCCATTGCGCGATCTGGTGGAATTGGCCGATAAGGCGCGCAGCGGCAATCTTTCGGTGCGAGCCAGCCATGTGGGTGACGATGAATTAGGGGTGCTGGGCCACGCTTTCAATCTGATGGCGGCTGATCTGTCGGCGATGTACGCTGACCTGGAGGCGCGGGTGGAACAGCAGACCCAGGCGTTGCGGATCAGCAATCGGTCGCTGGAGCTGTTGTATAACACCGCCCGCCGTCTGGGTGGGGCGACCCCGGATGCTGCGACGTATCAAACTCTGCTGGCGGACATTGAACGGTTGATAGGGATCAGTTCGGTGCATTTGTGTCTCATTCATCCGGTTACGCACCAGGCCACCGAGATGTTCTCCGCACCCTCCGGGTCGTCAGCCGCCGGGCTACCCTTTTGTGGCCGCCCGCACTGTGAACCCTGCTTGGGCGATGGCGCAACTCATCCTCTGGATAGGGACCGGGAAATTTTTTCTGTTCCGATCAAAGATCAGGAACAGCAATTCGGAGTGCTAATCGTCAGCAACCCAGGACTGGGATCAGCGGTAGGCTGGCAACTGCCGTTGCTGGAGGCGGTGGCGCTTAATATCGCTGCGGCCTTGCGGGCCGGCGAACAGTCTGAACACCGACGCCGAGTCGCGCTGCTGGAAGAACGCAACGCGATTGCCCGGGAGTTGCACGACTCGCTGGCGCAATCGCTGTCCTATCTGAAAATTCAGGTGGGACGCTTATATATGGCGGTGAACGGCCCTAATACGTCAATAGAAGTCCGCGACATCGTGGCGGAATTGCGCGAGGGTCTCAACGGCGCATATCGGCAATTGCGCGAATTGATCACCACGTTTCGATTGAAGATGGAGCATCCCCGCTTGGAAGACAGTTTGAACGAGATGGCGCGCGAGTTTAGTCGGCGCAGCGGATTGCCAATCAATCTGGATCAGTCGGGTTGGACCTGCACGTTGAATCCCAACGAGCAGATTCATGTCATGCAAATCGTCCGAGAGGCCTTGCACAACGCGGTGAAACACGCTCGCGCCAGCCAAGTTTCGGTGCGGTTACGCAGCTTAGACGACAGTGAGGCGGTGGTCGAAATCATGGATAACGGCGTCGGCCTGCCGGCCCAGCCGGAACGGGATCAGCATTTTGGCCTGAATATCATGCGCGAACGGGCCGCGCATGTGGGTGGAATACTCAGCTTGGATTCCCCGCCGGATCAAGGGGTGCGGGTGCGGCTCAGTTTCCGTCCCGTCGCCTGCCGGAACTCTCTCACGCCACAGGTCGAGGCGCTCCATGCCTGAAGATGTGCAAACGATTCTGGTCATCGACGATCACCCTCTGATGCGGAAAGGGATCTTGCAATTGATTGCCATGGAGGATTCGTTGCGACTGGTGGGCGAAGCGGGCGATGGTCGGCGGGGTCTGGAACTGGCGCGGCAATTGCGGCCAGATTTGATTCTGTTGGATTTGAACATGCGTGGATTGAGCGGGCTGGAGACGTTGAAGGCGATGAAAGCAGCGGACCTGGACAGCCGGGTGATCATTCTGACGGTGTCCGACAGTGAGGAGGACGTCGTTGCAGCATTGCGGGCCGGGGCTGATGGGTATCTGCTCAAGGATATGGAGCCGGAGGATGTGCTGCGCAACCTGAAAGTCGCCGCCCAGGGACGGATTGCTTTGGGTGAACGGGTTGCAGCGATTGTGGCCGATGCGCTGCGTCATGAGAGTCAATTCCAGCTCACCGATAGCGCCCGATTGACCGAGCGGGAGCGGGAGATTCTGGCGCTGATCGCGTTGGGTTATAGCAACAAGCTGATCGCTCGCCAGTTGAAGATCACCGAGGGGACGGTGAAGGTGCATGTCAAGCACCTACTGCGCAAGCTGCATCTGGATTCGCGGGTTGAAGCCGCGGTCTGGGCGGTCAAGCATGAATTTCAGGGGGCGTCGCTGCATCGCGACGGGTGAAGCGCTCCACCCAGCTCACTGGCGTCAGTCATTGCCAATTGAAGCGCCAGGCCGGTAAAGATTATTCCAGCCACGCGATTCATGATCTGCTGCGCCCGTCCTGATGACTGGAGCCATGCGCCCAGCGCACCCGCAGCCAGCGCAATCGCGCCAAAGACCAGGATCGTGGCGACGATGAAGGCTCCGCCGAGCCAGAGCAATTGCGGTGTCAATGACCCGCGCACTGGATCAGCGAACTGTGGGAGAAAGGCCAGGAAGAAGATCGAGACCTTAGGATTGGTGATATTCATGAAGACGCCGCGCCGATAGAGACGCCACCCGTGTTCGCACACGGCCTTGCCCTGGATGGCTGACGGACCTGCATGAAACGCCTGCCAGGCGAGATAGAGCAGATAAGCGGCGCCAATCAATTTCAGGATCGTGAAGGCGAAGGCGGACGCTTGAACCATGGCCGCCACCCCCAGAGAGACGGCGGTGGTGTGCATCAGCAGCCCACTGCATAATCCCAAGGTAATCAGCCAACCCGCCCAACGCCCGTGCAGAGCGGACTGGGTGAGTACAAAGAGGTTATCAGGGCCAGGCGTCAACGCCAGCACCACGGACGTTGCAAAGAAAGCGCTCAGGGTTTCCAGTGGAATCGAAGCCATAAAGAAGTCTTTCCCGGAGGTATTGAAACACATGGAACTCTCATTCTGGCATGAACGCTGGGAGCGGGCCGAAATTGGTTTTCACCAGCAGGAAATCAATGTTCATCTCCAGCAATTCTGGAACGCGCTCAACCTGCTGCCGGGTCAGCGCATCTTTGTCCCGCTGTGCGGCAAAAGCCGTGATTTGTTGTGGCTGGCCGGGGAGGGGCATCCAGTGACGGGGGTAGAAATCAGCCCACTGGCCGTCGAAGCATTCTTTGTCGAAAACGGCTTGCAGCCGCGCCGCTGGCGGGAAGGCGCCTTTGAGATTTGGGAGCAGGATGAGATTCGTATTCTGCTCGGTGATTTTTTCGATCTGGAACCGGGCCATCTCACTAATTGTGTGGGCGTCTATGATCGCGCCTCGCTGATTGCGCTGCCGCCGGCGATGCGTGGGCGTTATGTGCATCATCTCAATACACTGCTGACGCCGGGAATGCGGATGCTGCTGGTCACGCTGGAATATGACCAGAGGGTTTTGCCGGGACCGCCGTTCGCCGTGGATGAAGCGGAAGTGCGTCGATGGTATGCAGCGACGCATGAAATTGAAGTGCTGGCGGTGCGCGACGCCCTTTCGGAAGAATCCCGCTGGCGGGATCGGGGCGTGACCTGGCTGTTCGAGCGGGTGTATTGGCTGGCGCACCGGGCGGAAAGCGGCGCATGACCCACGCTGTCGTTTTATCGCCGATCGCAGTCGTATGGCGGGTGTTTTTGCCCTTCGCCGCCGGTTATTTCCTGTCTTATCTCTATCGGACGATTAACGCGGTGCTGTCGCCCCATTTGGTGGCGGAACTTGATCTCGACGCAACCGACCTGGGTTTGCTGACCAGCGTTTATTTTTTGACTTTTGCGGCCTTTCAGTTGCCGCTGGGCCTGTTGCTGGATCGCTTCGGGCCGCGCCGGGTGGAAGCGATTTTACTACTGTTCGCTGCCGTCGGCGCTGGACTGTTTGCGGTCAGCAGCAATGTCACCGAACTCATGATCGGTCGGGCGCTGATCGGTTTAGGCGTATCGGCCTGTCTGATGGCCAGCTTCAAAGCCTTCGTCCTCTGGTTTCCGGCGGCCCGATGGCCTGCGGTCAACGGTTGGGTGTTGGCGGCGGGTGGACTGGGCGCTTTGGTCGCTACTGCGCCGGTGGAAGCCGCGCTGCGGCTGACGGACTGGCGTGGGTTATTCATTCTTCTGGCGGGCTTGAGTTTCGCAGTCGTAGCAACATTGGTATGGGTAGCCCCAGAGCGCGGCGGCGCAACGCCCCAGAGTTGGCGGGCGCAGTGGCATGAGGTTGTGGGGATTTTTCGCAGCCCGGTTTTCTGGCGCATCGCTCCGGCTTCAGTACTATCGCAGGCGTCATTTCTGGCCATTCAGGGACTATGGGCGGGGCCGTGGCTGCGCGACGTATCGGGTCTGGATCGAGCCGCCACGGCTGAATACTTGTTCTGGATCGCCGCAGCGATGGTGGCAGGGTTCCTCGGGATGGGGCAATTGACCTATCGCTTATCGCGGCTGGACATAGCGCCGCTGGGCGTCGCAATGGGCGGCATGGCGCTGTTTATGTGGGTGCAGCTAGCGTTGCTGCTCGGTTGGGGACCGATCGGGCCGCTATGGGGGTTATTTGGCTTCTTTGGCACCGCCGGAACGCTGACTTACGCCATTCTGACGCAGGCGTTTCCGCCCACGCAGGCGGGTCGGGTGAATACGGCGTTGAATCTGTTGGTCTTTGTAGCGGCGTTCGCCGGACAATGGGGCATGGGCGCGATCATCAACCATTGGCCACTGGACAGCGGCGGCTATGCAGAGCCTGGATATCGACTGGCGTTCGGGCTGGCGCTGGCATTGCAGGCGTTCACCTGGGTCTGGTTGCTGATCGGGGCGCGGCGACCGGTGGGAGAGGGTGGCTGATGGATGCCCTCTCCCCTTGTGGGGGAGAGGTAGGGGGTGATCGGGTGGGTTTGGTTTAACGTTGCCGCACCACCTGATAAGGCCGGACTGGATAAGTGACCGGCGCGCTCCAGATATGCACCAGCCGGCTGAATGGAAACACCAGGAACACCGTCAGACCGAGAACTATGTGTAGTTTGAACAGGAAGCCTATCGGCGTAATGGCCGCCACCGCTTCAGCGGGATCGAAAGTGACCACGTTCCGCGCCCACTGCATCAGCAGCAGCATGTTGCCGCCATCCATGTGCATCAACGATAGCGGCACGGTCAGCAAGCCGAGAATCAATTGCACGTACAGCAATAGCAAGATGAAGATATCCATCCGGGTGCTGGTCGCCCGCACTCTGGGATCAGTGAGCCGCCGCCGCACCAGCATCGTCAGGCCAACGAAACACATCAATCCGGCGATACTGCCTGCGATGACTGCGAGAACTTGCTTGGCGGCGGCGGAAATGCCCAGGATGTGGAACAGTTCCGGCGGGGTCAGCAGGCCCACAAAATGGCCGAGAAACAGGAACAGAATGCCAACATGGAACAAGTTGCTGGCCCAGCGCATGTTATTGTTGCTCAACATCTGGCTGGAATGGGCTTTCCAGGTGAACTGATCGCGGTCGAACCGCATTAAACTGCCCAGCAGAAATACTGCGCCGGCCAGATAGGGATAGACGCCAAAGAACAGGGTATCCAGGTAACTCATGATCGTTTGCCTCGCATGATCTAAAGCGATCCCCTCCCGTTGGTGGGAGAGGGGGAAGTTTTACCGGGAATAAGCGGGCGGTTGTAATGGTGCAATTCGGGGAACCCATTGCACCGGCTGAGGCGCACCCAGCATCGGGCGATTCATGCCGCAGCCTTCCTGATTCGCTAGAAACGTCACCGCCTCCTCTTCCCAAATCCGGTCCATATTCACCACAGTCTGATCTGGCCCCTCATCGGCGACCTGGCGGCGAATATCCGCAATGTCCGCCGGTTCGCCCACCAGCGCGGAGAGCGCTTCGAACACGATGTGATAATCGCTGTCACGATCCGCCAATCGGGCGTTGAGCAATGCAATGACGTGCAGCGTATCGGCCAATAGCCCCAGCGCTTCCTCTTGCGGTCGTTGCGCCAGATATTCCAGAAACAGCGGCAGGTAATCGGGCAACTCGCGGGCGTTCAGCTCAAAACCGTGCTGACGATAGACCTCCAGCAGGTCGACCATGGCCTGACCGCGATCCCGCGATTCGCCGTGGACGTGTTCAAACAGATGTAGCGACAGCGCCCGACCCCGGTCAAACAGCCGAATGTATTGCTCCTGCAATTCCATCAGGTCGGTCTGCGCCATCTGCCGCATCAACGTCCGCAATTTTTGGCGCTCGCACTCTGGCAGCAGGCGCTCTTCTTCCAGGGCCTCAGCCATTTCACCCAGCGCCGCCTGCATCTCCGGCTGGGGATAGCACAGCAGGGCAGAGAGAACTTTCAGGGTTTTCATTCCGCTTTCTCCACCCGAATCGGGTTCGCCCGGCGCACGCTGATCTTCTTGCCGCCGAACAGATTTGTTTTGTCCGTACCCGGCGAACAACCGTTACCGAAGCTGAATCCGCAACCGCCGCGTTCGCCGAAAGCGTCATAGGTGGCGCTGGCGTATTCGCGATGACTGGTTGGAATCACGAAACGATCTTCGTAATTCGCAATCGCCAGGTAGCGGTACATGGACTCGACCTGATCAATCCGCAAGTTAACCGCCTTCAATACGTCTTCATGGATTTCGCCATCCACCGTCTTGGCGCGCATATAGGCTCGCATTGCCAGCATCCGCTCCAAGGCCAGTTTGACCGGTTTTTCATCGCCGGCGGTTAGCAGATTGGCTAGATACTTCAATGGAATCCGCAAGGAACCGACATCGGGAATAATCCCATTCATGCCGATTTGACCCGCCTCGGCGCGGGCCTGAATCGGCGACAGCGCGGGTACATACCAGACCATTGGTAGGGTGCGGTACTCGGGATGCAGCGGGAAGGCGATCTTCCAATCCATCGCCATCTTGTAGACCGGCGAATCCTGAGCGGCCTGCAACCACGCCTCAGGAATACCGGCGTTACGGGCTTCGGCCTGTACGGTCGGGCTGAACGGATCGAGGAACATATCGAGCTGCGCCTGATACAGGCTCTGCTCGTCGGCGACGCTGGCGGCCTGTTCGATCTTGTCGGCGTCGTAAAGCAGCACACCTAAATAGCGGATGCGACCGACACAGGTTTCCGAACACACGGTCGGTTGGCCGGACTCGATACGCGGGTAGCAGAAGATGCACTTCTCCGACTTGCCGGTGTTCCAGTTGTAGTAAATCTTCTTGTACGGACAACCGGAGACGCACATCCGCCAGCCCCGGCATTTGTCCTGATCGATCAGCACGATGCCGTCTTCCTCACGCTTGTAGATCGCGCCGGACGGGCACGAAGCGACGCAGGCCGGGTTCAGGCAGTGTTCGCAAAGACGCGGCAGGTACATCATGAAGGTGTTTTCAAATTCGCCGTAAATTTCTTTCTGTACGCCCTCGAAGTTGGTGTCTTTTGAGCGCTTGGCGAATTCGGTGCCGAGAATTTCTTCCCAGTTCGGCCCCCAGTGGATTTTCTGCATCCGTTCGCCGCTGATCGCGGAACGGGGTCGAGCAACGGGCATGGCTTTCGACTCTGGCGCGTTTTGCAAATGCGCGTAGTCGTAATCCCACGGCTCGTAATAGTCATCAATGGCCGGCAGGTCGGGATTGGCGAAGATATTGGCCAAAATCCGCCACTTGCTGCCCTGCTTCGGCTCGATCTGGCCATCCTTCCGCCGTTTCCAGCCGCCATTCCACTTCTGCTGATTCTCCCATTCCTTGGGATAACCGATGCCGGGCTTGGTCTCGACATTGTTGAACCAGGCGTATTCCATCCCATCACGGGAAGTCCAGACGTTCTTGCAGGTCACGGAACAGGTGTGGCAACCAATGCACTTGTCCAGGTTCAGGACCATGGCGATTTGTGCGCGTACTTTCATCGTTCAATTCTCCTCAATGTCCCGCCGCTTCAGTCTCAGCCGGTTGTTCGTCATCCATCCAGTCGATCTTGGCCATCTTGCGGACGATGATGAATTCGTCGCGGTTGGCGCCGACCGTGCCGTAATAATTGAAGCCGTAGCTCTGCTGGGCGTAACTGCCGATCATGTGCGTAGGCTTCAGGATGGTGCGGGTGACCGAGTTGTGAATGCCGCCCCGGGTCCCGGTAATTTCCGAGCCGGGCGTGTTCACGATCTTCTCCTGGGCGTGGTACATCATCGACATACCTTCGGGAACCCGCTGACTGACCACCGCCCGCGCCGCAATGGCGCCGTTGACGTTATAGGCTTCGATCCAGTCGTTATCTTCGATACCCACCTGACGGGCGTCTTTCTCGGAAATCCAGATGATCGGGCCGCCACGGGAGAGGGTGAGCATCAGCAAGTTGTCGGTGTAGGTGCTATGAATGCCCCATTTCTGGTGCGGGGTAATGAAGTTCAGCACAATTTCCTTGTTACCGTTCGGACGCTGGCCGATGATCGGCGCGACGGTCTTCATGTCCACCGGTGGCCGGTAGGCGCACATGGCTTCGCCGAAGCCCAGCATCCAGGCATGATCCTGGTAGAACTGCTGGCGACCGGTCACGGTGCGCCACGGGATCAGTTCATGGACGTTGGTGTAACCGGCGTTGTAGCTGACCTTTTCATCTTCCAGCCCGGACCAGGTGGGTGAGGAGATGATCTTGCGCGGTTGGGCCTGAATGTCGCGGAAGCGAATCTTTTCATGCTCCTTCGGCAAGGCCAGATGGGTATGGTCACGGCCGGTAATGCGGCTCAGCGCCTCCCAGGCTTTCACGGCAACATGGCCATTGGTTTCCGGGGCCAGCATCAACACCATTTCAGCAGCGTCGATGTCGCTCTCAATCCGGGGTCGGCCCTTGGAAACGCCTTCTTCCAGCACCGTGTAATTCAGCGTCGCCAGTGCCTCGACTTCATGTTCAGTGTTCCAACTGATGCCCTTGCCACCGTTACCCAGTTTGTCCAGCAGGGGACCCACCGAAGTGAACTTCTTGTAGGTGTTGGGATAATCGCGTTCGACCACGATCAGGCTGGGCGCCGTCTTGCCGGGAATCAGGTCGCATTCGCCCTTTTTCCAGTCCTTCACGTCCGGCATCGCCAACTCGGTTGGGGTGTCGTGCAGAGTCGGCAGGGCAACAATATCCTTCTCCACGCCGAGATGACCGATGCACACTGCTGAAAAGGTCTTGGCGATGCCCTTGAAGATGTCCCAATCGGTCCGTGATTCCCAGGCCGGATCGACCGCCGCTGACAGCGGGTGGATAAAAGGATGCATGTCGCTGGTGTTGAGATCGTTCTTCTCGTACCAGGTAGCGGTCGGCAGCACGATGTCGGAATACATGCAGGTAGTGGACATGCGGAAGTCCAGCGTCACCAACAGGTCGAGCTTGCCCTCTGCGCCTTTGCGCCACTTCACTTCCATGGGCTTCTCGCCGCCTTCCTCGCCCAAATCCTTACCCTGCACGCCGTGGGTCGTACCCAGCAGGTATTTCAGGAAGTACTCATGGCCCTTGCCGGAGGAGCCGAGCAAGTTGGAGCGCCAGACAAACAGATTGCGCGGGAAGTTAACCGGGTTGTCGGGATCGGCGAAAGCGAAATCGATCTTGCCGGCTTTCAGATTCTCCGTCAGATACGCGGCAGGCGTTTGTCCAGCAGCTTCGGCAGCCTGGGCGACGCCCAGTGGATTGACATCGAAATGTGGCGCAGTCGGTAGCCAACCCATTCGGGCGGCCCGCACGTTGTAGTCAATCTGCGTCCCCTGCCATTGTTGGGGATCAGCCAGCGGCGAGAGAATCTCGGTCATCGCCAGTTTCTCATGCCGCCACTGGCTGCTGTGGACATACCAGAATGACGTGGAATTCATGTGCCGGGGCGGACGGTGCCAGTCCAGGGCAAACGCCAGTGCGGTCCAGCCGGTTTGCGGGCGCAGCTTCTCCTGCCCGACGTAATGCGACCAGCCGCCGCCACTCTGGCCGACGCAGCCGCACATCATCAGCATATTAATCACCCCCCGGTAATTCATATCCATGTGATACCAGTGGTTCATCGCTGCGCCGATAATAATCATCGACTTACCGTGAGTCTTATCCGCATTCTCTGCGAACTGGCGGGCCACGGTGATGATCTGGGCGCGAGGAACGCCGGTGATCTTCTCCTGCCATGCGGGGGTATAGGGCACATCGTCGTCGAACGTCCGGGCGACATTTTCTCCGCCCAGGCCGCGATCCAGACCGTACTGTGCCAGGGTCAGGTCATAAACGGTCGCCACCCATGCTTCGGAACCATTCGCCAATTTCACTTTCTTGGCCGGCACATGGCGCACCTGGATTGGGTTATGGCTGGTGCAGGCGAAGTGGGGGTGCTCGGTCGAACCGAAATAGGGGAATGCGACCGGGACGACGGAATCCCTGATCTCGTTCACCGACAGCCGCAATTGGTTCTCCGCGCCGGTGAGCGACTCCTTCGGCTCCAGATTCCACTTGCCGACCATGCCGTCTTTCTCGCCCCAGCGGAAGCCGATGGACCCATTGGGCACGATCAAATTCCCGCTGCTCTCGTCAAAGGCCAGCGTTTTCCATGCGGGGTTATTCGCTTGTCCCGCGTTGTCGGCGAGGTCGGACGCCCGCAGGAACCGGCCATTGACGTAAGCGCCGTCTTTACCCTTGTCGAGCAACACCAGCATTGGGAAATCGGTCTTGGTGCGGGCGTAGTCGGTGAAATAGTCGGATTTTCCGTCGACATAGAACTCGCGGAGAATGACGTGACCCATGGCCATCGCCACGGCGGCGTCGGTGCCCTGCTTGGGATGCAGCCAGAGGTCGGCGAATTTTGAGGCTTCCGAGTAGTCCGGGCAGACTACGACGGTCTTGGTTCCCTTGTAGCGCACCTCGGTCATGAAGTGAGCGTCGGGGGTGCGGGTTTGCGGAACGTTGGAACCCCACATCATCAGGAAGGTGGAGTTGTACCAGTCCGCTGATTCCGGCACGTCCGTCTGTTCACCCCAAATCATCGGGCTGGCTGGCGGCAAATCGCAGTACCAGTCATAAAATGACCCACAGGCGCCGCCAATCAGCGACAGATAACGGGAACCGGCGGCGTAGGACACCATGGACATCGCCGGAATCGGTGAGAACCCATAAAGGCGATCCGGGCCGTATTGCTTGGCGGTGTACACATTAGCGGCGGCGATCAACGGATTCACTTCTTCCCAGGTAGCGCGGACGAAACCGCCCAGGCCGCGCCTGGTTTTATATTCAGCCGCCTTGGCGGGGTCTTCGACAATCGACGCCCAGGCGTCTACCGGGTCTTTTTTAAGAGCCAGCGCTTCCCGCCACAGCTTCATCAGCCGCCCGCGCACCATCGGATATTTCACCCGGTTAGCGCTGTACAGATACCAGCTATAAGACGCCCCGCGCTGACAACCGCGTGGCTCATGATTCGGCAAGTCATCGCGGGTGCGCGGATAGTCGGTCTGCTGGGTTTCCCAGGTGACCAGCCCGTTCTTGACATAGATTTTCCAGCTACACGAGCCGGTGCAATTCACGCCGTGGGTCGAACGCACGATCTTGTCATGCTGCCAGCGAGCGCGGTAGGCGTCTTCCCAACCGCGATCCTCGTTGGTGACGACGCCGTGCTGGCCGGAGAAGGTATCGGTGACTTTCTTGAAGAAATTCAGCCGGTCGAGAAAATGACTCATGATGATAGACCTCTGTTTTAGTGGCGAGTCTGGGCTATTTACTACTCGCTCATTCGCTACTCACGATCATTCAGCACGGTTTTTCCGCCCCGGTCCGGGCGTAAAACCACCAGTTGATTGCCACGTTGATGATGTAGAACACCGCCAGCCCATACAGGAACGCATTGATCGAACCGGTCGCGGCGACGGAGACACCGACCAGCGAACCCCAAATAAACGGTCCGAACGCGGCCATTGCTGCAGTGAATCCAATCACTCCGCCGGCTTGACGCGGCTCGAAGATCATCGGCATCTGCTTGAAGGTGCTGGCATTACCCACGCCGGTGAAGAAGAACACACCCAGCATCAACCCGACGAACATTGGGAACTGCTCCATTGAGGTAGGACTGGTGTACAAGGTCACGCCGATCAGACAGGCCAGCAGGCCAATCCCGGAAATTTGAGTGACAATCGCGCCGCCGAACTTGTCGGAAATCGGGCCGCCAAGGACACGGGCGGCGGAACCGATCAATGGACCGTAAAAGGCGTAAACCAGCGGGTCCGGGCCGCCGGGCAGGCCGCCGTAGAGTTGCTTGATCAGCAACGGGAAGGTGGCGGCGAATCCGGAAAACGAACCGAACGTCATGATGTACAGGCTGGTCATCGTCCAGGTGTGCTTGTTGCCGAAAATATCGAACTGTTCACGGACATTGGCGCGCACCGGCACCGACTTCAGCATCACCCAGGCCGCGATGGCGAACACTACGATGAACGGCACGTAAATCAGGGCGGCGTTTTGCAGCCACATGGGCTTGCTCACATCACCCTTGGTGAAAGTCAGCGGGTCGCCCGCCAGCGTCCCGAACAGGGCGAAACCAATGATCCATGGCGTCACAAACTGCACCACGCTGACACCGAAATTGCCCAGACCGGCTTGAATCGCCAGCGCCGTTCCTTGCAAACGTTTCGGGAAAAACAGGCTGGTCGAGGGCATAAAAGAACTGAAGTTACCGCCGCCCAGCCCGGCCAGGAACGACAGTAGCAATAGCACCCAGTAAGGCGTGGTCGGGTCCTGAATCGCAAAGAACCAGCCCAGCGCTGGAATCAGTAACGACAGCGTGGAAAAAGCGACGACATGGCGAGTGCCATAAATTGGCACCAGAAACGTGTGAATCGTGCGGAGAATGCCCGCCGATAAGCCGGGCATGGCGGCCAGCCAGAACAATTCGGTGGCGGACAGCTTGAACCCGACATTCGGCAAGCGCACCACCAGGGCGCTGACTACAAACCAGACAATGAACGCCATCATCAGATTCAGCGTGGTGATGGTCAGCGTTTTCCAGGCCAGGCTTTTGCCCCTGGATTCCCAGAACACCGGGTCTTCCGGGGTCCAGGCGCTTAACCAGGTGCGGGGGTTGTGTTCGGTCATCGAGAGGTTGCTCCAGGTCGCGAAAAGGGAATTTCTTGTGCTCCCGTCCCTTTAGGGGGAGACGAGATGGAATGGATTAGCACGGGACCACCGCCCCCTTGCGGGCGTACCACTGCCAAGTGATCCACAGACAGCTCAGGTAAAACAGGCTGAAGAAGATCAGTGCCCCCTGCGGATTGCCGGTCAAATCAAAGGAGGCGCCGTAGGCGATGGGGATAAAGAACCCGCCGAACGCAGCGACTGCTGAACTGAAGCCCAGGGTAGCGGCGGCTTCTGTCGCGCCTTCGCGCTGGGCCTTTTCCCGCGCCGCCGCACCCTGCCCGGTGGCCTGTTGCTCGCGCAAGGTGCGGAAGATGGTGGGGATCATGCGGAAAGTGGCCCCGTTGCCGACGCCCGCCGCCAGGAACAGAATTAGGAACATCAACACGAACCCGATCACGCTACCGCCGCCATCTACGCCGGGCAGGAACGGAATCGCCGCCAGCGCCGCGACCGCCATGACCAGGAAGCTCCAAAAGGTGATCATTGCGCCGCCGCGCTGATCCGCCAGCCAGCCGCCAATCGGTCGTACCAGCGCCGCCAGCAGTGGGCCGATAAAAGCGAATTTGAAGGCGTCCACCGCCGGAAACTCGGTGTTGACCAGCATCGGGAAGCTGGCGGCCAGACCAATGAAAGAGCCAAATGTACCGGTGTAAAGCCAGCTCATTCGCCATTGGTGCGGGTGCTTGAAGATAGCGACTTGGTCGGCGAAGCCCGCTTTGACGGTAGCAATGTTGTCCATGCCAAAGTAAGCCGCGACGGCGGCGGCCAAAATGAATGGCACCCAGATAAAACCGGCGTTCTGCAACCAGATTTGCGTGGTTGCGCCGGTTGCATTGCTCAAGGTTTGCGCCTCGCCGCCGAGTATTAGCAGTGCCCCGCCATAAACGGCAATCGGGGTGATCAATTGCGCCAGGCCGACGCCCAGGTTACCGACGCCGGCGTTCAGGCCGAGCGCTGTACCCTGCATTCGTTGCGGGTAGAAGAAGCTGATATTGGCCATGCTGGAGGAGAAGTTGCCGGCCCCCAGCCCGCATAGCAACGCGATAGCGACAAATACCGCGTATTGGGTATTCGGGTCTTGCACCGCGACGCCGATCCACAGCGTGGGTAGCAACAGCAGTGCGGTGCTGAACACGGTCCAGTTGCGTCCGCCGAAAATCGGCACCACGAAGGAGTACAGCACCCGGAAAAATGCCCCGGACAAGCCAGGCAACGCCGCCAGCCAGAACAACTGGTTTGGGGTGAATTGGAATCCGATCTGCGGTAGTTTAACGACGATCACGCTCCACACTACCCACACGGCGAAGGCCAGCAGCAGAGCAGGCATGGACAGCCACAGGTTACGGTTGGCAATGCGCCGGCCCACTGGTTGCCAGAAATTTTCATCGTCAGGCCGCCAGTCGACGAGCAAATGCCGGCGCGACCGCACATGCTCAATCAGCTCAGCCTGCTCAAATTCGGCGCGAACGTCAGCGTGCCGCTCCAGAATTTCCTCACGTTCGTTCTGCTCAGCCACCCAGGTCCAGATCATGGTGACCACCACCAGCAGGAACATCAGCATGAAGCAACTGCTGCGCACACCGATGGCGTCGGCGACGACGCCGAACATGATGGGCAGGACGAAGCCACCCAAGCCGCCGATCAGGCCGACGATACCGCCGACCACGCCCATTTGAGTGGGATAGTGATCGGCCAGACTGCGGTAAACGCTGGCTTTACCGAACCCCTGCGCCAGGCCGACGACGAACACCAGGGCGGTGAACAAGACGATGCCGATCCCCAGGTTGACCGAAACATCGCCTTTGATGCCGTGAATCGTCATCGTAGTCGGTGGATAGCTGAGCAGGAACAGACAAGCCAGGCTGATCCACAATACCCACCAGGTTACGGTGTTGCCGCCCCATTTGTCCGAGGCCCAGCCGCCCAGGGCGCGGATGGCTCCGGAAGGCAGGTCGAAGAAGATGGTCAGAAAGGCGGCGGTGGCCAGCGGCAGGCCGTATTCGCCGACGTAGTACTTGGGCAGCCACAGCGCCAGCGCCACGAACGCGCCGAACACAAAGGCGTAGGCCAGACCAAAGCGCCAGACGCGCGCATCGAACAGTGGCGTGAGTTGCTGGCCGATGGTCGGACGGACGCGGTTCTGGTCGGCGCCCTTTTCGTGCAGCGGATCGGTGTAGGTGAAGAACCAGAACAGCACCGCCATGACCACCAGGGCGACGGCGTAAACTTTGGGCACCATCTGCCAGGCGCCGAACGCACCGATAATCAGTGGGGCGATGAACTTGGTCAGCGACGACCCGGCGTTGCCGGCGCCGAAGATGCCCATCGCTGTGCCTTGCCGCTCCTTGCTGAACCAGGCCGAGGTGTAGGCGATGCCGACCGCGAACGAGCCGCCGGCCAGGCCCACGAACAGGCCCAGGACCAAGTATTGCCAGTATTCGGTGGCGTAGGACAGCAGCCAGGTCGGAATGGCCACCAGCAGCATCTGGATAAAAAAGACGATTCGCCCGCCGTAGCGGTCGGTGAGCATGCCCAGGGGCAGGCGTACCAGTGAGCCGGTCAGGATCGGGGTCGCGACCAGCAGGCCGAACTCGGTTTCACTCAGATTGAGTTCGGCCTTGATTTTGATGCCGATCACCGAGAACATCACCCACACCGCGAAGTTCACCGCGAAGGCCAGGGTGCTCATGGTTAATACGGAAATCTGTTTTTTTTGAAGCGTCGTAGCCATGACGGACCTCGTTTTTATGCTGCATGTGCGATGCTACATCGGGTTCATGCGCAGAAAAATCAGGGTTATTGGCGTTGACGGGTCAGGTTGCAGTGTGGATTACCTCTTTGGAGGTACGGCAGGTTTTCTGCTTATTGGTATGTTTTATATCGAATTTGGCGACGTTAAGGTTCTGCGGATGCAGTCGGAGTTGGGCTGAAATGACCCGGTAGGGGTAACTCGAAAAACTGGGGGTAGTCCAGCAGAAGCGCATCTCACTCAGAGGGGCAGCGATGCATCATTCAGTAGCGGTCACGGGCGTCCTTCTGGCGGGCGGTCGGGCCGAACGCATGGGCGGGCGGGACAAGGGTTTGCTGCTGTTGCGGGGGGAACCATTGATCGCTCACGGTGTTCGCCGATTGCGTCCGCAGGTGGTGGAACTGTTGATCAGCGCCAATCGCCATCAGGAACGCTATGGCGAGTTTGGTTGCCGGGTAGTGGGCGACGATCCAGAGCTGCAATTTCGGGGGCCACTAGCGGGAATACTGGCGGCGATGGATGCGGCTCGGACCCCGTATTTGTTAACGGCGCCTTGTGATTCGCCGTTGTTGCCGCCGGACTATGCCGAGCGCATGTGGGCAGCGTTGGCGCGGGAAGGTGCGTCGGTTGGCGTGGCGTTTGGCGAGGGGGGTTGGCAACCAGTGTTTGCCCTGCTGCCGGTCACATTGCGGGATGATCTGGGTCAATGGATCGTTGAAGGTCAAGGCGGCGTCGGTCGCTGGCTGCAACGGCATCGGCCCGCACGAGTGGAGTTTGCGGATTGGCCGATGCTGTTTCGCAATGTCAATACGCCGGAGGAATTGGCGCGACTGGAAGCGGAACTCACAACTGATCCAGTGGACTGGCGACGCCTCGTCCACCCCGGTTGAGGACATGGGTGTAGATCATGGTGGTGTTGACGTCCTTGTGGCCTAGTAATTCCTGGATGGTGCGAATGTCATAACCGGATTGCAATAGATGAGTGGCGAAGCTGTGGCGCAAAACGTGCGGGGTTGCGTGTTTCGTCAAGCCGATGTCGCGAGCCGCTTGCTGCATAGCCCGTTGCAGACCTTTCTCATCAGCGTGGTGGCGACGGGTGACGCCGGAACGCGGATCGACCGACAGATTCCGGGAAGGGAATACATATTGCCAATGCCATTCATGTTGGGCGTTGGGATATTTCCGTTCCAGCGCATTGGGCAGATAAACCGAACCATAGCCTTGTTGCAGATCGGCGTCATGCAGGGCTTTTACCCGAAGCAGATGTTGTTGCAGGGGTTCGATCAGTGTGGCGGGGAGCATCGTGATCCGATCCTTGAAGCCCTTGCCGTCCCGAATCAGAATCTGGTGCTGGTCAAAATCAAGGTCTTTGACTCGCAACCGGAAGCCCTCCATCAGCCGCATCCCGGCACCGTACAGTAGACGAGCCAGCAACTGGTGTGTGCCGGGCAGTCGATCCAGAATGGATTTGACTTCGGACACGGTAAGCACTACCGGCAGGCGTTGCGGACGCTGTGCTGAAGTGATGTCGTCCATCCACGGCAATTCTTGGCCAATCACTTCCTTATAGAGAAACAGCAGGGCGCTGCGAGCCTGATTTTGCGTGGAGGCGGCGACTTTGCCCACGACCGCCAGGTGAGTCAGAAAGGCTTCGACTTCAGTTGCGCCCATTTCAACCGGATGCCGCTTGTTATGAAACAGAATGAAGCGGCGAATCCAATCTACATAGGCTTGTTCCGTGCGAATGCGGTAATGCTTGAGCCGAATTTTGTTGCGAACCTGATCCAGCAATTTAGGGGGTTCCGGCATCAGCACGGGAGGGGTTGCAGCAGAACGAAATAGGGGGTGATTTTTTGTGGAAATCATTGATACTTTAAGTGAGTTGTTGTAGATTTCTCGATTATACACCGGTTTGGTGTAGAACAATGCCCCGTTTAGGGGGACTACTACTCGTTAGAAGGCTTCTGCTTTTTATGCTTCTTCGCTTCCCGTCGCTTGCCCTTGGCTTCGTGCCGGTTTTGGCCCGTCAGCTTGGCGTTTTCGTCGTTGCTACGGTCAACCGGAAATTTTGGCCAAAATTGAAATCGGGTTTGGGCGCTTTCCCGTCTGCCCAACATTCCCCGTTTGCAGCCAGCGGTCGCGGCTTCAAGCATTTCGCTTGCGCCGCCGCTTTCCCGGCAAACCCTTCTAACCCTGCGCTCAACCCGACCGCCCTGACGGGCGTCGGGTTAGCTCCACGTTAGGCCTCGCATCGCAAACAGTCTGCCCGCTCCCGCAGTGAAGACACCTCCGCTTGACCTGACAAGTAGAAGACCGGTCTGGCTCGCTCTTTCGGAGATGTTCCTGGACACGGACACATCGCTCTCTCGAGACTGGCGCGCGCGTGAACTTGCTGCCTCCCGCTTCTCGCTCGAAGAACTTGAGGCAATCCTGGTGGATGAGGTCTACCCCGTCTGTCGCGCCAACCTACTCAGCATCGCAGGCGAGTGGGCAGGATTCGATCAAAGTTGGCTGGAGCAACGGATTACGAGAAGACTCTCATCCCCGTTCCGCTTCCTTCACGCGATCAACCTCGGGAGGCTTACCGTCCACGCATCGGGCGAGTGGCGTGAAACGAAGCGAGCAGTCACGAGAATCCGTAGTGGCAACGAGCAGAGCGAGGCCTAACCCCTCGGTCGAGGCGAGGCCCAACGGCAAGGCAGGCCAGCCGGCTCCAGGTTGTGCGTATCATCCTTCCGCCGGCTGGCCTGCCTCACCGTCGGTCCCGCCTCACCTCGAACGTTAGGCGTTAAGAGATAAGGATTTAACATTTTCAACTATCATTGAAAAGAGATTAAAAATGGAACAATTTGAAAATAATAAAAAAACTAATGCATTACTTCAGCTTGCTCTTAAATATCATAATGCAAAAAGGTATAATGAGGCAGCATGGTTATACCAAACTATTATAGATACTTACCCTAAAAGTGTAGAGACCGTTCAACATGCCTGTACTAATCTAAATAATCTCAAAAAAAAGATAGAAAATTTGCAACCTATTAAGCCAAAAGAACTGCAAGATGGCGATCCTTTATTAGATGATAATGAACCTGTTAACATCGATTTAATTGTATCTTTAACACCTTCTTCTATCCATTCAATAAAAGAATGGTTCTTCGAGGGTTCTTGTGGAGCCAGCCGATTCAGGGGCGGCTTTTGGCTTCAACTTATTGATCTTCAAAGAGTCAGGGCCCGCTTGACAGGCTGATCTTGGCCCAGAGGCCCACATTTCACAGAAACCCTCGAAGAGCCTCTTAATTTTCCTATAGTTGGGATTTTTTTGTTTTTTTATCTTTCCTATATTTATTAGTGATATATGGTCTTCATCGCCGGAAATTGTGGGCTTGGCAATGGAATTGGATTGTTATTAGCATTGCTTATGTTGGTATGCTTGTACCCATGTTTCCAAATACTTCTAGCATTGGCGATATGTTTATGCAATTTGTAGTCCGACTATTTGTTGGTAGCCTTATTTGGATGTGGCCAAACTATGTTTACTGGAAAAAAAGAAAAAATTTATTCTCTAACCAAACTGAAAAATTTCTGAACAAATAGTTGAAAATGATACGGAATTTTCAATTTGTTCAGAACATAAAACGCTTATTGCTTTATGTATGTTTATAGCTTTAGTAGGGGTTACATTAATAATTTTCAAAAAACCGCCAAAAATGGAAGATAATATGTTTAAGTGTTATAAAAATGGGATGACTTTTTACCGAACTCATCCATGTAATGAGTAGCTATGTAGCAACCCAACATTCAGCCGAGCCTAACTGGCTGCTGCACCGGAGACCGCGCCATTGACGGTTGTAGGTGATTTGAAGGACCGCAAGGCGCGGCCCCGGTGAGCAAATTCGTTAGGCACAACAGAGGGGTATTACTGCAATAGAAAAAACTATTTAGGAGAAAAGCCCACCTCACTCATTTGGAGTTAGATTTTAATGAAAAACTACACAGCTATTGTCGAGCGTTGTCAAGATACGGGGCTTTATGTGGGCTTTATCCCTGGATTTCAAGGTGCCCATACACAAGCGGAAACTTTAGATGAATTAAGTAAAAATCTTCGAGAAGTCGTTGAAATGTTGCTTGAAGATGGTGATCCCATACTAGAAGCTGAATTCATTGGTACTCAAAATGTTATCGTAGCTTGAATATGAGAAACTTACCTATTCTGAAGCCTCGTGAGGTTGTTACGTTGCTTGAAGCATTAGGATTTACTGAGGTTCGACAACGCGGCTCTCATAAGCAGTTTCGTCATTCCGATGGCAGGTGTACTACAGTGCCGTTCCATGCAGGGCGCGATGTGTCACCGATTTTGCTTCGACAAATTGCGAAAGATGTTGGCTTAACAGTTGACGAACTTCTCAACGCTAGAGCCTAACTGGCTGCTGCACCGGAGACCGCGCCATTGTTTGTTGTGGGTGATTTGAAGGACAGCAAGGCGCGGCCCCGGTGAGCAAAGACGTTGGGCGTAGGAAAACCGCTGTGCGAGCTCGTATGTCTTCTTGTGCGCCTGCACTTTTGCACGCAGCCGCCCGGTCGCCCCCCCGCTGCGCGTTGCGCCCTCGTGTTTCGGTCGCCGCGCGCTGCGGGGCCATCCGCGTGTTGGTGGCCGACCATCCGAGTGGCGCTGTCTCATTGCCTTCGGTTCGCGCCTCGTCTCTCCTGGGCTGCTTCGCTGCCGCTGCGCAGCGCGCCCACCGTTGCCGCCTCGAGGTCCCACGCGTCGCGTTCTCCATGGGCCGTCCGTCCGTTGGCGGCCGGCGAACCACCGAGCCCTGCATCGAACGCTGCCACGCCTTGCCGGGCGGTGTAGGCTCCGAACCTACTTCGCCTCGCTTTGGTCTTTCGCCAACCATGCACCCCGCCCCTACGCCCAACCCTTCGTTGCACCCGACGTTCGCCAGCCGGCTGCGCCGTCCGGCGCCCGCGGGTGAACTCAAACGTTAGATGCCATTGCTCCTTCCCAGTGGCGACCCAAACCCGGGTTCACCCGTGGTAGCGATACTGATACCATTGCGTCATGACGTCTGTCCTCGACATCGTGGCGCAAATGCGCGGGAACCCGAAAGGGGTGTCATTCCGGGACCTGTGTAAGGTCTGCGACACTTATTTCGGAAAGCCGAGACAGTCCGGGTCTAGCCACCGGATCTACAAAACCCCTTGGCCAGGAGACCCACGAGTAAACGTTCAGAACGCTGGAGGTAAGGCCAAGCCGTACCAAGTCCGGCAAGTCTTGGCGGCCATTGACCGCCTGGAGTCGAAAAATGGCTAAAGCAATCGACCGCTATACGTACCGGGTCACCTGGTCGGAAGAAGATCATGAACATGTGGGCCTGTGCGCCGAATTCGCGAGTCTTAGCTGGCTGGAGAAAACTCCCGAGAAAGCGTTGGCGGGCATTCGCCGTCTGGTACTTCAGACCGTGGCTGATCTAAAGAAGAATGGAGAAGAGATTCCCGAGCCCATCGCCATGAAGTCCTATAGCGGCAAATTCATGGTCCGAGTGCCGCCGGAAACGCACCGTCGGCTTGCACTTCAAGCGGCAGAGTCGGGTGTTAGCCTCAATCGCCTCATCTCAAGCAAGCTATCTCAAAATGGCATCTAACCAGCCCTTGGAGCGGACGCCTCCGCGCTGCGCGCTCCGGCGCCGCTCAAGGGCGCGTTAGGCGTCCAGAGCGCATTTGTCACGCAACAGACAGAAGCAAGCTGATGATCAGAAAACTGAGAGAACTATTCAGAAATCCTGCCACGCCGCAGGCTCCGCGGTCGCCAGTCACCCCGCTAGAGATCCTCATGCCTGAGGGGCGCGTCCCGCTAGAGTCACCAAAGCTCGCCGGGAAGTTGATTTCGCTTCTGGTGGCTTCTCCACAAGATACAACCACTATCGAGTTCCATAGCCACGACGGGCACGTCCATTCAACCAACAATGGGCTTCGGCAGTTTCTTGCACTAGTTGCGGGGGCCAAGCAATCGAGCTTCCTTGAGTCTCAGTGCAAGTCAATCATGTTCCAACCCTCCGAGAACGAATCAATCGGAAGCCTTGGCTGCATGCAACAGGGTCGAATGTTCAGCTTCTCGGTCATTGAGCACGCCTCGCTACCGAATCTAAAGTGGGAGTTCCGTCGAATTGTCCGTGAAGTCGAGAAATGAGAGCGCAACTTCAACAGACGCCTAACCAGCCCTTGGAGCGGACGCCTCCGTGCTGCGCACTACGGCGCCGCTCATCGGCGCGTTGTCGCGGACGCTTCGCGCCCGCGACAACGGGGCGGCGGATAGCATCCGCTGCTTGCGCGGCGCGAAGCGCCGCACAACCACGCGGATCAAGCCGACTTCGGGCCGAGAAAGCCTGCGGCTTTCCGCCCTTCGCGGCTTATCCGCCGCCCCGTTAGGCAAGTCTGCTCCATCATTAACAGCATGATAAACTTGAAGGCCGCGAAGCAGCCTGATGAGATCCGGATTATGGTCAGCAAAAATCAAAGTATCGTAGTTCAAGGCGTTGAAATACATCTGTTTTCTCACAACGAAGAAGACTACATCAGCCTGACGGATATGACGAAGGCTTTTGCCGATGGCGACCTCCTTATCAAATCATGGTTTAGAAACAAAAATACAATAGAATTCATAGGGGTATGGGAACGAATTAATAATCCTAATTTTAACCTGACCGGATTCGAGCAGGTTAGAGCAGAGGCCGGACTAAACAGATTTACCATGTCCGCCAAGCGGTGGGCAGAGAAAACCGGAGGAATCGGCGTTATTTCCAAGTCAGGCCGAACTGGTGGCGGCACCTTCGCACACAGGGACATAGCTTTCGAGTTCGGTTCTTGGCTGAGTCCAGAATTCAAGCTCTACCTCATCAAGGAGTTTCAACGCCTTAAAGAACAGGAGATACAAACCGGAAAACTGGAATGGAACATCCGCAGGTCGTTGACTAAATCTCAGTATCGTATTCACACGGACGCCATCAAGGAATACCTGATTCCACCACAAGTTTCCAAGGAGCGGGCTGGGTACATCTACGCATCCGAAGCCGATTTGCTCAACATGGCTTTGTTTGGAAAAACAGCGAAAGAATGGCGCACAGAAAACCCAGATAAAGAAGGGAATATCCGAGATTATGCAACAGTAGAACAATTGGTTGTCCTTGCAAGTTTGGAAAGCCAAAATGCACTTCTTATTGAGCAGCAAAGAAATTCGGAAGAGCGATTGTCTATTCTGAATACTTTAGCCATCAAGCAAATGCAATCTCTCGTGAATAATCCTGCTATTAAAAAGCTAAGCGATAAGCCTTTACTGGATAAATAACCGGCCTAACTGGCGCTTGCACCTGACCCCGCTACGCGGGGCAGGTGAAGCAGGGCGTTAGGCCTCACAGTCGTGCAAGTAGCGGCTGAGGGCGATCCCCGGAGCAAAGCCCATGGAATTCTCCGATCTCTTGAAGGCCGCATTGGGTGTCGTCGCCGGAGCAGTTGGTACTTATCTTGGTCTTTATTGGAAGGTCCGCCAAGAACTCGTCGCGAAGTATGACCAAGAGCTTCGCGCAGAACGAATCAAGCACTACGCCTCACTCTGGCAGATTACAGAGCCACTGGCCAAGTACGTACCACCTGGGCCAGTCACCTACTCTGCCCTCTACTCGCTTGCAAAGCGGTTGCGCCAGTGGTACTTCAGTGAAGGCGGCATATTCATGACTGATCGAGCCTGAGATTCCTACTTCGCTCTGCAAGACGAAATCGTCGCCGTGCAGTCCAATACAACAGCAGTCGACTCCAATAGCCAAGTTCCCAACGACGACGAGAGAAGAATTCGTAAGAGGTCCAGTCAGCTCCGAACGGTCCTAACCGCCGACATCGGCTCTCGAAAGGAGTCACTCATGGACGGCTCGAGTGAGGCCTAACCCTTCGCTGAAGCGGAGCGCCAACGGCAAGCCGCCTGGCCCGCTTAGCTCAAACGTTAGGCACTCAAACGAAAAATCAACAGGAGTCAACCATGGCTGAAGAAAAAAAGAGCGGTTTCTGCAAACCCTGCAATAAGCGTGTCATCGTTTTTAGGAAAGGAACAAATCATATTTTACACCTTATTCTGTCAATACTGACTGGTGGCATTTGGTTGATAGTTTGGATTGGATCTGCCATAAAATTTGGTGGCTGGAGGTGTATAGAATATGGCTCTACAAAAGTTAGTGAGGTAAGTTGAGCAGGTTATCAAATACTACTTTCCACCATCAAGGAATCCGAAATAAATGAAAATTAAAACTGCTCTTTTCGTAGCGTCAATCTTAATTGCCTCGCCCGCCATAGCGGGTACGATCTACGAATGGAAAGACCCCGCTACCGGTAAGCTCAAAGCCGGTGACAAACCTCCCGATGGCGGGGTTCAGTATTGGATTGAGGGACAAAAGCCTGGAATGCAGTCAGGGCAACCTAAACAGGCGGATTTAGAATCGCGGGCCGCCACCAAGGAGGAGTCGGATAGATGTCTGAGATATGTCAAAGCTGTCAAGAGCTATAAAGACCCGGATAGTTTGCGAATTGACGAAGATCCTTTTTATAGTGCTGAAAAAGATGGTGGGTATAAAATTTACCTTAAAATCAATGCTAAAAACTCTTATGGCGCATACGCTGGTGCGAAATTGGCGTATTGTACTTATCGAGCGAATGGCGAATTCGTTGATGTAACTGCATTTTGATTACCTGCCTATGCCCGGCATTAAGAGCCTAACTGGCTGCTGCACCAGAAACCGCGCCATAACCGTTTCTTTTCATGTCCAAAGGATTTTAACTATGACCGAACTGCTTGAGCGAGCCATCACTGCCGTTAAAATGCTTCCATCAGAAGTACAAGATGCTATTGCAAGCCGTTTACTCAGCGAAATAGATGATGAACAACAGTGGAGTATCCGCTTTATGACGACTACTGATACCCAATGGGACTATTTAGCCGATCAGGTAAGACACAGCATTGCTGCCGGAAAAACTACGCCACTTGATGATGTTTTTTTGATAGAAAAAAAACCATGAAATCAAGCGTTACCCAAGAATTTCGGGAACTGCTTAGTCAACTTCCCACAGAGGTGCAAGAGCAAGCCAGTCGAACTTATGCAATTTGGCGCACTGACCCCTATCATAACAGCCTTCAATTCAAGCGTGTTAGCCAGAGGCAACCCATCTATTCAGCCCGCATCGGTATTGGTTATCGTACTTTGGGTCTACTTGAAGACGATCAAATTTACTGGTTTTGGATAGGTACTCATGCTGAGTACGATGGCTTGCTTAGGCGATTGTAAAAGCAGCCTAACTGACTGCTGCACCGGAGACCGCGCCATTGACTGTTGTAAGTGATTTGAAGGACCGCAAGGCGCGGCCCGGTAATCAAGTTCGTTTTTTATGTAAATTTACAGGGTATTTAATTATGAAAATAAAAGTCATAATTCATCCAGCGGAAGAAGGTGGATTTTGGGCAGAGGTACCAGCTATCCAAGGCTGTGCTACCCAAGGTGAAACAATAGAGGAGCTTTTAACAAATTTGTATGAGGCAGTGGAAGCCTGCCTTTCTATAGATTTGGAATACATCGAAATATCCGAAAACGACAAAGTGCTGGAGCTTGCGGTTTGAAGTCAATTTCAGGAAAAGCCTTTGCTCGATTGCTTGAAAATCGAGGATGGGAACTAATTCGAGTCAGCGGGAGCCACCATGTTTATATGAAAAATGGAAGCCCTGCCCGAATTTCATTACCTATAGCGCTCCTATACAGGTTGTGGAATTTCCAAGTACCAATGTGGCTTTTCAAAATTAAAAATTCTTTTATTGAGGAAATTAAAAAAGCTACATTTAACTTGTTTAAAAGTCTTATTTTCAAAAAAATGCCT